>MDTD01177960.1_pt1 | contig 14481 bp, 13 predicted proteins | sample 811221 | NCBI WGS metagenome assembly MDTD01 (sample SAMN05326646, study PRJNA326480) | marine metagenome | isolation source: seawater | place: Pacific Ocean: South West | collected 2011
CCAGAAGGTCCAAATATCGGATTAATTAACAGTTTGGCCACTTACTGTAGAGTCAATAAATTTGGTTATATTGAGAGCCCTTACAAAAAAGTTGTTAATGGCAAAGTGACTTCTGAAATAAAATATTTATCGGCCATTGAAGAAGAAAAATTTACAATAGCTCAAGCTAATTCATTATTAAATAAAGACGGCTCTTTCGTTGAGGAGTTGGTAGCTTGTAGAAAAAATTTAAACTTCGAATTATCTAATAGAGACAATATCGATTATATTGATGTATCTCCTAAACAATTAGTTTCAGTTGCAGCTGCATTAATACCATTTTTAGAGAACGATGATGCTAATAGAGCGTTAATGGGCTCAAATATGATGAGGCAAGCTGTGCCTTTGTTAAAGCCTGAGTCACCTTTAGTTGGTACAGGGATCGAGTCAGATGTTGCTTTAGACTCTGGAGTAACAATTGTAGCAAAAAGAAATGGTGTGGTCGATAAGATTGACGGTAAAAGAATTGTTGTTAAGGCAACAGAAGTTACTGACCTATCTCAATCGGCGGTAGATATTTATAATCTTTCAAAATTTCAAAGATCAAATCAAAACACATGCATTAATCAAAAACCATTAGTAAAAGTCGGAGATAAAATAAAGAAAGGGGATATAATTGCTGATGGGCCAGCAACAAAACTTGGTGAATTAGCTTTAGGCAAAAATGTAACAGTAGCCTTTATGCCTTGGCAAGGTTATAACTTTGAAGACTCAATATTAATATCTGAAAGGTGTGTAACTGATGATGTGTTTACGTCAGTACATATCGAGGAATACGAGTCTATGGCCCGGGATACAAAATTAGGCGCAGAAGAGATAACAAGAGACATTCCAAATGTTAGTGAGGAAAGTTTAAGAAATTTAGACGAGTCTGGTATTGTATATGTTGGAGCAGAAGTTAAACCTGGAGACATATTAGTTGGTAAAGTGACACCTAAAAGCGAAACCTCATCAAGTCCAGAGGAAAAACTATTGAGATCAATTTTTGGCGAGAAAGCTACGGATGTAAGAGACTCATCTTTAAAATTACCGTCAGGTAGCACGGGTGTTGTAATCGATGTCAGAGTTTTTAATAGACATGGAATTGAAAAAGACGAACGTTCAATTGCTATAGAGAGAGCAGAAATTGAGTCAGTACAAGAGGATAAAAAAGTTGAGGAAGAAATTTTAGATAGAAATATCAAGCTAAGAGCGATTGATTTGATTAACGGTCAAAGCATCAATAAACAATTTAAAGAGTTAAAACCAGGTATTACATTAAATAAAAATGATCTTGAAAATTTAAAACTAAAAGATGTTTGGAAAATTTCGTTTTCAAATCAAAATATTAATCAAAATTTAGAAACTTTAAAAAATCAATTTGATAATGCTTATGAGGATATAAAATTGAGATTTGAAGATAAGGTTACAAAAATTCAACAAGGAGACGATTTATTACCCACAGTGATGAAGGTTGTTAAAGTTTTCGTAGCGGTTAAAAGAAGATTGATGCCAGGAGATAAAATGGCTGGGAGACATGGTAACAAAGGTGTTGTTAGTAAAATTGTTCCAGTTGAAGACATGCCTTATATGGAAAATGGTAAACCAGTAGATATAGTTTTAAATCCTTTAGGTGTTCCTAGTAGAATGAACGTTGGTCAAATATTGGAAACCCACTTAGGTTGGTCATGCTCGGAGTTAGGTGATCAAATTAAGCAATATTTAAAAAATTTCGATAAAGAATTAGATAAAGTTAAAATTAAACTTAAAGAAATATATGGAAGTAATTACTATGATGAAGTGATTTCTAAGTTAAGTAATAAAGAAATTGCTGAACTAATTCAAAATTTATCTAATGGTGTTCCTATAGCTACACCTGTATTTGATGGAGCAAGCACTAAAGATATTACAGAAATGTTAGGCTTAGCAAAATTGCCTAATACAGGACAAACACATTTGTGGAATGGACAAACAGGTGAGAGATTTGATCGACCTGTAACTGTTGGAATAATATATATGCTTAAATTAAATCACCTAGTTGAGGATAAAATTCATGCTAGGTCAACTGGACCTTATAGTTTAGTAACTCAACAACCTTTAGGAGGAAAAGCTCAATTGGGAGGCCAACGATTTGGAGAAATGGAAGTGTGGGCCCTAGAGGCGTACGGGGCATCTTATACGCTTCAAGAAATACTTACTGTGAAATCAGATGATGTTGCTGGAAGAACTAAAGTTTATGAAACAATTGTTAAAGGTAATAATAATTTTGAATCTGGAGTTCCAGAGTCTTTTAATGTTTTAGTTAAAGAAATAAGAGCATTAGGGTTAAATATTGAATTAAATTAAATATGGAAAAAAGTTTATCTAGAAATTTTGACAATCAAAACCTCACTCAAGAAAATAATTTTGATAGTATAAAAATTACATTAGCTAGTCCTGAGAAGATAAAATCATGGTCTTACGGAGAAATTAAAAAACCCGAAACAATAAATTACAGGACTTTTAGACCTGAAAAAGATGGCTTATTTTGCTCCAGAATATTTGGACCTGTAAAGGATTACGAATGTTTATGTGGAAAATACAAAAGGATGAAGTTTAGAGGAATTATTTGTGAGAAGTGTGGAGTAGAAGTTACCAAGTCAAACGTTCGAAGAGAAAGAATGGGGCATATAGATCTAGCTTGTCCTGTGGCACATATTTGGTTTTTAAAATCTTTACCAAGTAGAATTTCTTTAGCAATCGACATGAAACTAAAAGAGGTTGAAAAAGTCTTATATTTTGAAAGCTTCATTATAATTGAACCAGGTCTAACAACATTAAAAAAAGGTCAATTAATTTCTGAAGAAGCATTAATTAAAGCTCAGGATGAGTTTGGTGAAGATGCATTTAATGCAGGGATAGGAGCTGAAGCTGTTAGAGAAATCTTAGTTAATCTAGATTTAAAAAAAGAACAAAAAAAATTAAGAGAGTCATTAGCGGAAATTAAATCAAAGGTCACTGAAGAAAGGACCATCAAACGTTTAAAATTAATAGAATCTTTTATTTCATCCGGCAATAAACCAGAGTGGATGATACTAACCTCAGTTCCAGTTATTCCTCCAGAACTCAGGCCTTTAGTTCCTCTTGATGGAGGAAGGTTTGCTACGTCAGATTTAAATGATTTGTACAGGAGAGTAATTAATAGAAATAATAGATTAAAACGACTTTTAGATTTAAAAGCCCCAGACATAATAGTTAGAAATGAAAAAAGAATGCTTCAAGAGTCAGTGGATGCACTGTTTGATAATGGTAGAAGGGGCAGAGTTATTACTGGCACTGGTAAAAGACCATTAAAGTCCTTAGCCGAAATGCTAAAAGGAAAACAAGGAAGATTTAGACAAAATTTATTAGGTAAAAGGGTGGATTATTCTGGAAGATCTGTAATTGTAGTTGGCCCAGAACTTAAACTACATCAATGTGGATTGCCGAAAAAAATGGCTTTAGAGTTATTTAAGCCTTTTTTATACGCAAGATTAGATAAACTTGGACTTGCAACCACTATAAAACAAGCAAAAAGATTAGTAGAGAAAGAAAAAAGCGAAGTTTGGGACTCTTTGGAGCATATTATTAGAGAACACCCAATACTTCTTAATAGAGCTCCAACGTTGCATAGGTTAGGAGTTCAAGCGTTTGAAGCAAAACTTATAGAGGGAAATGCTATTGAATTACACCCTCTAGTTTGCGCAGCTTTTAATGCTGACTTTGATGGAGACCAAATGGCTGTTCATATACCTTTAAGCTTAGAAGCTCAATTGGAGGCAAGAGTATTGATGATGTCTACAAATAACATTTTAAGTCCCTCAAATGGTAAACCAATTATTGTGCCTAGTCAGGATATTGTTCTTGGAATTTATTATTTATCGCAAGCTATCGATGAGAGTGATAAAAGACCAAAAGGAATATTTTCTAGCGTAGAAGAAATAGAGCAAGCGTTAGAAAATAAATCAATCAGTCTTCACTCTAAGATAGTATCAATTTTTAAAACTTTTGATCAAAATAATAAAGAAATAAGTGAGAAGTATACTAGTACTGCAGGCAGATTTCTTCTTGCTAATTTACTACCAAAAAATAAAAACATAAAATTCAGTTTGGTAAACAAGTTGCTTACTAAAAAAAATGTGTCTGAGGTTATAGATACAATATTTAGATATTGTGGACAAAAAGAAACTGTTATTTTTTGTGACAAAATCAAAACATTAGGCTTTAAACATGCTTTTAAAGCAGGAATTTCATTTGGAAAAGATGATCTTTTAATACCAAAAAATAAAGAAGTTTTAATAAATAATACAAAAAAACAAATAGAAGAATTCGAAAAACAATACTCTGACGGACTTATTACAAGAGGTGAAAAATATAATAAAGTAGTAGATGTTTGGTCTAAATGTACTGACACAGTTGCAAACGAAATGATGAAAGAAATCTCCTCTGCAGAAAAGATATATGAGGATGGAAGAATTGAAACTAATTCAGTTTATATGATGGCTGATTCTGGAGCAAGAGGTTCTCAAGCACAGATGAAACAGTTAGCCGGAATGAGAGGATTAATTGCAAAACCTTCAGGAGAAATTATCGAAACTCCAATAATATCAAACTTCAAAGAAGGACTCTCAGTGCTAGAGTACTTTAATTCCACTCATGGTGCTAGAAAAGGATTAGCAGATACTGCTCTAAAAACTGCGAATTCAGGATATCTTACAAGAAGATTGTGTGATGTTGCTCAAGATGTTCAAATCACAAAAGCTGAATGTGATCCTAAGAAAAGATCCTCAGTTAATATATCTGAAATTATAGAGGGTGGTAATATATTAGTAAGTCTTTCAGAGCGTGTTTTAGGAAGAGTAATAGCGGAGAATATAAAAAATCCAGTTACAGGTGAAATTATTATCAAAAAAGACAAATTAATCGACGAATTTGATTGTGAGAAAATTGATGCAGCTGGAGTTAAATCAGTAAATGTATATTCCGTAATTACTTGTGCATCAACAAAAGGTGTTTGCCAGGTGTGTTATGGAAGAGATTTAGCGAGAGGTAAACTTGTAAGTGTAGGAGAAGCAGTGGGAATGATAGCTGCCCAATCGATTGGTGAACCTGGTACACAATTAACAATGAGAACTTTCCATGTCGGAGGTACTGCTCAAATCAAAGAGGAGTCTCAAATTATTTCTCAAACCAAAGGAAAATTGAATATAATTAATAAAAACTTAATTGAAGACTCAAAAAAGAATACGATTGTAATGGGAAGAAATACTCAGTTGAGCATTGAAGATGAAAACAAAAGGCAACTTGCAATTTATAAAGTTAATTATGGTTCTAAGCTTTTCTTTAAAGATGGAGATTTAATTGAAAAGGGAAAAAAAATTGCAGAATGGGATCCATATACACTACCAGTAATTGCTGAAACAGGGGGAATAGTAAATTATATGGATTTAATGGAAGGTAGTTCACTTACCGAAACTCTAGACGATGCGACTGGTTTGTCATCTAAATCTGTAACTGATTGGAAATCTTCTTCTAAAAATTCAGAACTTAAGCCAAGAATTACTCTTAGAGATGAGAAGGGAGAAATCATAAAAAAAGCAGATGGAAACGAGGCAAGGTATTACTTGGTTCCAGATACTATCTTATCCGTTAAAGATGGACAAAAAATCTCTGCAGGAGATGTTTTAGCTAGACTGCCAAAAGAAACCTCCAAAACGAAAGACATCACAGGAGGATTACCAAGAGTTGCAGAACTATTTGAAGCTAGAAGACCTAAAGATAGTGCTATAATTGCTGAAAATGACGGCGTCATTGAATTTGGTAAAGAGGTTAGAGGTAAACAAAAAGTTTCTATAGTTTCTTCAAATGGGGAAACTTCAAACTATCTAATTCCAAAAGGTAAACATGTTAACTTTAACCAGGGAGAAAAAATTAAAAAAGGAGAATACCTTTTAGATGGAAGCCCAGCACCACATGATATTTTAAGAATTTTAGGTGTAGAAAAACTTACAGAGTATTTTGTTTCAGAAGTTCAAGAAGTTTATAGACTTCAAGGTGTTGTTATTAATGATAAACATATAGAGACTATTGTTAGACAGATGCTTAAAAGAGTTGAAATTAAAGATCCAGGAGACTCTGAATTATTATCTGGAGAAGTAATTGATTTATTAGATATAAACGTAATTAATGACAAACTTAGAGAGGATAAAAAGAAACCAGCTACTTTTGAGAGGGTATTGCTAGGTATTACAAAGGCTTCACTGCAAACAAATTCATTTATATCAGCTGCATCATTTCAAGAGACCACAAGAGTGCTTACTGATGCATCAATAAAAGGGAAAGTTGATTCTTTAGAAGGTTTAAAAGAAAACGTTATAGTTGGTAGGCTTGTTCCAGCAGGTACTGGGCTAACAAAAATTGAATGGGATAAGCAAGCTCGAGATCAAGATAAAGCAAGGCTTGAGGAACTTAAAAAACAAGAGCTAGAATCCGCACCTACAGCCCCTGAACAGACATCTTAATCTATTATAAAAACCTATTAAATATTGACTTTTATTATTTCAATGTTAGTTTACGGCACATTTTGAATGTTAGAAGTAAGGTCTATTAAACCTTAAACACTAACGAAATAGTCCAAGATTTTCTTACTTTTACTTCAAAATTATTATTATGCCAACAATTAATCAGTTGATTAAAAAAAGTAGGGTAAAACCGATTGCAAGAAACAAGGTTCCTGCCTTAGAAAAACAACCCCTTAAACGTGGAGTTTGTGTGAAAGTTTATACTACTACGCCTAAAAAACCTAACTCAGCACTGAGAAAAGTAGCCAGGGTAAGGTTGTCTAATGGCTTTGAGGTAACAGCTTACATTCCTGGAGAGGGTCATAATTTACAGGAGCACTCAGTTGTTTTACTTAGAGGAGGTCGAGTAAAAGATTTACCTGGAGTAAGATATCATATTTTAAGAGGTAACTTAGATACACAAGGCGTAGCAAATAGAAAAAAAAGAAGATCTCTTTACGGGACTAAGAAGCCAAAATAATTTATGTCTAGAAAAAGAAAAGCGCCAATTAGAAAAGTTTACCCAGATCCTAAATTTCATTCAGAGGTAATTTCAAAATTTATTAACTCTATCATGTATGATGGGAAAAGATCAAAAGCAGAAAAAATCTTATATGATGCTTTAGATAAGATAAAATCAAAAAGTAAAGAAGATCCTTTAAAAATTTTTAACACAGCAATAAATAACGTAAAGCCTAACTTAGAATGCAGATCACGTAGAGTTGGAGGAGCAACTTACCAAGTTCCAGTGGAAGTTAAATCAAAAAGAGCACAAGCTTTGGCCTTAAGATGGATAATGGATGCAACAAGGAAAAGGAAAAATAAAACTATGGCTGATAAGTTATTTTCTGAACTACTAGATGCTTCTCAAAATAAAGGATCAGCAATAAAGAAAAGAGAGGATACGCACAAGATGGCAGAGTCCAACAAGGCTTTTGCTCATTTTAGATGGTAAATATTTATGGCTAAATATTCTTTAGATAAATACAGAAATATTGGTATCATGGCGCACATTGATGCTGGTAAGACTACCACAACGGAGAGGATACTTTATTATACTGGTAAAAGTCATAAAATAGGTGAAGTGCATGATGGTGCAGCAACTATGGATTGGATGGAGCAAGAACAAGAAAGAGGAATTACTATAACCTCAGCTGCAACTACATGTTTTTGGAGAGATCACAGAATAAATATTATCGACACACCAGGGCACGTTGATTTTACAATTGAAGTAGAAAGATCTTTAAAAGTTTTAGACGGTGCCGTAGCAGTGTTTGACGGTGTCGCTGGTGTTGAACCTCAATCAGAGACCGTTTGGAGACAAGCAGATAAATATAAAGTGCCAAGAATATGTTTTGTAAATAAACTAGATAGAACTGGAGCAGATTTTTATAGATGTGTAGATATGATTAAAGAGAGATTAGGTTGCAAACCTTTACCGCTACAACTGCCTATTGGCTCTGAAGCCGATCTAAAAGGAGTTGTTGATTTGGTAAAAATGAAGGGCATTGTATGGCAAAATGAGGATTTAGGAGCCAAATTTGATTATGTAGATATTCCTAAAGACATAAAAGAAAAAGCTGATAAATATCGGAAAGATTTAGTCGAGACGGCAGTAGAAGAAGATGAAAAATTAATGGAAGCTTACCTTGAAGGTAAAGAGCCGACAGAAGCAGACTTAATTAAATGTATTAGGAAAGGTACTCTGGCGTTTAATTTTGTTCCTATTGTTACTGGATCTGCTTTTAAAAACAAAGGAGTTCAACCTTTACTTGACGCAGTTATTGATTACTTACCAAGTCCAGAGGACCTTAAATCCATTGAAGGAACAAAAGTAGATTCAGATGAAAAAGTTACCATGAAATTTAATGAAAAAGAAAATTTTTCAGCCTTAGCTTTTAAAGTTGCAAATGATCCTTTTGTTGGCTCTCTTACATTTATAAGAATATACTCTGGAACATTAACAGCTGGCACGTCAATATTAAACTCATCCAAGGATAAAGATGAGAGAATAGGTAGAATGTTGTTAATGCACGCAAATAGCCGGGAAGATATTAAAACAGCAACAGCAGGAGATATCGTAGCCTTAGCAGGTTTAAAACACACTATTACAGGTCATACTTTGTGCGATTCTAAAAATCCAATTTTATTAGAACCCATGGAATTTCCTGATCCAGTTATAGAAATTGCAGTTGAGCCTAAAACTAAAGGAGATCAAGAAAAAATGGGTGAAGCTTTGGCAAGATTAGCAAAAGAAGATCCGTCATTTAGAGTATCTTCCGACGAAGAGTCCGGACAAACTATCATCAAAGGCATGGGAGAACTTCATTTAGATATAATAGTAGATAGAATGAAAAGAGAATTCAAAGTAGAAGCAAATGTTGGCGCTCCTCAGGTCGCTTATAGAGAAACTATATTAGGATCAGCGGAAATGGAATATATACATAAAAAACAAAGTGGCGGAGCAGGCCAATTTGCAAAAGTAAGATTAAGTGTTGAACCTCTAGAGGCTGGAAAAGGAAGAGAAATTGAAAATCTCATAAAAGGAGGTGCGATACCTAAGGAATATATTCCTGGAGTTGAAAAAGGTGTTGAGAGTGTATCTGATAGTGGAATTTTAGCTGGTTTCCCAATTATAGATTACAAAGTGAAAATTCTAGATGGATTACATCATGATGTAGACTCGAGTGTATTAGCTTTTGAGATAGCTAGTAGATCATGTTTTAGAGAAGCATGTCAAAAAGCTACATTAAAATTATTAGAGCCAATGATGAAAGTTGAAGTTGTGACTCCAGAAGAGTTTATGGGAGATGTTATCGGTGATTTGAATAGCAGAAGAGGACAGGTTGGATCAACAGAACCAAGAGGTAACGCGACAGCTATTAATGCAGTAGTTCCTTTAGCAAACATGTTTGGTTATATCAACAACTTAAGATCCTCAACTCAAGGGCGTGCACAGTATACTATGCAATTTAGTCACTATGATAAAGTACCTCAAAATGTACAGGATGAAGTAACAAAGAAATTAGCATAACTTATGGAAAATCAAAATATTAGAATTCATTTAAAAGCTTACGATAACAAAATATTGGATTTATCGACTGAGGAAATTGTTAACACGGCTAAAAGAACTGGTGCTCAAGTAAAAGGACCTATCCCTTTACCAACTCGTATTGAAAGATATACTGTTTTAAGATCACCTCACATAGATAAAAAAAGCAGAGAACAATTTGAGTCAAGAACTCATAAAAGATTAATAGATATTATTGAACCAACACCACAAACCGTGGAGGCATTGATGAAATTAGATTTAGCCTCGGGTGTGGACATTGAAATAAAGATATAATTATGAGCATTGGATTAATAGGCACTAAAATTGGAATGACAAGAGAGTTTATGGAGACTGGTCAATCTGTTCCTGTAACTGTTATCAAAGTTGAAAAAGGAAGAGTATTGGATGTTATTTCTAAAGATAAAAGAGGATATAACGCGATAAAAGTTGGTTTTTTTAAGCTTAAAAATTCAAAACTTACTAAACAAATGAAAGGTTATTTTGCCAAAAAAAACACAGAGCCAAAAAAAATTCTTAAAGAATTCAGAGTTCAAAGTAGTGACCAATATAAAGAAGGTAACGAACTAGGTTTAGAAATCTTTAAAGATAACAAATTTGTCGATGTAAGAGCAAAAACAATTGGTAAAGGTTTTGCAGGTGTTATGAAAAGATGGAATTTTGGTGGTCTTAGAGCATCTCATGGTGTTTCAGTATCTCACAGATCCCACGGTTCAACTGGCCAAAGGCAAGATCCAGGAAAAGTTTTTAAAGGTAAAAAAATGGCAGGTCATATGGGAGATAAACTTAGAACAATGCTGAATTTAGAAGTGATTAAATCAGACTTAGAAAATAATCTTCTATATTTAAAAGGATCTATACCTGGGTCAAAAAACTCTACTGTTTTACTGAGAGGATCAGTTAAAAATATTTCTAAAAAAACATTAAAAGAAAAGCACGAAGCAAAGGTAAAAGCTGTAGCTGCAAAGAAGGGAAAAAAATAAAATGAAATTTCCACTTTTAAATATTGATGGAGCTAAATCTAATTCAATCGAGATATCAGATAAATTAGTAAAGCTAAAAGTAAATCATAAATTGATAAAATTTGTAATCGATTGGCAACTGAATCATTCTAAACCTAGAACAGCTAAAACTAAACAAAGAAATGAGATTAAAGGTTCAACAAAAAAAATTATTGCTCAAAAAGGAAGTGGTGGAGCTAGACATGCAAGTAAAAAAGCACCTTTATTTGTAGGTGGAGGTGTAGCTCATGGTCCTAAAGGTCAAGCGTATAAAGTAAAAAAGATAAATAAAAAAATAAGAAAATTAGCCTTGGCCCAAACAATATCAAAAAAAAATTCAGATAAAAATTTATATTTTTTAGCTGATGTTAAGAAAGAAATAAAAAAGACAAGAGATTTCAATAATTTTCTAGTAAAAAATAATTTACAAAATACATTAATTATTTCAGATAATGATACATTAAAGAACATAATTAAATCTGCAAGAAATATTAAAAATGTAAAAATTTTAAATGATGATGGAACGAATATTTATGATTTATTTAAATACAAAAATGTAATTATGACGTCAACTTCTATAAAAAAAATTCAAGAAAGAGTTTTAAATGAAAAAAATTAATTACATAGACTCTATAAGAAACCCAATTATTACTGAAAAAGCTACAATATTGTCTGAACAAAATAAAACTGTTTTTAAAGTTCATGAAAAAGCTAATAAGAAAACTATTAAAAAGAATATTGAAAAATTATTTAAGGTGAATGTAATTAAGGTAAATATAATCAATCAAAAAACAAAACTTAAAATGAGACAAGGAAAAAAATCTTTTAAAAGCGGATATAAAAAAGCAATAGTAACTCTTAAAAAAGGTCAAAGTATAGACCTAACAACTGGTATTTAATTTTTATGGCATTAAAAACTTTTAAACCCTACACAAAATCTTCAAGAGGTACGGTAGTAGTTGATAAAGGGAACTTATGGAAGGGAGCACCATATAAGCCTTTAACTAGAGGTCAAAACTTTACTGGAGGAAGAAACAATAATGGTAGAATTACATCAAGACACATTGGAGGTGGATCAAAGCACAAATATAGACTTATTGATTTTTACAGAAAAAAGAAAGATGTTACTGGCACAGTAGAAAGAATTGAGTATGATCCAAATAGAACTGCGTATATAGCTCTAATTAATTATAAAGATAATGAGAAATCTTACATAATTTGTCCACAAGGATTAAAAAAAGGGGACACAATTACCTCAGGAAAAAACTCAGAAATTAAAATAGGAAATTCTTTAGAACTAAAGGACATTCCTCCAGGAACATCTATACATAACGTTGAACTAATACCAGGTAATGGTGCTAAATTAGCTAGATCCGCTGGTTCATCAGTAACATTGTCAGGATTTGATGATGATTATGCTATTTTGAGATTGTCATCAGGTGAGATGAGAAAAGTGAGTAGTGCTTGTGTTGCCACTATTGGTACAGTTTCAAACCCAGATCAAAAGAATATTAAAATAGGTAAAGCAGGTAGAAATAGATGGAGAGGTAAGAGGCCACAAACTAGAGGAGTTGCAATGAACCCGGTTGATCATCCTCACGGAGGAGGAGAAGGTAAAACTTCAGGCGGAAGAAGTCCAGTATCACCATGGGGTCAATCTGCTAAAGGTTTGAAAACTAGAAGACCAAAAAGAAGTGACAAATTAATTATAGCTAGAAGAAAGAAGAGAAATAGATAATGACAAGATCAATTTGGAAAGGACCTTTTGTTCACCCTAGTCTTTTAAAAAAGATAGATAAACTTAAAGATGCTCCAAATAAAAAACCAATTAAGACTTGGTCTAGAAATTCAACAATAATACCAGACTTTGTTGGACACAGCTTTATGATACACAATGGTAAAACTTTTATTCCAATAACGATATCTGAAGAAATGGTGGGACATAAATTAGGAGAGTTTGCTCCAACAAGAACTTTTAAAGGACATACACCGGCAGATAAAAAAGCTGCAGCAGCGGCTCCTGAAAAACCTACAACTGGAGATAAAAAATAATGGAAAAAAATGTCGTAATCAAAGCTGTAAATAAAAATGTAAGATCGAGTGCACGTAAGCTTTCTTTAGTTTGTAATTTTATAAAAGGAAAAAAAGCAGATGTAGCTTTGAGAGATTTAGAATTTACAAGAAAAAAAATAGCTAAAGATGTAAGCAAAACAGTTAAATCTGCTATTTCAAATGCAGAAAACAATTTTCAGTATGATATTGATAATTTATTTATCAAAGAGGCATATGTAGGTAAATCTTTGGTAATGAAAAGATTTAGGCCAAGAGCTAAGGGTAGAGCCAGTCCAATAAAAAAACCATTCAGCAGAATAACAATTGTATTAGAAGAAAAAATATCAAAAAAGGATAGTAAATAATGGGACAAAAAATTAATCCAATCGGTTTAAGACTAGGAATAAACAGAGGGTGGGACTCCACTTGGTTTGCAAAAAAAAGAGACTTTGGAAAGTTTCTTATAGAAGATTTTAAGATAAGAAAATATATAAAAAAAAATATTACTAATTCAGGCGTTTCAGAAATAATTATAGAGCGTTCATCGAAAAAATGCACAGTTTCTATACATACATCTAGACCTGGTTTTGTAATTGGAAAAAAAGGCGCCGATATAGAAAAAATTAAAAAAAATATAATGAAAATTACAGATAGTGAAGTAAATGTGAATATAAAAGAAATTAAAAAACCAGAGTTAAATTCAAATTTAGTAGCTGAAAATATAGCTCAACAATTAGTAAAAAGAGTAGCATATAGAAGAGCAATGAAACGTGCTATGCAATCTGCAATGAGATTGAATGCTAAGGGCATAAAGGTGATGTTAAGCGGCAGGCTTGCTGGAAATGAAATAGCCAGAACAGAATGGTTAAGAGAGGGCAGCATACCTTCTCATACACTTAGGGCAGATATAGATTATGGATTTGCTGAAGCTTTAACCACTTATGGCATCATTGGTGTGAAAGTTTGGATTTATAAAGGTGAGTTAATGGCAAAAGATGTTGAGAAAGAAAAAAAGGAGAGAGTAAAAAATGCTTCAACCAGTCAGAACTAAGTTTAGAAAAGCATTTAAAGGTAGAATTCATGGGAATGCTTCTAGAGCTGTAAAATTGAATTATGGTCAGTTTGGCTTAAAAGCTATTCAAGCCGAAAGAATTATCGGCAAACAAATCGAAGCTGCAAGAGTTGCTTTAACAAGATATATGAAAAGAACTGGAAAAGTTTGGACAAGGATATTTCCAAACATTCCTGTTTCAAAAAAACCAACGGAAGTAAGAATGGGTAAAGGTAAAGGATCTCCAGAATATTACGCTTGCAGGGTAAAACCAGGTAGAATAATTTTTGAGGTTGATGGAGTAACAGAGGAAGTTGCTAGAGAAGCTCTATATAAAGCATCTGCAAAATTACCAATTAAAACAAAATTTATAAAAAGATAACATGGCTAAGAAAAAAGAAGATAAAAAATTAACAATTAATCAGGCAGAGAAAAAAATACTTTCATTAAAGAAAGATTTATTTAACATAAGATTTAAAAAAATTAATAATCAAGTAAGTAATCCTGCTCAATACGCTGAAATTAAAAAAAGTATAGCAAGATTATATACAACTATAAAGAACTCTAAATGACGAAGAAAATTTTAAAAGGTGTTGTTACTAGTGCTAAAAACGATAAAACTATTGTCGTTCAAGTTACAAGAAAATTTAAACATCCATTTTATGAAAAGATAATTAAAAGATCAAAAAAATATCATGCTCACGATGAGAA
>MDTD01184156.1_pt1 | contig 14481 bp, 11 predicted proteins | sample 811221 | NCBI WGS metagenome assembly MDTD01 (sample SAMN05326646, study PRJNA326480) | marine metagenome | isolation source: seawater | place: Pacific Ocean: South West | collected 2011
TAATATGTAAAACCGACTTTTGATGCAATTCATTCAAAGCCAGAATAACTTGAAAAAAAACTAGTAATAAACTGGAGCTACCGGGCCCAGTTTCAGAATAATCCTCTAAATTCAAACCATCGAAACTCTCCATAATTAGTAAACATTCAGTTTCTTTTACTTCAGAATTAACGATCTTAAAAAGGTTTGGTGAATCAAGATCTTGTAAACTCTTGATAGTATCATAATGTAAAGATAGTTCTGATTGTGATGCAGGCTTTTGCGTAAGAAGTTGTTTAATAAAAACTCTAGAATTAAGCTGTGAGGTATCTACCGCCTCATAAAGTTTGTAATTATATCTTGATAGTATAACCCTCTTCGCTTGATAGCGACCCTCGAAAAATTCTTCAAACTTTAGGTGATCTTCAACATTAGATTTATCCATGCTTTTTAACTCGTCTCATAGGACTAGTAATAATTATACTATCAGAGCTTCTTATGATTTTGGTCTGAGCTCAGATGTTCTATTAATAACATACCAAGGAAACTCACTTCGCTGAGTCTTATCTGGAAAACCCACAGTCCCAAGAACAGTCGTACGCTTTTTGCGATCCTCCTCTTTTAAGCTACCTGCACTCTTTTCGAGAAATCCTTGCTTACCCATTGCAGTAATTCGAAAATGGATATTATTACCTTTTGAGGCATTCAATCCAGTTGAATCATTAGCACTTTCAATGGAAAACTCTACCATTTCAAATTTACTTTGAGTGACAGGTTTACGATTGCGGTAAACGCGGTTCGTCTCGCTATCAAAGTAGTACGTAACAGTCTCTACTTTAGAGCCACTAAGCTCGTCAGGTTCCAAGGAGAACGCATCAAACTCAAGAACATTATTTAAGCCGCCATTTTCTGACTTCACCATAATTCTATTATTTGCGGTCCAAACAGCAGATTTCAAATCATAAACTAATTTCTGATAAAGAATATAACAAGCCATTAGACCTTCGGCTTTGTTAGCAGAACGCTTGTAAGTATTAATCCCTGCATTATAAACGAGATAAACACCACCAAAAAATGTGCTTAGGAGTACGACCGAAACGATTAGTTCAATCAGAGTAAAAGCTTTATTTTTTACAAAAATATTCATTGCTGTAACGGGAAATCCTGCAAGAGAGAAACATCCCTGCGTCTTACCAATCTTTCGAGAGTATAATTTTTAGTTTTTTGACCGGGGCCTGGAAAACGCCAAAAAATCGTTACCACCAATTTACCAATGCCATCTTCGAGTTCTTGAAAGAAAAGATCCTCTTTGTACCCAGCCTGACTGAGTCGACTCTGATACTCTTCCGGTATTTCTGCACTTGTGTTTCCCACCTGAATCAAATTACTTGTGGAGCCAACGCTACTAAAGCCCACCAGCTCATCATATTGATACGATGCAATCGCATCAGCGATTCGCATAGCTCTAATATGAGCAAAAATATAATAATCACTGAAACTAGTTTTTTGAGAACCCGATTGAAGCATAGAAAAAACTGGAATCATAGCCATGGCCAGAATACTGAACGCTATAATAATTTCTGTCATGCTAAAACCTTTGCTTAAAGCTCTTAATGACATATTTTTCATCACTGAGTTCCCATGGACATTCTTTTTACAATACTACCAACGGACATTGGGGATAAAACAACATAATAGTAAGATTTCTTAGCTTTAGCATCACTAGTTTTTGTAGTAGTACCGCTATGCAAAGTTGGATCGTAATCCAAGCGACCTTTCAGCTGACTTAAGTCAGTAATTTGCCTTAAAACTAAGTTACCATTAAGCCTTAATGAACCTCTCACTTTAAAATTTGTTTGTGGCATCAAAGAAGCTCGTATACTTCCAGAAACTCGCATATCTCCATAACTAATTACCGACATGATATGCTTGCTTGGGTCACTCGGTTGCAAATTTTCTATGTCCACCGCACCTTCGGTAACTATTAAAAGTTTACCTTTGACAGTACCACTAAGCTTTAATGCTGAGCTTGGGTTTTCAACATAGACTACTCCGTTTACAGGTTCTACTTTGTCAAAAAGAGCCTTAAGATTATCCTGTAATCCGCCCTCTTCAATCACATAAGTGGCCTTTTGTTTCCAGTCTGAAGCTCTGTCGAATTTGGAAAAGAATTTCCCAATATTAAGCTTCTTTTGACCACCAAAACTCTTAACCACAACTTGAAAATCAGATAATATTTTAATTCTTTCCGAATCTAATTTAGATAGTTCATGCGTAAGTTGCGCAAACTCACGGCCCAATGGCTTTACTTCCTCTCTGAGAATCCGCTGTGCTTTGCTTTTACTACTAAGTTCTTTGGGAAGATTCTCCAATTTTTCTATTGCCTCATCTAGCTCAGCATCTTTTTGATTAACTTCCTCAAATTTCTTCTGTATCTCATCTGTTTTTTGTTTAAGATCGCGAAAGACATTCAACCTAGACATATCGATACTTTTACTTAAAGAAAGAGCTATCATGTCTGAAGGAAATGGGGTGAAGTTAGGAATTTCTCTAACTAATGCTGGAGTAATTAATATTCTATCCAGTTCTTGGGGGCTCTCACCTACTGCCTGAATACCAGATTTTTCTCGATCCACTCTATCGCGGAACTTCTGGCGCCATTCTTGAATTCTTTTTTCAAGCCTATTCTTGGACTCAGTAAACAAACTATTATATTTGTCTGGATCTATCCAACCTTGAATATTGTGAACATACAGAGTTGCTTGATCAAAAGGCCTTGGAGTAGATACTAATTGCATGCGAAAGCCCACATGTTCTGTGAACTCTCTTTGCAAGCTTTTTGCAAAACCTAGGTTGACTTTAGTCTTGGCTGTAAATTCAATAGTTCCATACTTTTCATAAAGCATTGTATTAAAAGTTCTCTGGATTAATACTTTCGCTTTGACATACCCATCAACCAATTCATAGGAAGGTCTCTTAGCCTGGCTTAGAATTTCAGTTTCTAATATTGGAACCTTGATATCCCAAGAAATAGAGCCTCGTTTCGACTGGCTCCGTATATCTTCGAATAGTTCTGTGTTGGGATCGTTTATCTGCTTACTGACAATGTGGATCGCTTCTTCAACCGCTGATTGTGCGATAAGCATAGCCCTATCACCATTGATAGATGCTCCAACATCCAAGGTAGTGCGCTCGACAAATTTATAATTTGCCAATCCAATGATTGCTAATCCCGTCAAAAGTACGATGACAAGAATTATTACCAACCCCATACCCCGACGATTAGCGATGAGTGAACACCTTCCTGGCCTCGAACTGGGGTTTCTCTTAAGCATCGAAGAGTTACCTAGAATTTTACAAAATCATACTAATACAAGACATTATTTCAAATCATCAGTGTCGATTTGGGAGGCCTTTTCTGGTTCGTCGTTATCCACTTCGTCTTTATCCAGTGTCGGGATCTGTTCTCCCCTTGGAGTCTTATCCTGAGCATTATCGCCATCCTTGCTGTCATCACCAGCAGTCAAACCCGCTCCCCGGGGATCAGCGGTATCTAGATTGTTTACTACTGGAGATTCAGTATTATCGCCGGTCTGAGTTTGTTCATCACCATCGGTTGTCGCGTCTCCTACTGCTGGCCCAGTAGCTCCATTGTTACCCGCAGGTTGTGCTTCCAAACCTTGTGGCTTGTCTTTTTTAACAATACCCTCAGTAGGCTTTCTACCTCCATCGGCAGCTTGACCTTGTTGCTGCTGATCACAACAACCAGTCAAATACAATAGACTGATTACTAAACCAGCCAGTACGGCAATTCTGATTTTGGATGAGTTAAAATTTGATGAATCCAATTTGGCCTCCTTGATACTGGCAACAATAGCACACTCAGACGTGGTTATCCTAGTATTTCAATTATTAGCACAGTTGCATATTTCGTCAAGTCTTACTCGGTCGCTAATTTTACAGAACCCTTTACTACCTTGATTTTGTGGTTGAAATAATTTCTATTTTTTGATTAAAAATTTTCATATCTGTAATTGTCGTATCAACACCCTCAACCAATTCAAAGTCATTGAGTTCTAGTCTGAAAGATTTGAAAGATTTAACTTCGATTTTCAAGTCCTCGACTTTAGAATCCAATTGATGAGCCAAACTCGCAGCCAACCAAGTAAGCAACATATGATCTAAGCGGTCCTTAGGAGGTTTGACGTTAAGTCCAGGTATAGCATCAATACTCTTGATTAACTGTTTGTATAGCCAACCGGCTGCACGAGTGACTGACATGATCACTCTAGCAGTACCCATGTAAGGCTGCAGAGCACCCATATGAACGGGATCGTATAAGCTAATTGTATCAAAATCTAAATGAAGTTTCCCTTCACGGTAATTAGATTGCCCCGCCAAAAATATTGAAAACTGACCACTTGGAGATCGATAATTCTTAGGGTCTACTTCAACATTTACCTTTCCAAAAGTAACAAATCGTAATAGTCCAGAACCCGCACGTGCCAGGCCCTCTTTGATTCCGAGGTATGGAGAAGCAATTCCATTGATCAGAGAATAAAATCTATTAGTACTGGCAGAAATTTTTCTAAAATCCCCTTTGAAAAGCATATTAACTTCCTGCTTTTCCTTGAAATAAATTTCAGCCTTCTCCAGACCTTCGAAAAACCTCAACGACTTTGTGTCTGACGATTTTGTTGAAACAATACCTAATCGCATCCCTTTATAAAAATCGTTAATCAAAGCCTCATTTATACGAATCTTGGCTTCTCCGCCCCATGCAAAAGTCTGTGGTTCAATTCTTTCATAGTTTATTCTCGAGTCTGACTCCTGACTTTCAAGTTCAATCTTCTTCCCTTTAGTCATAACTAAGCCTTTACCCACGAAAGCGCCTAGTTTTTCACCGGAGACATCACCATAAATATAGATTTTGCCATTCGACAATCTAATTAAATCCACTTTGAAATTAGGAAAAGATTCGAAAATTGGTAAACCATTCATTACTCTGATAGTTTCCAAGTGCTGAAAATACTTAAATTTAAGCTTTTGATATGGAGTCCCATTCAATGATGCAACTAAGACATTCAGTAAATTTAAGGTAGAATCTAGAATTATCTTGAAGCCAGTTCTCAGTTCGACTGGCTCCATGCCTTCTTTCTGTAATACGAATGATTGAATTTTAAAATCAAAGTTATCAGGCTTATTTTTAACAACTCTGGGGCGCACTTTGAGTGATATAGTCTGACGGTTCTCAACATTTTCCCAATTATCGTTGACTTGTTTATTTAATAAGGTCAAGTCGAAGCTAATACTGCTATCTGTAAAACTGTGAAAACGGATCGTTTCAATCACTGTATTCTGAGTATCACCTTTACGCATGAAGCCTATGAGATAACGAGAAGCGTAGTGATTGGCCACATCTTCATCAAACTCAGCGCTCATCGAGGCATTTTTTTCAATCCGTTTCTGCTCTTCCAATGTCAGGTATGACACTTTTTTATAAAGTAAACCATGCTGCTCTTCCAAAAGTGCACGGCGTTGCTTCATTTGAGGAATTTTTTCCTGTAAATCTTTTGTCATACTTTCAATTTTTAGGCCAATACGACGGACTTCATTACTACTTTGGGAGATACTATCTGCAAGGTTTTTGATGGCTTTGGATTTTTGACGCAATTCCCTAAGTATATTTACTAATATTTTAGCGTTTGTTTGAAAACCTTGCTCATTGGATGACAAATCTTGCAAATAAGGCTGAAGCGCAGTATTAAGCTTGTCTGGGTTAGATTGTATTTCCCGACTTCTTACTCCAATAAGCTGCGATAATCGCGAACGCACCAAGTCAAATTGACTCTGCTGAGACTTTAATTCCTTTAGGTCTTCGCGAACTTTCATTTGTTCGGCGAGCAATATTTCATGCCAAGAATCAATCGTATCGGAGACATCCTCTAGATCTGTCTTTGAAACGTGCTGATTTAGGTCGCTTAGTTCTTTCTCCAAAAATTCTATCTTATGGAACGTCTGTTTCAGTTTGACAGATAAAACATCCACCTCTTCCAGTTTCTTTTCCGCCTCAACAAACTCCTTCCTGAAGTTATCATTAGCAAGCTCTAAGACTTCACTGGAATCACCTTTATGAATTTCATCTAATACATTCGGCTTAAATAATAACTTTCCCGCCCGCATTTCAAAGAAATTAGCAGCATCAGGCTCCAACATCATGCGATTCGCTATCCTGCGATACTTTGCAGTCTCTAATAAAGCTAACGTAGTATCCGAATTAATCTGACTCTTTATCTCAGCGGACAACTCATTGAGCATATTACGCATAAACTTGGGGTCAGAAGATCTCTGTGGAAAAGTCTCTCGTATCAACTCGAGTAACTTATTTTTATCACCCTGGGTTTCAATCACCTGACTGTAGTCTAGCCCAGTATTATTGAAAAATTCCTTTTTTTGGACATCTGTAAAATCAACACCGTCAGTATTAGCAATTACGAAAAGAGGTTCCAGCAGTCTAGCCATATTAACTTTCTGCCCAAAAGCATCCATCACTTCCTTGACTTCTTTTTCGTTCTTACTTGCGATCAAATTCTCAACACGTGGAATACTTCTTAGCTTGAGAACTTTATTTCTCATTGCAATCGCTTCCTGTTTTATTAAACTCTGCTGACTTAACAAATCTAAATAGCGGTTATAAAAGACTCTGGCTAGTTCTCTAAATTGCGGACGACTCCGCGTAAATCTTACCAACTCGCTGAGGGTCAATCGCCCTTTTACATGGGTGTAGCTATTCTCGAGTTCAAGCAAGCTTATTTCACTGCGCACACTATTCAACTGGTCTAGTGCAGAAAGCATTTTCTTATTTCCCCCAAACCACATCATAGTTTCAACACTGAAAAACTGTCTGTAGGTAAGCTGAAAATAGGTTGGTAGTGTCATAGCATACTTAAATACAATTTGAAATCTACCGAAGCCGGATCGGTCTGAAGCAATTTGTGACCACGGAAAATTCAGAACGTCAGGCGGCTTGTTACTTGACCTCAATTTTTCCCATTTTTCAAGAAGATCTGACGCCCTTGAATCATTAGAACTCTTTGCATGGACTCGAATGGCTGTTGCCACAAGCTGATGAATCTTCGTTCTAAACCTATCTAGAAAGGGTGCTTCGGAGCTTCCCCCAAGCTCCTCAATTGATAACTCTAAAGAGTATAAAATATTGCGAATGTTCAAAGTATCATCAGGATTTCTTTTATTACTCCCTCGACCTTTTGAATGTAAATCCATCAATTGATTCACAGTAATATACTGTGAACTTAAGCCTTTATTATTTAATTTATCTGCTAAGCGCTCAAGATGCAGATAGTATTCATGTTTACGCTTTAATTGTTTGGCCTGAGGGTCATTCTTATCTGGTTCCTTGTAGCTGACGAACTTTGACAAAAATTTTCGTAAAGCATACATTTCTTTGCGGTTTGAAATATTTGTAGCATCTCTGGGAGTGATACCCATAGAAACCCTCACACGATCAGCCCACTCCATGAATGGTTCAAAAAGATCAGGTCCCTGAGAGTTTTCTAAATTAAGGCTTCTGCCCCAGAGGGTTAGATTTAAAGAATCATTGACTTCATCTAATGGCGGAGACTCCTGAACGGACTCCTGCTCATAATTACTCTCTTCATCCGACAGTCCATCATATCCAGGAAAATCAGAAACAGCATAGTTCAAGCCAGTACAACCGAAACATATTACAAACAAAAGTAGCGCAAGAAATTTCATAGATTAGCCACTATTGGTATACGCTCGAAAGCGCCTAAAAGTTGCCAATTTATCGATCACAAAGGATTGAATAATTATAATTAGCATTGACCAGTCTCGTTTTTACAAGATTAGAAACTAGCCCTGCATCCACTTTACTCTCTATAGAGTATTCTATATCGAGACAAGGTTCTGTGGTGGTAATTAAACTCCCTGGAAGACTTACATGAATATGCTCATCACTCCATTGAATGATGCGACTGGGGTCCATAGCTTGACCATTTTCAGTAATCTGATGAGTTTCGGCCGACCAATTTTGGCCATAAATTGTAAGGTGGCTATCAGTTTTGGGCCAAGCAATGATATTACCGTCTCCATCGGTAATATCTGGAGCAAAATTCGGCTTGATCTTGTAAAGGTTTTTATTAAATCTCTCAATATATGGAACTGCAACAACCAGAAGTAGTCGTAATTTATTTAGATCAAAAGATTGATGCACACCTCCTATGGCCTCATAAGCTCCAGAAAGGTTTGGCCAATATTGATTACCGGCCCCTGAGTCAACCCGCAGACTACCTAATGGGTAACTCCCAAAAAATGCAAAGTGTAGAAAAGAACCTGGTCTTGGTTTGTGAACATGCATAGCACTAGTACCATTACCTTCAAAAATAATTGGACCAGAACTGCTCTCCATCGATTCCAACTTCATGGACTCTCTAAAAACTAGCTTTGTACCATAGTCAGCTGCTGTTGGACCTGTCCAACTTAACTGAAACACATGATTACTATAGGTATAAGAAGCATTGCTTGGTAATGTAAGCGAGCTCAAATCATAAAATCCTCCCTGCACAGGTGAAACTATCTGCCCATCAATCTCCATCCAGAACCACCGATATCCGCTAAAAAATTGACGCGTATAAAGCTGTTCTATTCCGTTTCCTTGAAAAGGACTGCTCTTCAAGATCACGCTGGCACCTCGACCAGGCTCTGGCGAAAAAGAGCCCATAATCATACTCAAGCCTGCTGAAGCTGGGTTAAAAGTATGGATTAAAGTGGAGGGAGCATTGAACTGCTGACCTGGTTGAGTACCCAGATTGTAATTTGAGTTATTCCCGTCACTGTAAAGTTGTCTGAATAGCTTGTGACGCTCTGAGTCAAATGCTAAGCATTCAAAAACTGAAATTATGTATACAAAGAAAATAATTGTTAAAGTCTTAACGAATCCAAACATTCCTGCCTCTGTTCTTGCCAAATTATTTGGAGATCATTCATCGATCTATACCAAGTAAGCTGTCGTTTAAGAAAGCGACGAGTATTGCGCTGAAACCGCTCCACCCACTCATCTCTAGAGATCAACCCTTTTATGTAATCCCTAGTTTCAGGAAATCCGATTGCCTGACAAATAGTATAACCAGTCTTGATGTTGCGCCTTAAAATGGCTTCAACTTCAACTTCTACGCCTCTTTCTATCATCTTTTCTACTCTGCAATTAACCCCATTATAAAGAATTTCGCGCTTCTCCATCAGGCAGATTTTTCGCCATCTTGGACAAAAGCTCTTTAGATCGTTACGCGTTTGTTTGGCAGAGTTCGAATGATTTGCGATCTCAATGGCTCGAATAACTCTTTTCAAATCATTGGGATGCAATTCACTAGCTCTAGACGGATTTTTATCTACAAGAATTTTGTGAACAGCAGATCTACCTTCTCGCTCTGCTAGCAACTGTAATTGCGCGCGTAATTCTGGATTTTGCTCCAGTCCAGGCTGTTCAAATCCATTGCTCAAAACTTTGAGATATAGTCCTGTACCACCAACTAATAAGGGGATAACTTTGCGATTCCAACAGTCAAAAATTTTACCTACGGCTAATTCATAATATTCGGCTAATGAGAAATTCTGCGCTGGTTCAATAATTTCAAACAAATGATGGACTACCTTAGAATACTCATCCTTGCTAGGACAAGCAGATAAAATTGGAATATCCCGATAGACTTGAAATGCATCGAGGCAGATTATTTCTGCACCTATTCTTTGGGCCAAATTTAAACTGAATTCTGTTTTACCAATCCCAGTAGGGCCACATAAAACCCATATATGGGGTGATTCTAAAGACACTTACTCTTGCCTTTTGTAAACTCGATCAAATTTTTTGTATAGCTCTTTGTATGACATTTCCACCAAAATGGGTCGTCCATGGGGACAGTGAAAAGGATTTTCACATCTGGCCAAGTCTCGTAATAAAATCTGCATTTCTTCTTGACCCAGACTATCGCCAGCCTTAATTGAACCTCTACAGGCCATGCTCTCTGCTAGTTCCGTATAATGCTCTTCAATTTTTGTAAAACCAAAAGAGTCTTCAAGACTGTCGATCAATTCCTCCAAAAACTTATGATCTAGATCGTCGGATAGCCCTTCTGGTATTGAAAGAATCTTCAAGTACTTCTCTTCCAAATGAAAATTAAATCCTAGACCTTTTAACAATTCCTTGCGAGATTCTAAAAGGGCAACCTGAGCTGCACTAACATCAAAACTGATTGGGATTAGTAAATTCTGTGATCGCCTACTTCGACCACTATTTAATGACTGAAATATGCTTTCAAAAAGAATACGCTCCTGCGCTACATGCTGGTCTATCACAACCAAAGAGTCTTGATACTCGGCTAGGATGAAAGTTTTCTTAAGCTGCCCAATAATCCTCATCTGGTTAAAATCAGCAGGAAATAATCCTTCTTTAGCTTCACTTTCCACTTCGATGACGGAAGGAATCTTTATAGAATTTTTGTGCCCTTCCACAGAAGATTTATTCTGAGATAAAACCTCTTCTAAGCCGTCACGGTTCAACTTAGGAATTATTGATGTCGAATCTACGGTATCAATTTTATGAGCCTCTGAAGATATTGATCCTTGATCTTCGGAAAGGCTATCAGTCAAAGGCGATTCCACAAAAAAATCCTGAAGACCCAACTGACTAGATCTTGACTCCTCAATCTTCATGTAATCATTCGTGCTGGGAGAGGGTTTAATTTTCTCTTTAACTAATTCCACCCGAGGAACAGTGGATCTTTCCAACAGAGCATTACGCAAAGATTTAGCAATAAATTCCAATAACAATGGTTCATTCTCTATACGAAGCTCCAACTTCATAGGATGTACATTTACATCTAACATTGCTGGGGGTATCTGAAGAAAGACTAAACCTAGAGGCCACTTTTTCATAGCACTTAAATTTTCATATGCCGACTGAATTGCTTTCAATATTGGAGGATGCTTAATTATTCTGCGATTTATAAATAATCGCAGATCTTTACTATTGCTACGATACATTACAGATGGTGAGAGAAATCCATGAATTTGCATCCCCAAAATCGGATGCTTCTTGCTAGGTATTTCAATCATTTTGCGCGCTTCACGAGCACCGAAAAGAGCGGAAAGGATTTCTGGGTAACTACCCTGCCCGCTTGATACCAGAACTCTTTGACCGTTATGACTCAACTGAAATCCAACCTCAGGATGAGTCGCTATGAAAGACTGGATCAAATCTACTACTAAAGCCTTCTCATAATTATCAGACTTCAGAAATTTCAATCGAGCGGGAATATTGTAGAAAAGTTCTTTTATCTCTACTTTAGTTCCTTTAGAGCGAGCACTGGGACCAAAGCCTTGAACTTTACCAGCCAAGACATTCATCACACGCGCTTGACCCTGATCTACGATACTTTCGATGTTTAATTTACTCACGGCTGCTACACTAGCTAATGCTTCTCCTCGAAAACCAAAGCTCAAGAGATCCAGAAAGTCTTCCAATCGGCTTATCTTAGAGGTCGCATGGCTCTGAATACAAAGTTCCAGGTCCTCTGCTGACATACCATCTCCATCATCAGCAACAACAATAAGTCTTTTACCACCTTGTTGTAGCTCAATTTGAACATTACCTGCACCTGCGTCAAGACTGTTTTCCACCAATTCTTTGACCGCATTCAATGGCCGCGTAATAACCTCTCCAGCAGCAACTTTAGATGCTAAGGCAGGATCCATCACTCGTATTTTTGCCAAAGAGGCCCTCCTTCAACATTTTGTAGTGGCATTCGCGAAAAAGCGTCCACACACAACCTACTATGCTGCTTCTGATGAACAAAGCGTTCCCAGCCAGCTCTAGCAACCATTGCTCCATTATCAGTACACAGCTTGAGAGTCGGCATTGCCAATCGAACCTTTGCCGATTTACATAAATCCTGAAATCGACCTCTCAAAGCTGAGTTTGCCGAAACTCCTCCAGCCAAAAGTAATGTTTTGAGATCATACTGCTTTAAGGCTTTCATAGTTTTATGGGTAAGAACCCTCACGGCAGCAGTTTGTAGTGCTTGGCATATTTGTTCAGCACTGTAACCCTGTTCCATAGCAACAAGACAGGCTGTTTTAAGACCACTAAAACTAAAGTCATAGTCTTTGGTATGCAGCATAGGGGGAGTCAATACAAGGGGATTTTCAGCTACATATTCTCGAGCCACTTTATCAACTACTGGCCCACCAGGCATTCCTAGCCCCAGTTTTTTAGCAATTTTATCGTAAACTTCACCTACAGCGTCATCTCGCGTTTCACCTAGTAATTGAAAATCCCCTGGACTCTGCAACATATACAGACAACTATGTCCTCCACTAACCAATAAACCCAGCATTGGATACTCTAATCCTTCATGCTCGATAAAATTGGCTGCAAAATGGGCTTCGAGATGGTGAACTGCGATGAAGGGTTTTTTAAGACACAATGCTAATGTCTTAGCTGCCGTCAAACCGACCAGTAATGAACCAACGAGCCCCGGCCCAGTCGTACCAGCTACGAGGTCTATTTCCTGCAAGCTAACCCCTGATTGCTGCAAAGCCTTTGCCATCACAGGAAAAATACTATCCATATGACCTCTTGCGGCCAACTCAGGAACTACTCCTCCAAATGGAGCATGCAGATCCACTTGACTCTTCTTAACCAAAGAGAGTAGCTCATTCCCATTCCTTAGAATTGCCACCGATGTATCATCACATGATGACTCGATTCCAATGGTTAACATCTCATCTCTCTTTCAACTCGAATCGATTTAAATTAAATTGTTTAGGGATCTCGTCCTCACCATACCACTCTCTGAAAAATTGAAGCAAAAAATCTAATAAAAACTGGTGGCGATCTTCTGCTAATTGTTGTCCCGACTTTGTATGTAACCTATCCTTTAACAATAATAGCTTTTCGAAAAAATGATGTATGGAGGGTGATTTAGCACTATGATATTCCATTGCGTTATTATGCATCGCAATAGCTACATTGGGGTCATAAATAGGCATCCCTTTATGCCCACCATAGGCAAAACACCTAGCTATACCGATAGCTCCAATAGCATCAATTCGATCTGCATCACGAACAATTTGAGCTTCGAGGCTAAGATCCTCCTCCTTAACCTCAGCTCCTTTAAATCCTATTTTTGGAATTTCAATAAGTATTCTTTTTAACAGACTTTTTTCGATATTAAGATCTTTCAGAAATTCTGCCAAAATTTCAGCTTGTCCATTCAGTCCACGATCGTGAAACTTCCAATCTCCGATATCATGCAATAGGGCAATTAGCTCAACTACAAATAGGTCCGCATTTTCTTTCTTAGCCAGCTGAAGTGCTAAGCAGCGTACGCGATTAACATGATGATAATCATGACCACTTGAGTCGCCTTCAAAAAATTTTTCAATACGTAACTCAATCGTGCTAATAATACTCGATGATTTATAAATCACAGGTAAGTCCCGTAGTTAACTGCGTAGAATCTCGTTCTTCATTTGTTCGTAATCTGACTCTTCAATGGCGCCCTCCACGAGTAATTGGCGAAGCTCTTTTAGCTCTTGCGTCTTAGACACACTAGACTGTCTTCTACGAGGTTGAATGGGAGGTGTGTTTAGAAGCGTATCAGCCCTGTATGAGTTATCTCTCAACCTATGCATATATTCATAGTTGTAAAGTAGATTAAATCGCTGATCATCCATATTGAGGAATCGAACGCCATCCACAACGCACAATACTACGGGGATAAAAGTCCACCAAAAAAAAACATAAAGAAAACCGGATAGATAGTTTCCCAGATAAAATTTGTGTAAACCCGCTCCACCGAAAAAAAGAGAGAGAAAAGCAAGTGCCGTGGTCAATTCTTTATTCTTCAACTTTACCCCTGCTTCTCCAAATCCTTCATACGCTGATTCAAATCTTTACCTATGGATAATCGCGTCTGTATTACAACATAATCAGCGCTGAGTTTATATCTCCATTGACCATTTTCTAAATCTAACTCCTCATCGACGACTCCCTCCTGAACCATCTGTTGCAAAGTAGGCACCAGAGCTTTGTCTAGAAATTGGCTTTGATCCTTTAAATTGTCGTAATTCATCGAGCCGTGAGCCTTCATTATTGATATCAGAATGGTACTTCTCTCGCCATACAGAGAATTGCTCATTTTTGAAACACTCTTGCCATCCTTTGTGGAAGAAAAAAATTGCTCATATGCTAACCAAGCCACTCCTGCCGTAGCAATGCAACCCATCAGCCACGAAAAAACACCACTTTGGCTACCAGTTAAAACACCAACTGCACATCCCACAGTCACAGCCAATACCGTGGACTGTCGCCTGTGATTTCTAATTAATTCAAGTTCCGATACTTGTCGCGGAACCATTTGTTTTAGGGGATCTCTTCCATTCATGTTTAAGAAAATAATAGCA
>MDTD01006602.1_pt1 | contig 14479 bp, 11 predicted proteins | sample 811221 | NCBI WGS metagenome assembly MDTD01 (sample SAMN05326646, study PRJNA326480) | marine metagenome | isolation source: seawater | place: Pacific Ocean: South West | collected 2011
CTGAAATGCAGGCTCATGCTCAATCACTTCGTTGGCATGCCATCTCTTGAAAACAAAATCATGCAGATAGCGGTCAGTCAGTTCCTGACGGTAGCCAGACGTTTCCATACCATAAGCTTTGGGGCCAAGGTAAATCGCAGCGTATTCTGTCAAAAAAGGTTCGGTTGCACTTGCCTTAACATAATTGCTGCGACCACGTAACAATGTGGTGTACAATGGCAACCCAAACTCAACAACCATATATGGTTTATCACCATGCACCGACCAGTCACTTAACCAGTTCTCACGTTCCTGTAACGGGATCATGTTCAGATAACAATTGGTAGTCTGGTAATCACCGACATTTCCACCAGAGTGCGAGGTGACAGGGCGGGTCGGATCCATAGCATGAATCATGTCGACGGCCTGATAAGCTGGCTTGACGCGATGTTGGTAGACAGGACTGCCGGAGAGAAATTCTGATTGTCCGATGCGTTTGGGATTTTGATCATCTCTGAAGCCGAATCGGTTGGCTGTAAAAACCCATGAAACAATCGAAGGATGATTGCTGACTCTTCGATAAGTTTCGTCAACCTGTGTTTGCCACTGCCTCTGTACTTGTGGATCATCCCAATGAGACAGGTACGAGTTAATTTTGGGCAAGGGATAAATCAACAGCATGCCCTGTTCGTCAGCGATATCTGCCCAGTGTCTGGCAAAACGATATGCTCCGCGTTGCTCGGGGCGTTGATGATCGGTGTAGAGTTCCAGTACATTAAAATTTGAGTGCAGATAGCCACGAATTGCATTGGTAATCAGATGTCTATTTGATGCGTAAAACTGATGGCTATATACACGGTTGGGTTTCAAATGAATCAGCTTTTCATTGAGCAGAAACTCTCGTCCATCAATACGAAATTCCCTGTAACCAAAACGCTGAGTATATTCATCCAGCAAATCGTCGGAGGTCATTTGCACATGGAGAGTATAAAGATAAGGCTTGCCAACTTCCCATAAAATGGGATCCGACCAATTTTGGGTCAGATCAACGGTCTGCGATTCTGAAGGTTGCAACAGGCAGTTCTTCGAAAAGCGCAATACCTCCTTATTATCAGAATCCTTCACAATGGCAGTCAGTTCGACTGTTTGTGCCCGGCTAATTTTCGCAATATCAACCGCAACATCCAAACGTTTCTGTCGTACACTGGTCTGGATTACAACGCTTTGGACATGCATATTTTCAGGGCGTGATTCAAGCCAAACATCATCTGTCAGACCGCGTGTCTGCATGCTGGATTTGATCTTGACCACCACGTCAGCGTCCATGTACTGATCAATGAACTTTTCATCACCAGTCGCTATGACTAATAGATCGAGCGTCGCTTCCTTCCCGGGTTGGACAACCCCGGTCAAGTCGACATCGCCTCCACCGGGCCAATGAACTTCACCAACCTCCCGTCCGTCAATAAATATTTTGGCATCCGTGGAAATTGATTCGAAATGCAGGATGATCCGTCGCCCATGCCAATCAGTCGGCACTTTGATCCGACGTCTGTACCAAGCTCGATTTAATGTTTTCAATTGCATATCTTGCCAAGGCGACCCATTACCCTGAGCAATCACACCATCCAGTGACAGTCGCGTATCTGGCGAATACCATGAGCCGGGAACACGGATATAGCCCCATCCGTAAGCCAGTGGCTGGCTGTCGGACTTGAGCCTTGCAGGCATAAAGCCCCACAAACCGTTTAGTACTTGTCGAGATCGCGTAGCTGAAACGGTTTGAACCGGCTCCTGCCCCCAATACATTTTTTCGTCATCAGGCAGCACCGCATCAATCAATGCACCACGTTCAAAGGCAATCATCTTGAGATCTGAACACTCCAATGATCCAGTGGCATGTAAAAGCCCCGGCACGATCGTCAGGGTTTTGGCACCTTTGGGGATCGAATAATCCATTGTGAAGGTGAACCAATCCGTATCAGTTTTTATGTCCGGGCGTTTGGGCCATCCCCCAATCTGCTTGTTGTCAGCATTTTTAAAATACACTCCAACCTGCGCTGTCTGCCATCCGAGTTTGCCGACTTTAAGGTCAGTGGTTTTCAAACGTATACTCATGTGAAGTTTGACCCAGTGAGGATCAAGCGGGACTGTACGACTGAGCTTGACTTGTTGTTTGGGCTGGTCATTGGTTAGCCGAACGATATTGGAACCTGTATCCTGCCGAATAATCGAAATACAATTCTTCGTATACGTCGACCAGCCCACAATGTCATTGCTTTGGTCTTGGCCAGTTTGAAATGTGCCGTTAACATCCACTTCATGCACCCCGCTGGAGGATGCTCCAAAGCTATATGGACATAGGATAAGTAATAGAATTACTGAAAATCGATAATACATTAGTGCGGCCTTAAAATAAGTGGTTTTACAGTGTCTTTGACAGGCTGTATTAATCACGGTACGGAATAAACCTGATTACTGCTATATGAAACTGAATCTATGAGCGCCTGTTCACCCATCAATTTGACATGCCCATCGGGAAAAGCAGCATTAGCGCTATCGCTGTGTCGGCGTTGTACGACGCCATGATGTGGAGAGGGTGTACCAGATTTAAATGTAGGAGCCTGCAATGGTATCGTCGAGTTCCCAAGTACATAATTTCCCGTTATCGTATCTGCCATATAGGGCCTATCGTTAATTAATGTTGAAAAACGAGGGAACCAAGCTGAGTCACTGGTATCATGCCCGATCATCCAAGTCTCTGCTTTATAACGATCATGGACGCGCACGCCATATGACCAGGCACCACAAACCTCACCTGGATCAAAAGTCATTCCACTGACTGTCGCACCACCCCAAGTAAAATCCGGACAAAAACTGACAGTCTTGTGTGAAACTTCCGTAACGCCGACACAATCCCGACCGCCCTTGGTCCATGTATTTTTACGTATGAATGTTTTGGGCAGATATCCGCAGACACGAAGCAGATCAGACCAATACCGTGCTGCGCATGCCGGCGGGTCGCTGGAACTGGCAGTTGATGTAAATGGACTCCAACCATTGCTGGGCATGCCAAAATCATTAAAATCATTGGCATACATCTGCACGCCTATCATGCATTGCCGCATTCCACTCATGCATTTGGCTGTCATGGCAGCTTTGCGCGCTTTACCCAATGCCGGCAGCAAAATGGATATCAGAATAGAAATGATGGAAATCACCACCAACAGTTCAATGAGTGTAAAACCTTTGCGTTTCACGATATTTCCTCCAATACTCTTTTCATTCTTGTATTGCATGAGAACTGATTAATATCAACCACAATTCTACCCCTTGCGTTATGTTCGTTTCGGTCCCCATGCCGTGTTGCCGATGATCCATTGCCCAGGTATCCGGCGGGATGCGACCTGATGTGTTTTGTTATTTAAAACCGAAAGCATCATGTCCGCGGCCTGACGCCCCATTTCAAAACGGTCGTTGGTCACTCTGCACAAACCCGGCCAAGCTTCGTAAACTTCCGGCGTCTCATCACAGCAAACCAACCCATAATCCCGACCAATCGTCAAACCCAAAGATGAAGCCCCGACCAACACAGCTTGAGCAGCATGCGTGTTGTATGCCACCACCACCGTATCAGGCTTAAGCAGTTGCGGCAGTTGTGTGTAGATCCAACGTTTCTGCTCCGGTTTGGACCATGGGGTCAGTGTATCAAACGCAATACCACGAGCCGCACATGTCTCAACGATGGCATCTGAACGATCGTGCAAACTGAAATGCCCGGAGGGTGATACAGACATCCCCGCCCAAAGCACGCGACGATACCCCAGGCTCACGATATGTTCAGCGACACATCGGCCGACCTGCGACTCATCACGCCTCAGACAGTTGTGTTCATCATCACGATTCGAATCCACCCAAAGGCAACGCGGCATCTGCTCGGTGACCCAATCCACCACCGTATCGGGGAAGTGACTAAAGGCAATCAGACCGTCAAGGACATGCTCACGAAAGACACGTGAACGGCGACGATTGCCCAAATCGCCAATGCGCACCACATTCAGCAAGTAGTCCTCGGGTTCCAACCGTGAATTGATACCCAGCAAAAGTGTGAATGCAGCGAGATTATGAAAGCGATGCCCATCTTCATTTCGCAGCAAAAGCCCGATCTGACGGGTCTTTTGACTCCTCATAGTGCGCGCAGCAGCATTGGGGACATACCCCATCTCATGCGCGGTACTGATCACACGCTGGCGTGTTTCAGGTCGAAACAGATGACCCTGGCCATTTAAAACCTTACTGACAGTCTGCCAGGACAATCCAGCTTGCTCTGCAACATTCTTGAGCGTAACGGTCATGAAATCCTCAAAATTAGAACGTGATAATCAATATTATTACGTTCGCATTATACTATGCTTTATTTTCAGGATGTCAAGATGCCCCATGAAAAATGTGATCATCGGGCTTTGCGTTCACAATGCTGACTGATCGTCTTGTTTTGATCCATTGCTCTTGAAAAGAGCTCTGGATCTGAGATATCCCTTACCGTCCAACAAAATCCGGCAGCGCATTAACCGCCCCATTGACGTCGAGCAAGGCGGGATCAGTGTAGAAAATTGTCGTCAGTTCGATCCGGCTATGCCGCATGGCAGCTTGAGCCACGCGGGAATAGACACCGGCGACGGCTAGATGGGTGCCAAAGGTGGTACGGAGGGCGTGGATATCGACGACTCGGCCACGCGCATCATTCTTTGCAATCCCCGCAGCCTGGCAGTCAGCATCGAAGACGCGAATGCCAGGCGGGTTGTCGAAGAGCAATATCTTGTATCCCTGCTTGCTGCGATGTGCCAGGTGCTGCCTGATCTTTTCAACCACATCGGCGCGGAGTGGTAGGCGGCTTTCCTTACCGCTCTTGGACTGGTTGGCGTAAAGTTCAAAGTACGGCGCGGGTTTGGCATCCAGGAACAGTTGGCCCAGCGTCAGGCTACGCAGTTCCTTGTGGCGAAGGCCTGTCGAGACGGCCATCAGGTAAAACAGAGCACGTTCCCGGCCAAGGCGTTCGAGTTTCTTGAGGCGGGTTGCCTTGAGTTTAGCAAGGCCGCGTTCGTAGCAGGCGTCCAGATTCTGCTGCGTGATGGATTCGTATTTCCAGGTTTGGCCTTTGCGTTTGGACTTGGGGAATTCAATCTCGCCTCGGCCATGTCATTGCTGGAACTGGGAAATAAATACTCAAAGCATTCTCCGTCTGGACAACCTTGCCACATCCTCATATCATTCTGATGTGCGTAGAAGGACGCCTCATGGTCTGCGGGAAGGGTTAAGGCCACCTTCATCTGACTCGCCAAATCAACCTTCTTTTCTGCCTGTGCTTGCAGACCCCGGGCAATGACCGCCATGCGGTTGGAAAAGGAGGCTCTCATGCCACGTTCACTTCCAGAACACCCGAACTTCGAAGCACTTAAAAAGCAAGCTAAATCACTACTCAAATCCTTAAACGAGCAAGAGCCAGGCGTGTCCCGTGGTTTGCAGCAATGCCAACAAATACTTGCTCAAGACTATGGATTCATAAACTGGGCAGATTTGAAGAGGACGGTATTGGGTAGAGAAAAAAGCGCAACCATACGTCACATCGTCTGTGGTGACTCCTGCGGCGCAACGCTTCGTAACAGTACCGTGCCGGGGGATATATTCGTCTGGCATGAAATCTACATCACCGGCCCCGTTCCCGGCAATGTGACCGAACAGCAATTCAGTTTTATCCGTGAGGATCATCTTGCAAATTATTTTCTACACAAGTCATCGCCTGATGACTTGAAACGACAGGCAAAAGAGAAGCAGGCAAGACTGGATGCTTCCAGAGACTACCACGAAGTCGTACTCTGGTTCGATGCTTGCCTTTTCGATCAAACTCACCTGATCCACTTACTCAACCACCTGTCGAACGCACTTACGCCTGATACAAAACTTTCATTGATCTGCATCGGTGAGTTTACTGGGTTCCAGCGATTCCTTGGTCTTGGCCAACTGAATCCCGAACAGATGGCTTCTCTTTATGACACCCGTCACTTGATTACTCGCGACGAAATAAGTCTGGCACAAAAAGCATGGGAAGCCTTCAGGTCAGATGATCCAAGACAGATCGAAGCGGTTATAGCTGGTGACTGCAAACCCCTACCCTATCTCCGAGATGCACTTATTCGTTTTCTTGAAGAATATCCATCAACCTTTAATGGTCTATCTCGATTGCAGAATGAAATACTAGAGGCAGTCGCCACGGGAGCATTGCAATTGGGGCCGATCTTCTCCAAAGTGTCGGATGCCGAGCCAAGACCCTATTTCGGAGACATCATGCTATGGGACGAAATTAGTTCACTCGCATCTGCGACAACTCCTGTTTTACATGTGGATGGCCCCCAAACATTCAAGAGCATACTGAAAGTCGATTCTGAGCCAGTGCCTAAAAGCGAGTTAAACAAGTGGCGTGTATCTCTGACAGATTATGCCAGGAAACTTCTCAATGGTGAGGCTGACTTCGTCACCACAAATGGAATCGACCGATGGTATGGAGGTGTACACCTAAATGGCATGGAAGCAAAATGGCGATGGAACAGTCAAAACATGAAGCTGATAGAAAGGCCATGAGCACATTACATAGTTTGCTGAGCGATTCCACTCGACGTGCTGAATGAGTGTCGAAAACAGGCAACCATTGGTGTGAAAATTAACGCTACGTGGCGTGGGCGGGCGGTACAATCATCGCCGTACTACGGCTGCTTTGTTTGATCTTGATTAGTTTGGGATTTTGGAAACGGATAAAACCATTAAGCCCAAAGACAGGGGGAAACACATGGATCGTGCTGACTACTGGAACAATGCCTATCAGGCCAAGTCTGACGAACAGTTAAGCTGGTATCAGCCGCAATCGACATTATCACTCCAACTCATCGATTCACTGAAATTGCCGTCGAGTGCCGCCATCATGGATGTCGGCGGTGGTGGGCCATCGGCGCTTGCGGGTGAGTTGCTTGATCGCGGCTTTGCAGGTTTGAGTATTTTGGACGTTTCCCATGATGCACTGGAGCGATGCCGTCAGCGTCTTGGCAAACGGGCTGACCAGGTGACATGGCTTCATACTGACATTACCCATTTCATCCCCACACACCAGTATGACCTTTGGCATGATCGAGCGGTCTTTCACTTCCTGACCACACCCGCCGATCAAGCAACCTATATTGCTGCCATGCAACAAGGCGTCAAACCTGCTGGGCATGCCATCATTGCCACGTTTGCACCCGACGGCCCGATGCAATGTAGTGGACTTGACGTGATGCGTTGGTCTGCTGAAGCATTGGCCCATGCTGTCGGTCATGCGTTTGTGCTTGTTGCATCGATTCGAGAAACCCACCAGACGCCGTGGGGCAAGCCGCAAGCCTTCACCTATTGTCTTTTCCAACGTCGTACAAAATAGATCACTTGACGACTATGCCACTGTGGGTTTGGTCGCAATCAGACAAATACCGCAAAGATTTGAACGCAATTGCCGGAAGATTTTTCGCATTTGCATGACGCGACGGCGTTCCGCGCTGTGTGACAGTAAACGTAGCATGAATCTCGATGCGCCCAACCAACCTTCGTCCTGAATGATCTGACGTGGCTCAAGCAAGCGCATGGGTGTTGTCATTTGCTGGATCACATCAAATCCTGCTTCCATGAGCAATTGACGCCAGTAAAAAGATTTCATGGTAAACACGCTGTGATGCGTTGCATCAGCGATCTGCTTGCTTATCTGCTGTATTCGTGACGGATCATCCCCATCGATTTGAATGGCCAATTCATGGATACCATATCGGCCACCGGGTTTGAGCAATCGAAAAGCTTCCCCAACAATCTTTCGCTGGCTGGTTTGCGGTTGCGTGGTCAATATCGCTTCAGAGTAAACGACTGACGCACACTGATTCGGCAATGTAGTCTCCTGAGCTTGTTCCACAAGAACACGTCGTGCGGCGTGATCTTCTCCCAAACACTGCCGAACATGTGCAGCGGTATCAGCATCTGATTCCACGGCAGTGTAGGATGCGGGATGCTGCTTAAGGACCAATTGTGCCGTTTGTCCCAATCCCGGTGCAAATTCAATCACATCATCCATTTTGCTGATCTGCAAGCGTTCTAGCATGGCACGCGTCAAGTCCAATCCACCTGGACGTAACACCCGCTTGCCCAAACGTGCCATCACCCAGTACCCGGGCATCCGACTTGCATCCATTTCCGCTGAAGGCAATGTTATTTCTCGAGAATTCGAAGACATGATCTGCATACCCCGGCTCCAAGACATCCCCTTAATCTGCTATCGGCCAATAGCCCTTAACGCGATTAACCTTTCCAATCACATTTCATTATGCAGTGACGATTTGCTCTTGCAGATGCAAGTCAGGAACGGTTCCGTGAAGCCTCGATTGCCTGGGTTTTATGCTGCAATTTGCCAAGAACCGTTGCAGAAAGCTGCTTCTGCAAGCGTGTAAACAAATCACGTTCTTCCCAGCGGATGTGTTGTTTAAGACACTGCCCGATTTGACGGACGATCTGGGGATCGGGGTCGTCCTGGTGTTGCATCTCAAAGGCATGATCCGCAAATTGCATCAACTGTTCATGTTCATCGAACAATCGCTGCTGATCGTCAGTTCCCATTAATTGCATCAACAGACGTTCTTCGTCATAGAAATGCTCTGCGATATCCGCATCCCACGCGTTGACGAAATCGGTGAGTGCCTTGCGACGTGCCCCTGCGTCAGCGTTCGCTGCCTGGATCAAATGTCGCGCCTGAACCAACCCAACGTAATGATCCCGACTGAACGGGATCAACGCCTCATGGCGTACAATCGCATCATGCTTGAAATCGGTCACGGGTCAAATCCTTTCTCCCCTCCGAACCCCGGTCCCCGAATGTTTCAAGTCTGCATTGAGCAGATGTCTGTCCTACCAAAAGTCATTCATAAACGCTCCCCCTATTTTGTCCGTCGATAATCTATTTTGGAAAGTAGTGTTTCCCATGCCATACTTCAATAGATAAATCACCTACTTTGCTGTTATCTTTAGTCATACACTGGCAGTCTTACTATCACCTGCCATTGTGAACAGGGCATTTTTGTATTTCCTGATTGATTCCCCATGTTTTTCCTTGATGTATAAACCTGATCGCATACAAATAAAGTAACCGGCGAGCTCAAAGTATTTTGGGGGAGCGAGTCATGCTTTCTGCTATTCTCAAACCCACCTTTGCTCCGAGCCCTCGGAGTGACGACGAACACGATCGTCGTTCATACATACACCACATCATCCATTTAGCGTATAGGTGAAGCTGTTCCAGGTTCCGCTTCATGCTGTCATGTTGTTTTTTGTGATTTGTATAGGAGAAAGTGAGACAGCCATGTTGAATTTCGCACCGGGGATGGCGCTGCGCATCGCAGGCGTGTATGTGGTACTTGCAGCCTTATGGATCGTCTGCTCGGATTGGTTGCTGACAGCCTGGATACAGAACACGGAACAATTAGCCAGCCTGCAAATCTACAAGGGCTGGGGCTTCGTTCTTGTCACAGGCATTCTGCTCTACCTCATCACGCATCGCCAGTTTGCAACCATGACGCGGATGCATACCCGGCAAATGGACATCGAACTGAAAAACCGTTTCCTGGCAGAACAGTTGCAGCAGAACCTCTCAGCCAGTCCTGCCATGACGCATATTCACCGCGTCGATGGGCGTGAACTGATGCCTGTCTGGATCAGCCAGAATGTCACGCAGTTTCTGGGGTATCCTGTATCTGAAACGTTGACTCCCCGCTGGTGGGAAGACCACATCGTCCCGGAAGACCATGATCGGGTAATGCGCAGCCTGACGAAACTGTTTGACAAGGATACGTTGGTGATGGAATACCAGTTCATGCGCAAGGATGGCAGCAAGTTCTGGATGCGTGATGAGCGGCGTTTGATCCGTGATCAGTATGGCATGCCAACGCGGCGTGTCGTGGGGACCTGGACGGATATCACCGAACGCAAGCAAGCGGAGTTGACCTTGCGCGAAAGCGAAGACCGCTATCGCAACCTGGTGGAAAACGCACCCGATGCCATCCTGATCAACCTGGAGAAGCGCGTGGTGATGGTCAACAAAGCCTGTATCGAATTGTTTGGCGCTCAAAAGGCAGAAGACCTGCTGGGGCTTTCACCCTTTGATCTGTTTCATCTGGACGATCATGTCCAAATTCGTGAACGCATCGACCGCGCATGCACACTTGGTGAAAACGCGCCGCTCCTCAATGAGCGCATTGTTCGGCTTGATGGACAGTGTGTAGACGTGGAAGTCTCTGCCGCCCCATTCCAATTTCAGGGCAAGACCGCCTTGCACGTGACCATCCGCGATATCACTGATCGCCAGCAGACGGAACGGGAATTGGGCACGCTGCATAACTTGTCCATGCAGATGCGCAAGGCTGAACACCTGACAGATGTTACGCCCATCGTCCTGAAGCAGGTGCTCCATGCTCTGCAAGCGGATACCGGCTGTGTCATGCTGCTGTCGGACGATGGCAATGAATTGACTGTCGCACAAGGCGATGGTGATTGGGCTCAATCCATCGGAAGTACGTTTCCTGTTTCATCGCGTGTGAAAACAGAAGTACTCAAGGATGGACAGGCTTTGTCAATCGCCGAAGACCGCCAGCTATTGGCCGATCTGCCACCATTGGCCGTAGGACAAGGACCAGTCGTTGTCGTGCCTTTGCGTTCGGAAACCGCAGCGATGGGGTTACTGGCGATTGGGCGTCAAAGCAATGCGACCTGCGCCCCTTTCAGTCCATCGAACATTCGCCTGCTAACCACCATCGGCGAAATGTCCGGCAATGCCATGCGCCGCTTGTACCTGCTCGATGACGCAACCGAACGCCTCAACCGTGTGCAGGCATTACGCCAAATCGACATGGCCATCACCGGCAGCCTGGATCGGCGTGTCACACTCAACGTCGTGCTCGAACAGGTTACAACCCAATTGCGCGTCGATGCTGCAAGCATTCTGCTGACCAGTCCCATCACGCAAACCCTGGAATACGAAGCGGGACGCGGCTTCTACTCCAACGCCATCGAACAATCCAAGCTGCGGTTTGAGCAAGGCTATGCTGGACAGGCCGCATCCAAACGCCAGTTGATCAGTGTGCCCAATCTCAAACAAGCCGAACCACCGATGTTGCGCGATGATCTGTTGGCCAATGAGAATTTTGTCACCTACCACGCCATCCCGATGATCGCCAAAGGGCAGGTCGTCGGTGTGCTGGAAACATTTCATCGCCAACTGTTCAAGCCCAATCGGGAATGGTTAGAATTTTTGGATGCACTGGCAGGACAAGCCGCCATCGCGGTGGAAGACGCCCGGCTGTTCACCAACATGGAACATGCCAACCGTGAATTGCTTCAAGCCTACGAGCAGACCATCGAGGGTTGGTCGCTGGCCATGGACTTTCGCGATCACGAAACCGAGGGCCACACGCTGCGCGTCACAGAGATGACTGTCCGCCTGGCCAAAGCAATGAGCATCAACGAAGCGGAGATCGTACACATCCGTCGTGGTGCGCTGCTGCATGACATGGGCAAGATCGGTGTGCCGGATGAAGTGCTGCTCAAGCCGGGCAAACTGACGGATGAAGAATGGGCCATCATGAAGATGCATCCGCAGTACGCCTACGAAATGCTCGCACCCATTACATACCTGCGGCCGTCATTGGACATCCCCTATTGTCATCACGAAAAATGGGATGGCACCGGCTATCCCCGTGGCCTCAAAGGCAAACAGATTCCGCTACCCGCCCGACTCTTTGCGGTCGTCGATGTCTGGGACGCCCTGCGCTCCGACCGTCCTTACCGCAAAGCTTGGGCCGAGGATAAGGTTCTGGATCACATTCAGCAGAACGCCAACACACATTTTGATCCGGAGGCTGTGGAGATTTTCCTCAAAGAACAACGCAACGGACGTCCCACCAACACAACTGACAACTAAAAAATAAGGCCCGACAGGACCGAAGTCTCTGCCGAGCCCTTCCGGGGGCAAATGGGATAATAGAATTTTATATTACACGCTTTGCGTTGCCAATGCACTGGGGCAAATGCCTGGTTTACGCCTAAAAACAGGCATTACAGACATGCCATCTCCTCTAATCCATATAAAACGGATCATGAACAGTGACAACCATGATCAAAAAACCCGCCCGTTTGATTGGAACACCAACATCAATCAAACGAACGAGTAGTTTGTACAAATGCTCATCATTGAGCTGGAGAGGGGTACTGTTATGCTATCGTCACGCCATCAAACGACATTAAGTTAGTAAAAGTGTAAAGCAGAATGTTTTCAAAACTGAGTTGAAGATTTTGTGTGCCGTATTGAAAGCTACTCACACTCATTGCCAGCCATGAAGAACCAATAACACGATCAAAATCATCACCGTGAGTAATGTACCCGCTGCCATACACGTTCGTCGAGAATGTTTATGTTGCCGCTTTGTCTGCACAACGGGATCACCAACCTGATTCAGTTGCGCAACATTGATACCCAGGATCTCAGCCTGCTCCAGAGCATGGTCCTGATCACGGGCTAGGATGGTCATCCGCACCGCTTCACCGGAGGTTTTTCTTGTGCCTTTGATCAGGTACTTCATTCCCGATAACTCCGCAGAAAAATCAAAGACCGATCGCCAAGTGACCATCCAATGAATCACACTCATCGCGTACTCTGGCTATATTCTGGCACTGGCTATTCCAGATTTTCGACAAAAAGATAAACAAAGTTAACCCAATCCTGTGGAAGTGATAGGTGTTGTGCAAAAATAACCTATTAACCGTGACCCGAAGGCTATGACGTAACCGTTGAGATCGGGAAGCCCAAAATCACGCATCCCGTATGGCTTGTCCTCGAGCGTAATCGGTAAATCGCGGCGATCTTCAAGATCATCAGCTACTGTATCTACATCCTTGACTGATATTGACATGACAATTGCTGCTAACAACACGGCTGATTGGCACAGAAACCAAAATGAAAACAGCCACCTGATTTTACTATTCTGCGCGCACAGGGGGGTCCGGGCATTTATGGTGCAGTCAGGTGGCTGTTCGTTTTGTAAACAAATGTATATCTATATTTTCTACTTTTTCGTATATCGACTATTTCCAGATGATTCTTTAATCCGGTAGTTGGCTCATGTAAAACAGAAGTAATATGCGTTCAACGAGCCCACACCCAATCCGGCAGCGCATTAACCGCTCCAGTGACGTCCAGCAAGGTGTAGAAGTTGGTGGTCAACTCGATCCGGCTATACCGCATGGCAGCTTGAGCGACGTGGAATGGACACCTGCCACAGTCAGATAGGTGACGAAGGTGATGCGAAGAACATGGATGTCAATGGCTCTCCCACGAACGTTAGTCTTGGATATTCCTGTTGCATGGCAATCGACTCGAATTGCTGGCGTGCTGAAACAAGTCGCTTTATACTATTTCAGTAAACTACCTCTGGCCTATCTTACAAGTGAGACTGTCCCTGGAACCCAGGCATTACTATGAGTACATTGGTTGGCCATATTGAAAGCGGTGTTGGTAACTTTGGTTACTGGATCAAAAAGTTACATGTACACTATCGTCATAAGACCGGTCTAGATCTGTTCCCGGGCACGCTAAATATTCGATTAGATCACCCGTATCGGATTCCTCCCAACCCCATCCGACTCGAAGCCACTGAATATGGCGGAACGGTCAACATCAATCTGGTGCCTTGCCATGTATTCAACCGACCTGCATTCATTCTACGAACCGATGCTAATGAACAAGGCAATGGCATTCATCCTTGGGAAGTCATTGAAATCGCAACGGATATTAAATTGCGCGATGCATTTAATTTGAAAGACGGGGATCACATCACCGTCGAATTGGACATCTAAACAATCACAGGAGTACTCAAACGCAATGGGTATTGCGGATTACAGCAGCTCCGTGCATTATCGTCTCACTCCACACCAGCAAAATCCGGCAGCGCATTGACCGCTCCATTGACATCCAGCAAAGCCGGATCAGTGTAAAAGTTGGTCGTCAATTCAATCCGGCTATGCCGCATGGCGGCTTGGGCGACACGGGGATGGACACCGGCGACAGCCAGGTGGGTACCGAAAGTGGTGCGGAGGGCATGGATGTCGACGACTCGGCCACGGGCATCATTCTTTGCAATCCCGGCTGCATGGCAGTCGGCGTCGAAGACGCGAATACCGGGCGGGTTGTCGAAGAGCAATGTCTTGTATCCCTGCTTGCTGCGATATTCCAAGTGTTGTCTGATCTTCTCAACCACGTCGGCTCGTAGTGGCAAGCGGCTCTCCTTACCGCTCTTGGATTGGTTGGCGTAGAGTTCAAAGTACGGCGCAGGCTTGGCATCCAGGAACAACTGGCCAAGCGTCAGGCTGCGCAGTTCCTTGTGGCGCAGGC
>MDTD01018009.1_pt1 | contig 14478 bp, 8 predicted proteins | sample 811221 | NCBI WGS metagenome assembly MDTD01 (sample SAMN05326646, study PRJNA326480) | marine metagenome | isolation source: seawater | place: Pacific Ocean: South West | collected 2011
AAACAGTTGCCCAAGCAATCATAACCCGTATTTGCATAAACGCATGACCCATCGTCGAAAATTGCACCTTCTGAAGTGTTACATGCTAAAATATCAATACATCCAGTACAAGATGCATTCCAATACGGGTCATTATCGTCACCAGGATTAACTACCGTTTCTTGAGCTGGATTATAATCTACTCCAGCAATTAAGTTATTAGCATTTTCCACAAAGGACAGGGATTGGGCGTCGCTCGGGAGGATCAAATACCTCGGAAATGCCGTATCCTCCTCATCGATCTGAAGAGCCCCTCCTCCGCTTTTGGGCAAAGCCTGACCGGCCAGGGCGGACAATTGGCTGAACCAAGCGTCCACCGAAGTCGAGTTGACGTTAAAGGCACCCTCAAGAAGAAGATCGGCGGCCAAAGTTTGGTATTTGAAAATCTCGTCCCTGCTTGGATTCAACTGCTCATCCAAATCCGCGTATCCGGTCACCTCCCAATCCTCCAAATCCTTGTCGTCGGTTCTCAAATAGGGAGTAAGCCTTGGATTGCGGTAAGGGCGGTGCCTTCTTCCCGGTTCGAATTCGTCCGGACTCTTTCTCGACCAATAATCCCGGTATTCGTTATCGTTTACGTCAGGGCTGCCAAGCCCGGATAGAAAATAGCCGTCAAGAAGAGCCCGGTTGTTGAGATATGTGTGATCGAGGGTGACGTTCTCGTGTTCCTGCGAGACTTCACGGTCGCGGACGTTGACCTTATCGGTGCCTCTGAAATTATGCCGGCGCCTGAAGGTTTCCCAAGGTGAGTCCCTCCCTCCCATTACCCAGTTCTCGAAGGATTCGCCTCGGGAACCGAGAACCGGAGAGCGCCACAGCCTCTGGGATGCATCATTGTCACCGGGATTAAAGGCATCGATTGCAGGGTGAGGAACGATGTCAATCCCACGAACCAATCCGGTCACCTTGTAACGCCCGACCTGAGTGCTGGCATAGGAATTGCCAAGAGAATAGCTGGGGCCATGGGAATAGTTGTTTAGGTTCGCGTGCCTGAATTGAATCATCGAAAGCAAGGGCATGCTTGGGACTTCGAAAAGCACTGCGCTCGAAGAATGCTGGATGGGGCCGTGCCTTTGCATCTCGTGGTGATAATGCCCGATGCTCGTTTCCGCATTTGCAGCCAAACTCGATGATTCGTTTATTCTTGGAACCATTGCTTCGAAAACGTTGGTTGGAAAACTGGGAGTCCGTCCCGTGCGATTGAAATCATTCAAGGTCAGTCCCGGTGTAACCTTACTGGGCAAATAATACAAATCCAAGTAATCGAACTGAGGTCTTCGCCGATTTATATCCGCATTTGGATATCCGGTTCCAGGGGCTCGAAAGGTGGCAACGTAATTTTCATTTTCGTTAGCGATCCGATAGACTTGAGCCTGCAAATCGGAATTACTGAGCACCCGATAAACATTGAGTCCGGATTGACCGTACCCGTTCCCTTTGAATTGTTCCAAGGTCCAATTATCGCCAAATCCATCCTGAAAGGAATGCACCAAAGCTCTCAGGTTGAATTGCTCCAAAACCACGGACTTGGAATCACTCGGGAGTTGAAGACGGATTCTGAACCCATTGCCTTTCATCAGATCCGTTCCCATCTCAGTGCTTCTCGACAATTCATTGGAGTTTCCGCCAAAGGCGATCCATGGGTCCCCCAGATTGAAGTCAAACCTTCTACCCAATTTCCAGAGATATTTCTTCTGGTCGGGAGCTTTGGATATCTTCCTATCCTGAGTATCCTCCGGGTAATTGTAGGCGCTTGTCGATTCGTAAGGCACCTCCGAATACATAGTGATTCCACGAGGTTCCAAAAATGCCGAGGAAAGACCGGATCGCCGGCTGGCCATATCGAATTTCTCACCCTCATCGCTCGGGTCCGTGCCCATCACGTCAGTGAGAGTGGTTCTCAAAATCAGAGGGTCGGAGGCCGAATGGTCGGTAAGGCAAACGAAAGGATCTTGATCAACGCCCTTTGCCAAGGATACCTCCAGATATTCCCTTGGCGTGGGCGTTCCGGGGACTTTGCCAAGCGGTGGCTGGAAATTCCAGATTTGCTTTCCGTTCACCGTAAAATGAGCTTTTTCCCCCGCTTCCAAAATTACGTTTTGCATGCTGAGCAAAAGATGCCTTTCCCTACGGGTATTTTCCACTCTACCGGAGACGTTTCTGCCATTGACTGCGCTTGAGAGGATCTTGTAGTTGTCCTGGTCCGGTCGTTCCGTTACCCAAATGAAGGGAATCGAATTGGTCCGGTCTTCCAGCCATGCGTCGTCATTGTTGATGCGTTCCGGACTGTGCATATTCGGCTCCGCCACGTCATAATCGGGATCATAGGCGGGCCAATAATTGTAATTGGGTTCCTGTCTGCCGTTACCATTGAAATTTCGGTTCCTAATATGAGCGTAATCGAAGTAGTGAGAATAAAATTCGTTAAAGGAGTAGGTTTTGGGCCATGGCGTTTCACCGGTCGCCTGTTGGGTCGATAAAAGGTGGGGAAAACGGGAAAAGGGGCCAAGAGTCCCCAAGGCTCCAACCGCTCCAAAATAACCCGAGGGGACGTCAGGGCGCCAATCCGGACCTGAAATTGGTCTGTTGCCGCCGCCGCCGCCAGCCCCTCCGCCTTCAGGTGAGTCGGGTCTTAGCGAATGACAGTTGTACATTTTCCATTTCCTCCAACGGTCAAAATCCCTAGGATCCACCGCTCGAAGAAAGGCATGGTGGAAGGGAATCTCAAGGAAAAGCTGATCCACGCTGATCTTCGCCGAATAGGGATTCCAAAGAGCGACGGAGGGATATATTGCCATGGCAAGCCTACCATTCTCAACTGTGGGAACCTGAGAGTATTTGATCTCGCAGAGTATGGGCTGTAATCCATGATTCTCAGGTTCGGCCCGGGTAAAGATTTCCTCAAAGAAATTATACCTCGCAGTGACCTGATCCAAATTGTTTCCGAATCGATCCAAATAATTCAGAAAGTCCCCGTCCGGGTCAAAAACGATGTCATTATCGCCGGTCGTTCGGGGAAATTCATCGGACAAGAGATTCGAAAACTGAGAATCCCCATTGAGATTGTTGGAGTAGAGGTTGTGGAAAGCACCCAAAACGGACCATCTGGGCCCTCCCAAAATCGCCTCCTCAAACCTCAATTCGGTGGATGCAGTGTCATTCCATTGGTTACCTCCGGCGCCAGCTACAAGGGGAACCGTTTTATAAAGGCTCTCCTTATGCTTGTAGATGAAATTTTCGAAATCCTGAGCCCAAAACCTATCTTCCCGCTCCAAGTCCCACTTGTCGTCATTGATATCCTCATCATTCAAAAAAGCGGAACTCAAATCCCTTTTCAAACCGCCCGTCCGAGCGTCCGCCAATACGCCGAAGGAATCCATGGTGAGGGAATGATAGTGAGCTCCAATCTTATTTTTAGCCAGTTGCCCGCCGTCTTGGTCATCTCGCAATAAATTTGAAAGAAGGCCCAGTGAGGTGACGTCCTGCTCCTCTTCGTACGCTTCTTCAGGCAATTCGATGCCGAAGCCTCCCGTACTGGGATTTTGTTCGTCAGCCAAGGAAAAGTTCGGCTTTCTGGCAACCGAGTTGGCATCGATCTGACGCTTGAGATCACTCGAGACTTCCAGCAAATCCGAAGGTTTGTCGATATCCATTCCGAATTTGCTCTTCACGCCCTCATCACCCACCCAATAGGCGTAAGCGGGTCTGCTGATGGAGCGGCCACTGTTTGGACGGTCTTCCGGTGTGCCTTCCAACGACAGTTCGGTTTTCGGGACCAAAACCGGCTCCCCCTTTAGATAATCCGCCCATTTCTCTTTTACGGATTTCTTCCCTTCCTCGTTTGAAGCATTTTCAAGATCGTCGGCGAAGGATGCGGAAAGTAAAGGGGCCTTGAGAATCCATGTTGTGTTGCTCGGATTATCATTCAAATCGGTCGCGCCGTACAAAGGCTCCTTGGGGTGCCAATACTTTCCAAGATCAGGATTATTCTGTGGTTCGTACAGGTCATCCAAGCTTTCCTCGTAATCCGCCCAAGCATTGAAATTCTCATCCTCGGGGTAAACGCCATCCATCAGTTCGACGAAGGCATCATCCGCATAAGGATCGTTACCAAGGATCAACTTTTTCTGAAATCCCTCGTTTCCACTGACCAGCCAGGCAACTTCCACCGCAGGGTGAGGATCGAATTCACTGTCGTACATCACTTGGCTGTTGATGGTTTTTGCGGATTCGGCATTCTTGGGAAGTGGCTTGGCGGCCCTCTCCAGAGCATCCTTGCGACGGGCCCGGTGTTTCCACACTCCGGTCCAATATCTCTGTCCCTTGGGCAGCAAATCAATTTGACCATCTTCGTTCAAGTCAATCCATTGCAAATCATCTCTGCTAATGGCACTCTCGGAAAAATCGTAGGTAAGGGAGTCTGATTCGTAGTTTTGGCCGGAGACGATTCTTTCATCCAACAAATCCGCAGTCGCCGATATTCGCGTGTCCGGTCCCAAGTGTTTCTGTATTTCTCCTATTGCAACCATCATACCCACACGAGCGTGGGCCTTGGCCAGGATTCTCTCCTTTCGAACCTCGGAAAGACTCAGGTCGGTTCCGACCAAGTTGATTAAAGATACGACCAACAGGAAAACTAGGCTCAAGAGAGACAGAGCCATGACCAAGGCAAAACCCCTTTTCCGTTCGACTTTGGGATCTGTGGATATGGGTCGCGAAGAGTTCATCGGGCTACTTAAAATTGAGCCCAAAGGTTAACGATTCGCAAGGAAAAAGTTTTCCCGAGCTGCCCGGCCTACCGTGTCGGAATGGCTTTGATTTCAGCCTCGGACGGCCAGAATTTTTCGATTTCGTCGATCGATGGAATTTCACGGGGGCGAACGACCCGAAAACCGACGAAAAGGGCGTCCGTGTGATACCATACGCTTTGAGGCAATTGGGGATCCTGTTCCTTCCACCAATCCTCGGAGCCCATTCTGGCGGAACTACGGTGCATGATTTCGTCATCATCCCAGGAACCTCCCTTGACAATTCGGGGATACAGAGTGTTTGGAAGAACCAAAGGGTCAACCTGGGTTTCGGTGGGCGCTTCATCAGAAGGAGGGACAAACTGATCGAGCACCCACTCCCAGACATTGCCATGCATGTCATGCAGACCAAGCGGATTGGGTTTTTTCTGACCGACTTTCTGGTATTGGAACTTACTGTTGTCCATATGCCAGGAGTGGTCGGACAAGCCGGAAACGTCGTCTCCGAAACTGTAAGCCGTACTTGTTCCCGCCTTGCAGGCATACTCCCATTCCGCCTCGGTGGGCAAACGATAAAACTTCCCGGTTCTGGCGCTGAGCCACATGCAGTACATTTTTGCGGACAATTGGGTCATGCAGATAGCGGGGTATCCGTCCTTGCCCATGCCAAAGGTCATGTCCGTGTAGGGCGCCGTGGGTTTGGTTACGGCATCGGCCAAGGCGTCAGCCTCGGTTTCCTCATGTTTGTTGTAAACCCGGTTGTCCTTGTCCAGGTTGATCATCCAAAGTTCATACTCATCCCAAGTAACCTCATGCTTTCCCATCCAAAAATCGGAGACCTTTACGTTTCGTTCGAGCAATTCCTCATCTCCACGATTCTCATCGTCCTCAGCGCTTCCCATCTTGAAGGTTCCGCCGACGACGGGCATCATCTCAAAGGAAAGTTCGGAGGTCTCAATGTCCTGCCGGTACTTTTCGAATTGTTCTTTGGAGGGCCCCGCCTTAAAGCCCAATTTTTCATAAAGTTCCTTGGGATACATCCCCGTAGCGTAGACACTGCCATCCACCGAAATGACAGCCCCGTTCTTCTTCGCGAGGGCTTGAAAGGCGAATAGAAAAATCGTCGCGATGGTAAGGGCGAGTTTTGTAGATATGTTATTCATTTGTCCTGAAACGTTTACTATGTGCAAAATTAAGAAGTGGGATGAGGCGGGTATCGGTTAAATCCGATCACTATACATGATTCATAAGTATCCAAAATTTACAAGGCTCGTAATGAAAATTTTCCATTTTGTTGAATGGATGCTTACCTTTGGCTGGGTTCTCCGCTAAAGTGGTTTGATGGGCTGCGTCACTCAAAGGAATGGAATGATTTGGAATTGGTTAAAAGCCGGTATGCATGGAACGCCATTATTGGCAATCTTAGCTTTTTCCTACGTTGGAAAGTTCGCAAGCATGAGCTTCGCCTATTTTGAATATCACGACGATTGCATGGGGACTCGATTCTCTCTTTTGATTGATCATGACGATCAAGCCAAGGCGGAAGCCGGCGCCCGGGCCGCATTTCGCGAGGCAAAAAAGCTCGAACTGATCTTCAGCGATTACATAGACCATAGTGAAGTAAGCAGGTTCTCGGACAGTTCATATTCGAGCGCAAGGCAACGGCTTTCCGAAGAGCTCTTTACGGTTCTTCGTTACGGACAAAGACTTTCCCGAGACACGAACGGTTCATTCGACATGACTTTGGGTCAGCTTTCGCGCCTTTGGAGAATTGCCCGCTTCAAGAAAGCAATGCCTGCGGAAGAAAAGATTTCTCGGGCTTTGTCCATGACTGGCTTTAGGCATTTGAAACTATTTCCCAAAACAAGAGAGGCCCTACTTGCCATTCCTGGAATCGAAATGGATTTGGGAGGAATCGCCAAGGGCCATACTGCAGATTGCATGCTCAAATCCCTAACCGCTAGCGGTTTGAACCGCTGTCTTATTGACGCAGGGGGTGACTTAGTGTTGGGAGATCCGCCCCGTAAATCGAAGGGGTGGCAAATCAAGGTGGGTGGACTCGATCATTCCGGTCTGCCTTATTTGGGGTTGGCGAACTGCGCGGTGGCAACCTCCGGTGATATGGAGCAATTCGTTACCTTGGATGGAAAAAGGTTCTCCCATTTGATCGATCCGCTTTCAGGATTGGGTTTGAATACACAAGCACAAGTGACGGTTATTGCTCCAACCGGCATAAAAGCCGATTCCCTTGCTTCGGCCTGCATCGTTTTGGGCATAGAGAAATCCAGGGATTTCCTTCGCAGTCAGAGGCAAACCAGAGCCTATTTCATGGAGAGAAAGGAGCTAGGAGTGATTTTGACGGTTATAGGTGATGATGGATAGAAGGCGATTTAACCTTGTCACCGGTCAAAGTATGATGCATAAAAATCCTTTATGCTAAAAAACCATGTCTAGAATTTGCGCAATCACAGGTAAACGCCCAACCACGGGTGGAAGGATCATTCACAAAGGCGTCAGCAAAAAAGCCGGCGGCATTGGCTTGCAATTGGTCAAAGTCAATAAGAGAAAATTCCGTCCGAACTTACAACGCGTTCGAGTCAAGTTGCCCTCCGGTCAGGTGAAAAGAATCTGGGTATCCGCCAAGGCGATCAAAGCGGGAAAAATCAACAAAGCTTAAGCCGCTCTGCGTAGGAGGGTTTGCCAAGTTGTTTGCCCGAATTGAGAGCTAAAAGCATTTGCTGATGATCCAATTTTTTAACCGATCCAAGGGAACAGTTGAAACCGAGCGCGTGTACGGCGAAAATTGGTTGAAGCTCATTTACGACAACCCATTTGGCAAGCTTCTCCTATGGGCTGCCGTAAAAAAGTCTTGGTTTTCCCGTTGGTACGGATGGAGAATGAGCCAACCGGCAAGCAAGGCAAGGATTCGTCCATTTATTCGGAAATACAAACTGGATGAAGAGGAATTTGATTCGGATCCGGAAGGTTTTCGGTCATTCAATGAGTTTTTCAGCAGAAAACTAAAACCGGACGCCCGGCCCATAGAACAAGCGAATGCAGTTGCCGTCTTTCCAGCGGATGGGAGGCATTTGGGCGTTCAAGATCTCTCCGCGAATCTGGGATTTTACGTCAAAGGTCAGAAATTCGATTTACCGAAGCTCTTTCAATCGGATGAGTTGGCCGGACGATTCCGCAAAGGAAGCTTAATCATTAGCCGACTCTGCCCGGTGGACTATCATCGTTTCCATGCCCCAGTCAGTGGAAAAATTAGCGAAGCTCGTTTGATCAATGGTTCGCTTTTATCCGTAAACCCAATTGCCCTTCGCAAAAGACTCTCCGTTTTTTGGGAAAACAAGAGATACCTCTGCATGATTGATAGCGATTATCACGGTAAGGTCGCTCAATTCATAGTCGGAGCCACTTGCGTCGGATCCGCCACTTTCACCTTTTCGCAAAACCAACGCGTTAAAAAAGGAGAGGAGTTGGGCTATTTTTCTTTCGGGGGTTCCTCCGTGCTCACGCTCTTTGAGAAAGATAGGCTAAGGATTTCCGAAGACGTTCAGCAACATTCGCAAGCCAATATCGAAACCTACGCCAAAATGGGCGAGGAAATGGGAAGAGCCGATTGAGTTCCTTCTTTTCATTTTCAACATTCATCTTGAATTCATTGATCATCGATTGGTAAATTAACGGTTCAAAGCGATGACTGAATCAGACAAAAGAGGTTTTACCGTGCTTGAACTTTTGGTGGCCATATCCGTAACGGCTCTTTTGGCTGCAATGCTTTTCACCATTACCACGCAGGTTCTCAAAACTCAGACGGAATCATCCGGATCTTTGGAAACGAACCAAGTTGCCCAATTCATTCTCGACCGAATCCAAGAGGACTTGCAATGCGCTCTTTTGCGCAACGACGGCAACAATTGGTTTGTGGCAACCATACTTGGAGAGGAAGCTCCCGATAACTCCGACGATCCATGGAGCGAGAACATGGAGGATAATCCCAAGCCCACTGACGCATCCCTTCGCGTTTCCGACCGGCATTGGCAGGATCAAGGTATCGAGGTGGACGAGAGGTTAAAGGAAAACGAGCAGGGACCCATAACCGAATCCAGATTTGGTAAGCGAGGAGTGTGGCTTAGGTTCTTTACCCAAGCCCCCGAAGTCGATCCTGATGCCAAGAACTCCGGAGGCGCCCGAGCCATTGCCTATCAGATCATCCGTCACGGCTTGATCAGTGATTCACAAGAAGCCCAACCGAGGTATCAATTATTTCGGTCTGACGTCTCCGATGAAAACACTCTTCGAGCCGGTTACAACTTTGATCCATTGTTTGGGCAAGGCGAAAACTACGGCCAAAACGCCGTTGGACAAAAGGGCATTCGGCAAACAAATCTAATCAAGAACCCATTAATGACCGCAGATGGGCAATCGCCCACGACTTTTTCAATGGCTGCCAACGTTATAGATTTTGGCATTCGGGCCTACACGATCAACGAAAGCACCGATGGAACCGGATACTTGGATCAGATTTTTCCCGAGGTCAGTGAGGGCACTTCCACCGAGGAGTATGAATTGGTGTCTTCTTCAAAAGGCGATCCCTTTCCTCAGGTTGTTGACGTAATGGTTCGAATCCTAACCACTGAAGGAGCTTCCGTCATTGCCCTCTTTGAGGAAGGCAAACTTCCAGTTCCATCAAGTTTCAAAGGTGATGCCGAGGACTATTGGTGGGAATTGGCGGAAGCGAATTCGGACGTTTTCGTTCGAAGAATTAAAGTTTTCTCGAGCGGAGTCTGATACCTCGGCTTAGGCAAAGCCCTTCTGCTTCCGGTATTTCAAAGGAGTGACCTTCATTTGCCTGCGAAAATGCTGAGTAAATGAACTTTGATCATAAAAACCATTGTCCTTTGCAATTTGAGAAAGCTTCTTTTCGGATGTCAGCAAATCATCGCAGGCAGACTCAATGCGAGTTCTGGTTATGAATTGCATAGGGGCAACTCCAAAAAGCTCTATGAAACCTCGATGCAACTTGCGGTGGTTGAGACCCGAAACCTTTACCAGATCGGCAATTTCAAGATTCGAACGAAAGTTGTTACGAATGAAACTGACCGCACGACCGATTTCGTCATCACGCTCCCATTTGAGATCCGCATGAACCGGATGGTTCTCCTCTCCGTAAGGTCGAACCGTCCCGATGATTCCCACCACTTGCTCCTGCCTGTTCACTAGGGGATACTTGTTGGTAAGATACCAGTCAGGCAGACCCTGACTGTTGAAGACAAGTTCCAAAATGTTAAGCATCGGTTGCTTGCTTTCCATAACCGCACGGTCATCTCGTCGAAAATGTTCGGCCAAACGCGGAGGGAAAAGGTCAAAATCAGTCTTGCCGTAAAGTTCGTCGTTGGTCGAAAGACCAATGCGAGGCAGAAAACGCTGATTCATGAAAAGCAGACGGTGGTTCGTATCCTTAACGAAAAAGGAAATACCGGGAATATTTTCGAAGAGGACGAAAATTTGCATGGGATCACAATCCTGCTCTCCAAACCATTTTCCGACACGACTCGATTCAAGTGGGCTCATTTTATGATGATACTGACATGATTATTTTTTTTCAACTAAATTCTCATGAAGTTATTTTTAGATTTGGCATATTTCTCCTTAATCACAAACTTTTTAATAAAATATTTTTATTCACAGATAACATTGACTACTATAGGTTTGCACAAATATATGCACCGATATTCGTGCAATAAAAAAAATGTCTTTGATTGAGGCAATCAAGTATATAACAAATTTATTTTATTACATTATTTTTAAATTATGTGCCTCACTAGGGTTCTTTATCATAAAATGCCGTAAAACAATACGGCAAGGTCACAAAATATAAGGGAAAGAGTTGCTTGAAGAATACGAATGGGTTTTCGCCTTACTTCAGCAAGAGAATCATTCGAGATTCAGTTTTTTGAGTTTCGGACGGATTACGTAAGAACAGTAACCTTGGTTGGGGTTCTTTCTGTAATAATCCTGATGATATTCTTCGGCTTTGTAAAAAATGGGCGCTTTCACGATTTCGGTGACCGCGGGGTCCACGAATTTATCCCCCCATTTTTTCTTCCACTCCTCGGCGATCCTTTTTTGTTCTTCGCTCAAGTACATGATGGTCGAACGATATTGAGTGCCAACGTCAGCTCCCTGACGATTTAAAGTAGTGGGGTCATGACAAAGCCCAAAGATTTCCAAAATTTTCTCGTAACTGACAACCTTCGGATGAAAGACAATCTTTATGACTTCGGCGTGCCCTGTCGTTCCCGTGCAGATTTCCTTGTAAGTTGGATTCTCATTCTTCCCTCCAGCGTATCCGGAGACCACTTCGGACACCCCCTTGATTTTTTCGAAGACGGCTTCAGTGCACCAAAAGCATCCTCCGCCGAGAATGGCAATTGCAGTTTTATTGGAGGTTTCTTGGCTTTTGGGATTGGTATTCACTTGATCATTATTCTTAGCAAAGCATCCGAGAATGACAAGTGCGGCAATTGAGAAATAAACGGCTAATGCTTTCATGATTCGTAATTTTTACCAGTTAACCACTCGTGCCCGCGAGCAAGAAGTAATTTGTCTGCGGCGAGGGGACCCCAAGTGCCAGCCGCATAATTCTCCAATCCACGGGTTTTTCTTTCCTGCCAATATTCCAGAATCGGAGACATCAACCCCCAAGACGTTTCTGTCTCATCTCCCCGAATGAACAGCGTTCCATCTCCGTTCAAGGCATCAAGAATGAGTCGTTCGTAAGCCTCCGGAGTATTGGAACCAAAAGTGCATTCGTACCCGAAGGCCAACTCAATCGGTTGCAGCTTGGTCTCCAAACCGGGAGTTTTCGAATTAAGATACAAAGTAATGCCCTCATTCGGTTGTATCCGAATCACCATAAGGTTTGGAGAAAGCGAAAATCTTTCGTCCAAGCCAAACAGAATTTCGGGAGGCCTTTTGAATTGAACGGATATTTCACTGGCTTTCGTGGCCAAACGCTTTCCGGATCGCAGGTAAAACGGAACTCCCTTCCATCGCCAATTTTCGATATGAAGGCATAGCGCAACATAGGTTTCAGTGAAGGAATTTTCAGGAATACCCTTTTCCGCCAGGTAACCTTCGGCTTTCTCTCCATGTACCAATCCCTGCGTGTAGACACCTCTGACAACCTCCGAATTTTCCCCTCCGAGAACAAGCGGCTTGATTGCCTGCAATGCTTTGACCTTTTCGTCGCGAATGGCTTCCGGATCCAAGGAGGAAGGAGGTTCCATGGCGGTAAGCGCGAGCAATTGCATGACGTGATTTTGCATCATGTCACGCAAAGCCCCGCTTCGATCATAGTAACCACCTCTAGATCCTACTCCGAGATCTTCCGAAACGGTGATTTGCACGCAGGAAACGTAATTTCGGTTCCAAATCGGCTCAAAAATCGAATTGGCAAACCTTTGGACCAAAAGGCTTTGAACAGTCTCCTTACCCAGATAATGATCGATTCGAAAAACTTGAGTTTCCTCGAAACGACGGTTAATCACCTCGTTTAACTCACGGGCGCTTTCCAAGTCCCGCCCAAAAGGCTTTTCGATAATGACCTTCGACTCGAATTGCTTTTGCGAATGGCGTTTAGCCAATCCACTCTTACCCAGGTTTTCCAGGATTGGCTTGAAAACCCCCGGAGGCGTGGAAAAGTAGAAAAGGCACTGCATCGGTTGGCCCAATTGCTTTTCGATTCCCTCAATTTTAAGCTTTAGTTCCTCGAAACTTTTCGGGTCGTCGTAAGAACCTGCCTGAAAGGAAATCTTCCTCTCCAGCTGCTCCCATGCCTTTCCCTCAATCCTTCTTCTCGAATGAGCATCCAGGGAGTCCTTTAAATAGGCTTTGAATTCATCGTCGCTCATCCGCTGCCTACCGTATCCAATGAGAAAACATTCCGAGGGCAACAACCCATCCAGGGAAAGATTGAAAATTGCGGGCGCAAGCTTTCTCGCAGTAAGATCTCCGGACGCGCCAAAGATCACAAGAATTGTCGATGGGCTGTTTGCCTCGTTTTCTAAAATTTTGGAAGTGGGACTCTTGCTCGTCATTTTGAACCCTATCTAATGCAGGTTTCAAAAGGAAATGGCAATGTTTTCGTGGTGAAAAACTTGAGGTTTCGCACGGGCTTCGATGGGCAAGTCGATTTCCACTAAATCCAACCTGTAGTTGTCGGCTTTTCGAGACTCCTCTGTGAGATAGGAACGAATTGATCGCTTCAATGCGTTTCGTTTTTTTCGGCTCACGGAAGCGTATCCATCCACCAGGGAACCCTTTGATCTTGCCCGTATCTCCACAAAAACGAGTACTTCCGAATCCATGCAGACCAAATCAATCTCCAACCTGCGATCCAGGGAACTTCGCCAATTTCTTCGAATCACCGAAAACCCTCTCTTTCTGAGAAATTTCTCACCGATCCATTCGCCGTATCTGCCTTTTGCAGGCTTATCTCCCTTTGTGGGAGTGAATCCCACCACCCACCGGAATCGCTCCCACATAGCGAATAGCCCAAGCCACTCCCTACCTCCACTCATGCTTAGGGTACCTACCGGCAAGATCCTTTTTCACTTCTTGGTAGGACCCTGACCAAAAGCCAGGCAAGTCTTCCGTTACCTGAACCACTCTCCCATTCGGAGCAAGGATTTCGATCGCCACAAGGAATTCTCCATCTCCAATCGAAGGATGCGTTGCCAAATCATATAAGTCCTGTAAGGGGGCGGTAAGAAAAACCGCCTCTTTTTCATAGCGAAGAGGGTAGGGCTTTTTCCCGTTTCCCAAATCCAAGGAAACGGGAGCAAGAGCATCGATCCACTTGGACTGTTCGTCACTGTAAATTGCTTGGACATGGGGCAAGACCTCCGCGTTTCTTATCTGCTTCCAGGTCTTGTTTGCGTAACAGATCTCCTCCAAGAGAAGTAGCTTCATGCTCGTATCCAAAGGAGATATTCCGTATTGCGGAAAATTTTCGGATACAAACAAGGCGCGGGCCAAGTATGCCTCCACTTTCGAACCCCAGCCTTTCAAGCTCAAATCCCCAGACTCTATCGCGCTTGCATAGGCCTTGGCTCTATCCGTCTCCGAAACCTGACCCGATTCACTTTGGTTAAAAACCTGACTTCTCAAGCGATCAAACTTCCGACGGACCACTTTTCTTGTGTCTAAATCCAGAACCACCTTATCTTCCCGTGTAATTTGTCCTTGAAAGAAATCTTCTACCATTGGCAGGGAGAGCGGCGTCACCCAAGTCATCTCCAAACCAATGCTTCCCTTAATGGTTTTCTCCAAAATACTCATGCCAAAGACCCACTCCGACTTTCTTGACAGCGAATACCTTGGCAAACGTACGGTTTTTCCGCTGAGTGTCTCATACAGACTCGTACCTCGGTTTCTGAGCCTAGCGGTGTTCTCGGGGAAAGAAGAGACGAGCACACGGACCAGAGCCTCGTATTGAGGTAATTCGAATTCGTAGGTTTGCCCGATTTGAGCGCACAATTTTTCCGCCACTTTCTCTGCCTCCCTAAAACGAAGTCCATGGATTCCCAATTGCCTGCACTCATTGGTTTCGAACCTCAGAGCACGGGCCTTTTCGTAAGCAACCAATAAGGCAAGCAGATCGGATTCCTCTAAATCGATT
>MDTD01031592.1_pt1 | contig 14477 bp, 14 predicted proteins | sample 811221 | NCBI WGS metagenome assembly MDTD01 (sample SAMN05326646, study PRJNA326480) | marine metagenome | isolation source: seawater | place: Pacific Ocean: South West | collected 2011
GAAAAATTTCAAAATAAACCACTTTTTCCTTTTTTTATTGGTATAGCGTTCGCTTTCGGATGGAGTCCATGTATCGGACCTATATTAGGATCTGTACTAGCCATAGCTATTAGTGACTCCATTAATGGGATGGTTTTACTTGCATTTTATTCAATGGGATTGGCTTTACCATTTATTCTCATAGGATTGTTGTTAGGAAAACTTATATTTTTAATCAAAAATTTGAATAAATTTCTTAAATACTATCAATTAATTGCTGGATGTGTTTTGATTTTAACGGGATTTTTGATTTTGAATGGCTCAATACAATCTCTAGGATTTCAATTGAATTCAATACTACCCTCTTTAGAAATGCTTTTGATATAATGAAATCGCTAAAAAAAAAAGGCTTATTAGCAATATTAATTTTAATTACAATTATTTGGATATTGTATTTTTTAAACAAAGATTTTTTTCAACTTGAAACACTATTTAATAATATAGATAACATAAAATATTATATTTCTAATAACTATTTCTTTTCAATATTGATATTTACTCTTTTCTATAGCATATTAATTTTATGTAATTTTCCTATGGCATCTTTATTGTCAATGATTAGTGGTTTTTTATTTGGTACTTTGGTTGGAGGATTATTAGCATTAATAGGAGGAACTATCGGAGCGTTTAGCATATTTATTATTGCTAAATTCTTTCTCTTAGATTTTATAAGAAAAAATCTTCTAAACAGATATTCATTTATTGTTAATTACTTTAATAAGAATGATTTAGAATTGATGTTGTTAATACGCTTAATACCTGCTGTACCCTTCTTTGCTCAAAATCTAATTTTAGCAGGCCTTGGTGCAAAAAATAAAAAATTTTTTTTCACTACTTTGATTGGGCTTACACCTTGGTCTTTTATTTTTGGAAGTGTAGGGCAGGGGTTAGAGGAAATCTTTATATCAAACACTGATATAAGTTTATCTTTAATTGCAGAACCAAAGTATTTTTTACCTTTAGGATTGATGATCTCTATGATTATCTTAATTTTTCTTTATAAAAAAAAATTAAAAAAATAGTTTTAATCAGAGCATATTATTAGTTTATCCTCGGAAGACACGAATCTTCCTAGTAAAAAAGGACCGTTGCTTACCTTTGACTTACATTCTTTTTCAAAATTGATTTGATCATTTTGGTTAATAGAAAAAAGCATTGGTCCATTTGTTTGAGGGTCATATAGGATTTTTTCTAAAAGTCCATTACCTCTATTATCTACAATTTGTCTTGAAGATTGAAAATTATTTTTAAATCCAGTACTTTGATATTTATCTAAAAGATCATGATTTTCGTTTATTAAAAGACTATTTTTTAATAAAATCCTAGCGGAAACCTTTGAAGATCGACAAATATCAGATAGATGAGATGCAAGCCCAAAGCCACTAATGTCGGTCATCACTTTAGAGCCAAATTTTCTTGCAATATTCACAATTTGAAGATTGCCCTTTTTAAGCCAATAAATGAGAGTTTTAAAATCATCAATATTGATTATATTGGAATTCTTAAAATAACTAGCTATTAGGTATCCTGTTCCTAATGGCTTGGATAAATAAATTAAATCACCCTCAGCTGCCTTATTCTTTGCTGCCTGGTAGACAATTTCGCCATTCATATTAATTGTTATACCTGGTTCATTCGTTTGATAACTATGACCAGAAGTACGAATAGACTTATCTTTATTACTTTGAGATTGTATGCCCTTCATAAAATACTTTAAATAAAAATTTTCAGTTTTTTTTTCTGCAAAGGGTAATCCAATTGAAACACTAAATGATTTAACTTCTCCACCTGCAGCAAGAATATCATTTTGAGAATGTAAATAACTTATTATACCAAAATCATATGGATTTAATGAAGAAAACAATTTTATATGATCAATAGTTTGTAAGATTATATTTGATTTAAATGAAGTTTGAGTTGAGTCAGATAATTCAAGATTATCATTCTCTTCATGTAAAAAATCTAATAAATTATTTTTAGAAACTTTAGATCCACATCCTTGACAATACATCTCTTGATTTTTTTTTGAATTATTTAAGTAATAAATATTTTTCTTCATTGATAACTTATTGGGAAACTCAAATTTCTTCATAAACTTTTTATCAATAATTAATTTTAGTTTAAGACACCACTCACTATGAAATGAAAAATAGTAAAAATTAAGAAGTGCTTTATTTTCAAAAGTATTAATGATGTAAAGCCAATTTTTTTGAGGTTTAAATCTAATTAGACTCTCATTTTTTAATTTTCTAAAAATATTTTCTTTTAAAACTTCCCCTTGTCTAACCGCCATAACTCCAGATTTTGGTCTTACATAACTATCAACACTAGCTACATCACCTGAGATAAAGATTTCTTTATGATTATTGCTCTGAAGATACTTATTAGTTGACAAAAAACCTTGAGCATCTTTCTCTAATGGTGTTGCTTTAAGCCATTCAGGTATTGAAGCACCTGTTGATATTAGATTGATATTACTTTGTATCTTATTGCCGTTAGTGAGAATTATTTCCTCAGGTTTAATTTCATCTACAATACCCTCTGTCTCAATAATTCCTAATTTTTTGGATATCTGATTTATTTTTTTTCGACTAAATTTATTTATATTTTTTTCATTGATATTTCCTGATTTAACTAAATTTATTTTTATTTTATTTTTATACCTTTGTTTTAGAGCAAAACATATTTCATATCCTGCAACACCACCCCCAATAACCGTTAAAGAGCTATTTAATTTTACAAGTTGATCAATTTTTTCTAATTGATTTACAAGAAATGATATTGGTTTTACAAAAAAATATATTGCCTCTTTATGAAAATGAATATTATTTTGTCTTGAAATGGAGCCGGTATTAATTGATAAAATATCATAATTTATTGAAGGATAATTTTTAAGATAAATAAGTTTTAGTTTTGTATCTAAAGATATAATTTTATCTTTAATAAAAATCGCATTTGCATTGAAACATAATCTTTGAAGATCAATTGAAATTTCATTTTTTTTTATTTTGTTTTCAATAAAGGTTGGTGTTAATCCAGAGTAAGTTGCCTCATATTCTTCATTGATAAGAATAGTATGAAGACCATCATATTTATTCATACACAGTTTTCTCAGTACTTGGATATTTGCATGTCCACCACCAAGCAAAATTAATTGTTTTTGAAAATTTACAGTTTTCAATTTAATTGAAAGAACCATTTAATGGATCTATATAGTTTACCATTAATACTTCTGACTTCTTTTTTGATATATTTTTTATTATGTGTTTTTTGTTTGATTGAAAACGAAAAGTGTCACCTTTTTTTATTTTTTCAATATTGTCATTAATTTCAATTATTATTTCTCCTTCTATGACAGTTAAATTTTCGAAAGTTTTTGGGCCATGTGAGGTAGAGTCTAATATACCTTGAGGTTTCATTGATAAAAAATACCATTGTAACCAATTGACCGTTTCTCCAGCTCCTAAAATCATAAGATTACATAATCCATCATGAGAGGTTATTGAGGGCATCTCTTTTGACTTTTTTACAGTGGAAAAAACCTCAACTTCTATCAAAGAAAAAAAATTAGATAAATTTTCTTCTAATGCTTTAGCTATTCTTGATATTGTTGAAACAGTTGGATTAGATAAATCTCTCTCAATTTGTGATAGAATTGACTTTGACACACCTGACTTTGAGGCTAGTTCGTCTAAAGTCATTTTTTTTCTTTTTCTCAAAAAAGAAAGACGATTTCCAATTTTTACATCATTTTCTTTAGCCATATTCTTCAGCATAATCAATTATATCTGTCAAAAGTGCAATATTTTTCGATAAAAAATGCATACAGGACTTGAAAACACATTTTTTTTGATTATTTAAATTAATGATTAGCACTTGTGCAATATAAGTGCTAAGACAACATACTTATTATTAGTTAATAGATATTGAGGTAAGAAATGAATTTAAAACCTTTACATGATCGAGTCTTAGTAGAGAGAGTTGGTCAGGAAGATAAAACTAAAGGCGGTATCATTATTCCAGATACTGCTCAAGAAAAACCAATGGAAGGCAAAGTTATTGCTGTTGGTGGTGGTGCAAGAAATGAAAATGGTCAAATAGTATCTTTAGATGTAAAAAAAGGAGATAGAATTTTATTTGGTAAATGGTCTGGCACCGAGGTAAAGATTGATGGCAAAGAACTTCTCATTATGAAGGAGTCTGACATCATGGGAATTATTGAAAAGTAATTGAAAGGAAAATCATAAATGTCAGCAAAATTAATTCAATTTGGCACAGACGCTAGAGCAAAAATGCTAAACGGCATAAACATCTTAGCTGATGCTGTCAAAGTAACTTTAGGACCAAAAGGTCGTAATGTTGTTATTGATAAATCTTTTGGATCTCCTAGAACGACCAAAGACGGTGTAACTGTTGCAAAAGAAATCGAACTTGCAGATAAATTCGAAAATATGGGCGCCCAAATGATAAAAGAGGTAGCAAATAAAACTAATGACTTGGCTGGTGATGGAACGACCACCTCAACTGTTTTATGTCAAGCACTTGCTACTGAAGGTATGAAAGCTGTTGCAGCTGGACTTAACCCTATGGATCTTAAAAGAGGAATGGATACAGCAGCAGACTCAATCATAAAAGAACTTCAAAAAAATTCTAAACCAGTAAAATCTGACAAAGAGGTTCAGCAAGTCGGCACTATAGCCTCAAATGGTGATGCAGAGGTTGGAGGAATGATTTCTGAGGCAATGCAAAAAGTAGGCAAAGAAGGTGTTATTACTGTTGAGGAAGCAAAAAGTTTAGATACTGAACTTGATGTTGTAGAAGGGATGATGTTTGATCGAGGATATTTAAGCCCTTACTTTGTTACAAATGCTGATAAAATGAAGGCAGAAATGGAAGATTGTTTAATCCTTCTCCACGAAAAGAAACTTTCAAGCCTTCAGCCAATGCTTCCATTGTTAGAGTCAGTTGTTCAATCTACTAAACCTCTTCTAATAATATCTGAAGATGTCGAGGGCGAAGCTCTTGCTACTTTGGTTGTAAATAAATTGAGAGGTGGCTTAAAAATTGCTGCAGTAAAGGCACCTGGTTTTGGTGATAGAAGAAAAGCAATGTTAGAAGATATAGCTATTCTTACAGGAGGACAGGTTATCAGCGAAGATTTAGGTATAAAACTTGAGTCAGTTACTATGGATATGCTTGGTAAGGCCAAAAGAGTAGTTGTTGACAAAGAAAATTCAACAATTGTTGGTGGTACAGGCAAGAAAAAAGATATTGAAGCTCGTTGTGATCAAATCAGAAAGCAAATTGAAGAAACAACCTCTGATTATGACAAAGAAAAACTTCAAGAAAGACTTGCCAAATTAGCTGGCGGTGTTGCTGTTATAAAAGTAGGTGGAGCTTCAGAAGTAGAAGTTAAAGAAAAAAAAGATCGTGTTGAAGATGCCATGCATGCCACTAGAGCTGCAGTAGAAGAGGGAATCCTTCCTGGAGGTGGTACAGCATTACTATATGCAACTAATGTTTTAAAAAACATTAAAGTTGAAAATGATGATCAGAGATACGGCGTGGACATTGTAAGAAAAGCTTTATCCTCCCCACTTAAACAAATAGCTCAAAACTCAGGCCATGATGGTGCAGTAATAGCTGGAAAAATTATTGAAAGTAAAGATAATTCATATGGTTTTGATGCTCAATCTGGAAAGTTTTGTGATTTAGTAAAAGCAGGAATTGTGGATCCTACCAAAGTCGTAAGGACTGCTTTAATAGATGCAGTGTCTGTTGCAGCTTTATTAACTACAACTGAGGCCATGATTACAGACAAGCCTGAAGATAAATCATCAGGACCTGCTATGCCTGATATGGGCGGCATGGGCGGCATGGGCGGCGGCATGCCAGGCATGATGTAAATTATCAACAAAATTATATTTAAAAAGCCGCTTTATGCGGCTTTTTTTTTTGTTATATGTAATATAGGTTTCAAATAAATGACATTAATAGAAAAATTTTATACTCAACTTAAAAATGTTCTAGAAGATGGTGTATTTGGCATCAGTCTTTACGATATGGGTATTATTTTAACTGCATTAATATTTGCTTTGTTAATAAGAGGTGTTTTTGCTAGGTTAATTGTTTTAAAATTAAAAAAAATTGTTAAAAAAACATCCAACAATCTAGATGATAAACTTTTTGATGCTTTAATACCACCTTTTAAACTTTTACCAATAGTCTTAGTTTTTTTAACCATAACTTTATATTTTGATATTCAATCGACTTTAGGAATTTATCTACAAAAAATTAATAATACTCTATCTACAATTTTTGTTTTTTGGTTAATACATCAAACCTTGATTCCTCTATCAAACTTTTTTCATAAATTAGAAACTGTATTAACTAAAGCATTGGTTTTATGGATCGTTCGCTCATTAAAATATTTGATAATATTTTTGGGAATTGTTGCTGTTTTAGAAGTTTGGGGAATCAAAATTGGACCAGTCATAGCAGGATTGGGACTTTTTGGTGTAGCAGTAGCTCTTGGTGCTCAAGATTTATTTAAAAATTTAATATCAGGAATAATGATTTTATTAGAAAAACGTTTTCATATAGGAGATGTTATTAATGTGCCCGGGCATACTGAGGGAACTGTTGAACACATTGGTTTCAGATCAACTTTAATCAGAAAATTTGACTCAACTCCAATAACTATTCCAAACTATATTTTTGCTGAAGCACCAATACTTAACTATACGAACAGAAAGAATAGAAGAATAGTTTGGACTGTTGGTCTTGAATACAATTCTAAATTAACACAAATAAAAGATTTTACTAATAACTTAAGTCGATACATAAAAGATAGCAGTGATTTTACAGTAAATGATAATTATAAGTCATTTGTAAGGCTAGACAAGTTCAATGATAGTTCAATTGATATATTAATTTATTGTTTTACCTCTACTAATGATTGGGATGAGTTTTTACAAATTAAAGAAAGACTTGCCATATTTACGAAAAATGAAGTTGAAAAATTAGGTTTAAACTTTGCATTCCCAAGTCAATCAATTTATATAGAAAAGAGCAACTAATATCTTACTATTTAATTTAAAAATGAATTTATGAAAAGCTTACTCAATATATCTGATCTATCAAAAAAAGAATTTGATAATATTTTAAATTATGCAAAAGCTATTGACCTTAAGTCTGATCAATCATTAAGAGATAAAAATATTGGTCTTATATTTGAGAAAAACTCAACAAGAACTAGATTGTCTTTTCAAGTCGGTATTAAACAATTAGAAGGCAATTCTATCGATATCAGATTAGACGAACTTAATCTTAATAGATTTGAGTCCTACGAGGATACTTTTGAAATAATGTCATGCTATCTAGATTGTCTTATCTTTAGAACAACCAATCATGAAAAACTAGATTTAGCTTTAAAATATTTTAAAAAGCCCATCATTAATGCTCTATCTGATAAGTCTCATCCATGCCAAGCTATATCTGATATCTATACTTTAGATGAGCATTTTGGTACTGCAAATAATTTAAACATAACTTGGATGGGTGATATTAATAATGTTCTGATGAGTTTAATAGAAACTCTTGATTTTTTGGATAAAACCAAGGTTAATATATTTACAAATGAAATTTTATTTAAAAATTATGAGAGTAAGTTATTAAATAATAAAAATGTAAATGTCTTTTTTGATTTAAAAGACGACATCTTAAACGAAACTGATTGTATTATGACAGACGTTTTTAATTCAATGAATGATAAAGAAGATAAAGAGCCTTTTCTTAAAAAATTCCAAGTAAATGAAGAAATTATGTCAAAAACTAAAAAAAATACAATTTTTATGCATTGTTTACCAGCAAAGGTGGGTTCAGAAGTATCTAAAGATGTAATCAAAGGTAGACAATCTATAGTAATTCAACAAGCTACTAACAGAATGATAGCTCAGAGAGGAATTTTAAAATGGTTAGATATTTAATTTTATTACTAATCTCTTTTTTTATAGGTTGTGAAATGAATGGCCAACAAATAATCAAACCTGAAAAACTTAACTTTGACGTAATAAAATTTAACACTGTTAGTAAAAATTTGATTATTGAGGCTGATGAACTTAATTCTGAAATTAAGGATATGAAAAAAATTATAACTTATTGGTTTGACAACAAAATAAAGACTGATGGATTTGATGGATCATTAAGTGTTAGTGTAAAAACTATTGATACAAATAAAATAAAAAAAAAGGATTATTTCCAATTTTCAATTTCCATTTTATTGGAATTTGAAGAAAAAAGTGGGGATTTGAATAGAAAAAAAACATACAAAATAAATTCTTCTGAGTATGGCGAAATTTCTGGAAATTTTTCAATTAAAGATCAAGAAAATTTAGCTTTGAATGTTATGCATCAAAGTCTAGAGAGTATTAGTAAAAAACTTTTTGAATTAAATAATTAGTTTTTCCAAAAAGATGGAATAAATAGTACTAAAATTGTTAACATCTCAAGCCTACCTAAAAACATTGTGAAAATTAATATAATTTTTGAATAATCAGATAATGTTCCATAATTTCCATTGGGCCCGACTATTTCACCTAACCCAGGACCAACGTTTGATATAGCTGAGGCAGCTGCTGAAAAACATGTCAAAAAATCAAGCCCACTAAATGATAGTAGCAAGGCTGACACTGCAAATGTTAAAATATATATGAAAAAAAAACTCATTACTGAGTCATAAGTAGAGTCTTGTATTTTTTTATTATTGAAATGACTTGCAATAACTGCATGCGGTTGCAACATTCTTTTAAGATGAAGTGAGATGTATTTAAATAATATTTGAAATCTAAATACTTTCAGTCCTCCTGTAGTAGATCCAGCACAACCACCAATGAACATTAATAATAAAAATAAAACTGAAGCATAATTACCCCAATTTTCATAATTTTCACTTACAAATCCTGTTCCAGAAATAATCGATATGGTGTTGAAGGAAATAGCAATGATTTTGTCAAAATCAGAGCCAAATAAATAATCCTGTGCTAAAAAATAAATTATAAATATTGAAACAAAAAGAATTAACAAAAAAATCTTTACTTGTTGATCTCTAAAAGTTGCAAAAAGATTTTTAAAACTTGTTTGAGCAATTACTAAAAAAGGAAAACTTCCTATAATCATGAATAATATTGCAATCAAGAATATGGAATTATTATTAAAATAAGAAAAGGAGTCACTATGAGTGGAAAAACCACCTGTTGAAATAGTAGAAAAGCTATGTGCAATTGAGTCAAAAAAAGTCATTCCATTTAAAAAATATAGTAGGACCAATATTGATGTCAAAATTATGTAAATTAGAATAATTTTAGAAATAACTGATGAAATTTTTGGTAAAAATTTATCATAGGGATCATCTCCCTCTAGATGAAACAGTTGCATACCTCCAACTCTTAAAAAAGGAAGAATTATCAAAGCTATAACAACGATACCTATTCCTCCTAACCACTGCAAAAGAGCTCTCCATATGAGAATACCCTTTGGAAGTGAGTCAATGTTTTCAATGATCGTCGCACCTGTTGTAGTTATACCACTCATTGATTCAAATACTGCATTAACTACACTAAGATCGGATTTGGTATAAATGAAAGGAACTGCACATAAAATTGAAAGAAGTAACCAAGCAGACACAGTTATGATAAAAGCTTCTTTAATTGATATTTTAAGTTCTATATTTCTATTTGTTATAACTAAAGATCCTCCAACAATTAAATATAAAAGTATTGGAACAGCATAAGATTGCCAAGACTCAGTTTTGAATATGATTTCGGTTATCATAGGTATGAAAAGGAGTATGCCTACTGCACACACAACTGTTCCACATACTAAGGCTATAGGTTTTAAATTTAACATTCGAATTATTTAATAATATTTAATGGAAATTTTTTTTGTTATAAGGACTATCAAGCGAGAAAGTAGGAATATCTATTTTTAATTCTTTACCATTATTCTGTGACATTAAATAAAAACCCTGCATAATTCCATTTGTTGTTTTTAATGGGGTTCCACTAGTATATTCAAAACTTTCACCAGGCTGTAAAATTGGAAACTCACCAACTACTCCCTCACCTTGAACATTTATAATTTTTCCATTCGCATCAATTATAATCCAATTTCTATGATTGAGTTTTATAGTATTATCACTTAAATTTTTAATATTAACCTGGTAAGCCCAAACATAATGTCCCTCATGAGGGGAAGATTGATCATCTAAAAAATATGGAGTAACTGTTACAGTCACTCCATTGGTCGTCTTTGAGTACATAAAACTAATATAACTCATTTCTGAGATATATAGAATAAATATGATATTTTAAAATAAGCCCTGTATTAGGCCTTTTTCATCAAGAATTATAGAATTAGCACTCGGTACTCTTGGTAGACCAGGCATGGTCATTATTGCTCCTGTGACAACAACAATAAAACCAGCACCTGCAGATAATCTTACTTCTCTTACTGGGACGGTAAAGCCTGTTGGCGCTCCTCTCAAAGCAGGATTTGTCGAAAAACTATATTGTGTTTTAGCAATACAAACAGGAAGAGAACCGTAACCATTCTCTTCAAAACCTCTTAGCTGATCACTTATCGACTTATCAATAACAATATCATCAGCTCTATATATTTTTTGTGCAACAGCTCTTATTTTATCCTCTAATGATTGATCATCTTTATAGGTAAAAGTAAACTTAGATGTATCACTGTTGTCAGCAATTTTTACAACTTCCTCAGCAAGTTCCGTTGTACCCTTACTTCCATTTGCCCAATGTGAGCAATTTACAGCCTTAACACCTAATTTTTCACAGCCATCAGAAATAACTTCGCTCTCTGCTTTAGTATCAAGTGTAAAACTATTGATCGCAACAATGGGTTGTAAGCCAAAAGATTTTATATTTTCTATATGACGTTCTAGGTTAGAAAAGCCTTTTTCTACTGCTGAAACATTTTCATCATTAAGATTAGATTTTTCTACCCCACCATGAGATTTTAATGCTCTTACTGTTGCTACAATTACAACAGCATTGGGTTTAAGCCCAGCTTTTCTACATTTTATATCAAGAAATTTCTCAGCTCCTAAATCAGCACCAAAACCAGCCTCCGTAACTACATAATCTGCTAACTTTAGTCCAGCTTGAGTTGCTATGACTGTGTTACAACCATGGGCAATATTTGCAAAAGGACCACCATGAATAATTGCAGGATTATTTTCTAAAGTTTGAACTAAATTTGGCATTAATGCATTTTTAAGGAGAACAGTCATCGGGCCATCAGCTTTTACATCTCTTGCATAGATTGGAGATTTGTCTCTTTTATAAGCAACAATAATATCTCCGATTTTTTTTTGTAAATCTTCTATACTCGTAGCTAAGCAAAAAATTGCCATGATTTCACTAGCCACGGTAATGTCAAATTTATCTTCTCTAGGGAAACCATTTGAAACGCCACCAAGATTTACATTAACTTTTCTCAAAGCCCTGTCTCCTAGGTCTACTACACGTCCCCAAGTAATTCTTCTTTGATCTATTCCTAGTTCATTCCCCCAATAAATATGATTATCAATAAGTGAGGATAAAAGATTATGAGCAGTAGTTATTGCATGGAAATCTCCTGTAAAATGCAAATTAATTTCTTCCATGGGAACAACTTGAGCATAACCACCACCAGCAGCTCCACCCTTCATACCAAAATTTGGACCAAGGCTTGGTTCTCTAAGACATACTATGGATTTTTTACCTATAGCATTTAGACCATCATTAAGCCCGACCGAAGTAGTAGTCTTTCCTTCTCCTGCTGGTGTAGGGCTTATAGCGGTAACAAGTATTAATTTACCGTCAGGATTGGACTTATTCTTTTCAATAAAATCAAAGTTAATTTTAGCTATATCGTGCCCATAGGGGATTAAATTTTCTTCAGGGATATTAATTTTTGATGCTACGTCGCGAATATGGATTTTTTTGGCTGCTCTGGCAATTTCTATATCTGACATTGAACTATTGTTCCTTTCCTAAATTTTCTGGTATACAATATACCACAATCTTTTATAAATCATTTGCTATTTAAGAGTAAAAAATACATTTTTCCTCTTTTTTTTTAAGCCCTTGTGTCGCATTTGATCTATCAGAGGATTACTTTTATATTATTATATATTAAGAAAAAAAAGGAGATTGCCTTGTTTAAAAAAATAATTGTCATAATCAGCCTATTAGCCTTCGCTGGATTTGCTAATGCTGAATCAAGACTCCAAAAAATCCAAGACTCAGGAAAATTACGTGTTGGCACAACAGGTGATTGGAATCCAATGTCTATGATTGATCCATCAAATAATTCTTATGTAGGATTTGATATAGACGTTGTAACTCAGTTAGCTGAAGATATGGGAGTTGAACTAGAATTAGTCCCTACCGATTGGAAATCAATTGTTGCTGGTATTACTGCAGATAAATATGATATATCTACAAGTGCCTCACTTAGTCCAAAGAGAGCTCTAGTGGCTGGTTATTCCAACTCTTATTTTAAATTGGCTACAGTTCCTCTAACTCTAAAAAAAAATAATAACAAATTTCAAAGTTGGGATGATATTAATAAAAGCAACGTAACAGTTGCTGTCACACTTGGGACCACTCAGGAGATGCAAGCTAAAAACTATTTTCCTGATGCGAAAATTAAATCAATAGAGTCCCCAGCTAGAGATTTTCAAGAGGTTCTTGCAGGAAGAGCAGATGCGCATATAACTTCAAATGTTGAAGCCGCTACTTTGGTAGAAACATATCCTGAATTAACCATTGTACCAGTCAAAGAACCTAAGTCTCCAACACCTTTAGCATGGTTGATAGATCAAAATGATCAAGTTTGGATTAATTATATCAATCATTGGATTGAACTAAAAAAAGCCCAAGGATTCTTTGATGGTCTAATGAATAAATGGAATTTAAAGAGTCTTTAAAAAATATATCGTTATAAAGGGGCTTGAGCCCCTTTATACATCTTTCAAAATTATTTTAAAAAAAACATATTGTCCACTGGAAGATATTCTTTAATTTAGTTTCTTATGAAAATCTTAGTAATAGGCCTGGGTTACGTTGGAACAGCTAATGCTATTTTGCTAGCCCAGAAAAATGATGTTGTTTGTTATGATATAGATAAAAAAAAGGTTGATAACATTAATAAAAAACAATCCCCTATTGAAGACAAAGAAGCTAGCGAATACCTCTCGAACAAAAAATTAACTTTAACAGCAACTCAAGAGTTTCCTTCAAGTAAACAAGAATTTGATTTTGTAATATTAGCAACCCCAACTAACTATGACCCCAATACAAATAAGTTTGATACAACATCAGTAGAGACTTGTATTGACCAGCTTTATAAAAATAAAAGCAAAGCCACAATAATCATTAGATCGACTTTACCTTTTGGATACACTGAAAGTTTAATTAAAAAATATAAATTTACTGAAATTATATTTGTTCCAGAATTTCTCAGAGAAGGCAGAGCTCTTAAAGATAGTTTTCATCCTTCAAGAATTGTAGTCGGTTCCCACTCAAGCAAAGCTAAAGATTTTGCAAAATTATTGATTGAAGGGGCCAAAGATAAAAGTGTAAATTTGATTTTTACAAAATCAAATGAAGCAGAATCTTGTAAACTCTTTTCTAATGCGTTCCTTGCTCTTAGAGTCACCTTTTTTAATGAATTAGACTCATTTGCAATGTCTAAAGATTTAGATACAAAAGAAATAATCAAAGCAATCAGTCTTGATCCAAGAATTGGTGATTACTATAATAATCCATCTTTCGGATATGGGGGTTATTGTTTGCCAAAAGATACAAAACAACTTTTGAAAAACTTTGACAAAGTTCCGCAAAAAATAATGGAGGCAATCATAGAGTCTAATACAACACGAAAAGATTTTATAGGATCTGAAATTGCGAAACTTAAACCTAAAATTTTAGGTGTTTACAGATTAGCAATGAAAGAGGGATCTGACAATATAAGAGAGTCTAGTATGCAAGGAATTATGAAACGAGTAAAAGCTAAAGGGATACCTGTAATAATTTACGAGCCTTTAATTAAAGAAAAAACTTTTTTTAATTCCCCTGTTTATGAGAGCCTTGAAAAATTCAAAAAAGACTCGGATCTTATTATCTGTAATCGCAATTCTTCAGAGTTAAAAGATGTCCAGAATAAAATCTTCTCCAGAGATATATTCCAGCAAGACTAGCCTAAATAACAAATTTTCTCGAAACATTTTATAAAAACTCATATTTATATAGACTTTTGATAATTTAAATCTTTTTTCTTCGCCATATATGTCTATACTGCTCAAGCTTATAATTATAAGGAGGAAATAATGACAAAAATTAAGTCTTTATTTATAGCTCTTATTTTATCAC
>MDTD01175474.1_pt1 | contig 14477 bp, 14 predicted proteins | sample 811221 | NCBI WGS metagenome assembly MDTD01 (sample SAMN05326646, study PRJNA326480) | marine metagenome | isolation source: seawater | place: Pacific Ocean: South West | collected 2011
AAAGCAATAAATGAATTGTCTAACAACTTTTACTTAAGAGAAAAAATTTCAAAAAACTCTATATTAACTGCTCAAAGTAATACATGGGCAAAAAGAACAAAAAAAATATATAAAATTTATTCACAAATAAATGATTAAGATTGGAATATTGAATAAGGGACCTAGATTACATTGGGGTAAAAATTTTGGTTATTGGTTTTTTGTCAAGTATTTCCAAAATGAATTAAAAGACTCAGGTTTTGATATAGAATTTTTTGATACAAATAATAAAAAATTTTATAGTTCAGATTTTATAATTATTGATAGCAGATTATTTTCAGATTCTCTTGAGAATAAAATTAGAAAAAAAATTAATTTGAATACTAAAAATCAACACTTAGAAAATTTAATCAAAATTTCAAAATTAAATCAAAATGTTATCTGGCTAGACAATTCAGATAGTGCTGGAACAACATCTTTTGAGGTTTTGCCTTATGTAAAAAAATATGTGAAAAAACAATATTATAAAGATAAGAATTTATACAGAAAGAATTTTTTTCGAGGAAGATTTTATTCAGATTTTTATCAAAAAAAATATACCGTTGAAAAAAAGTTTAAATCTGAGACTTTTTTATTGCCTGAAGAATATGAAAATAAACTTGTTTTAGGATGGAACATTGGTGTCGGAAATTATTTCGATGTTTTTAATTTTAATAAAATTAATAAATTTCAATGTATTATTAATTCATTATTTAAAAAAAATTATAAAGAATTATTTAAATATACTTTAAAGTACCATAATTTAGCTACAAGGAAACAAAAAGTTTTTTATAAATTTAATTTAAGAAATAATGATAAAAAAAAATCAATTCATTTTCAAAGAAATAAAGTTAATGAAATTTTAAAAGATAAATTTAGTTTATCAACACAGCGTCTCAACCATAGATCTTACTTAGAGCAATTAAAAAATTCTCAAATTTCTGTTGGTGCTTTTGGCTGGGGAGAGATATGTTATAGAGAATTTGAAGCAATAAAAATGGGTGCTGCAATTATTTTTCCAAATATAGATTATTTAGAAACTTGGCCAAATATATATCAAGATAATTTTTCGTATGTTAGCTATGAATTGGATTTTTCAAATTTAATTCAAAAAATAGATTTAGTTATTAATGATCAAAATCTGAGAGAAAGTTTGATTGAAAATTCTCAAAAAATTCACAAAAGTGTTTATTCAGATGTTGGTCTAAATTATTTGATAAATTTTTTGAAAAAAATAACTAATTGATTATTTTTTAATTAATAATCTACTTCCATAATCAATTCTATGAAACCATAAAAAATTTTTATCTAATTCAAAATATTCATCTACAGCTTTTTTAGATCCTTTCCAATGTCCATAGTCATCAATTATCAGGACACCTCCTGACACTAATCTTGGGTATAAAATCTCCAGTTCTTTTTTTGTGGACTCAAAAAAGTCCGTATCTAATCTTAATAATGAAATTTTTTCAGGCAAATTTTTTGAAAAATTAAGCGTGTCTTCAACTTTACCTTTAATGAAATTAAAAGAGTTAAGATAATTCTTATCAAAAGAATTTATATTAGATTTTACATCTTCAAGAGTAGAGTAACACCATTTTATATTCTTTTTATTATAATCATCGTAAATTTTTTTAGCATCAATATTTTTTAAATCAAAATCTTTTACACCTGGATGTGGCATTCCTTCAAATGTATCAAAAGCAAAAATTTTTTTCTTTAAATTATATTTATCTAAAAAAATTTTAAATAGTATTAAATTTCCACCTTTCCATACTCCCGACTCAACAACATCACCCTCAATATCATTTTTAGAAATATGTTTAATTGATTGAATTATTGCCCAATGATTTGCAGGTGTACTCATAGAGAAATTCGAAATTTGTTTAATGATTTTTAATTCATCATCATTTATTTCTGCAATTAAATGTTCATTTCTTTTGTACCAAGAATTTTTGTGTTCTATTTTAAAATTAAATTTGTTAATTATTTTCTTTAAAATCTCAGAATATTTGTTCATATTTATTACCTAAATATATTTAATCTTAATTCAACAAAAAACAAAACTAAATATTTTCAAAAGTCTTAGAAAATTTTTCTAAATTATACTTTAAAAGAAATCTTTTTAAATTATTACGATGTTTATTTGATTTGTCTAAGAAAAAATTAAAATTGTTAATGACTCTTTTTATTTTAAAATATAAATCATGTTCATTATTCGTTTGAAACAATAATCCAGATTTTCCATAATTTAAAATCTCAGCATTACCCCCTGGACAATTGGATGCAATTACAATTAGATTATTATTTAAGGCTTCTATTATTGTGTTACTGCAACCCTCAAAAAATGAGGGTGAAATTAAAATATCGAATTTTTTCATTTCCTCTTGGGGAAAACTAGTAAGTTTTTTTATAATCACTTTTTCATCTAAATCGAGATTATTTATTAGTCCTAATAAATTTTCTCTCAAAATTCCATCTCCATAGATTGTAAGGGAAATATTTTGATTTTCTAAGAATTTAAATGATTTAATTGCACATTCTAAATTTTTTTCTTTTGATAGTCTGCTAAAACAAACAGCTTTAAATGATTTATTCTTCTTTGATTTTTTTGGTAATTTATTTACATTTCTTAGTGAAGGAGGATAGATTACTTTAACTTTTTTAATAAGATGTTTACTAAATCCATTTTTAATACCATTGGAATTTACAATTATAATATCTGATTTTGGATATAAAACTTCAATTAAAAATTTTATGATTTTTTTTTTTAGAAAATCAAATTTAGAGAAATAAATATCTAGTTCTTGTAAAGGTGTTCTCTCTACTAAAATAATTTTTAAATCATCAATTTTTTTTGCTATAAAAGTAAGAATGATATTATTGTAATGAATATTTGAAATCAAAATATTTTTGTAATTTTTTTTTAAGATTTTTTTCAATATTTGACTTAATGAAAAAATTGAAAAAATTAATTTTTTATTTTTGAGTTGATAAACGTCAATTTTATTTCTTTCAAAAAGTTTCTTGTAGCTACATTTGCCAATACAGATTACAGATATTCTATAATCTTTTTTTGGTAAATTAATACACAGTTTTGAAATAGAGTTTCCAGCCCCTCCAAAAGAGAAATCAGACATAAAGAAAATAAGATTTTTTTTCATAAATTAATTATTTCTTTATAATATTTCTCTAAATTTTTTGTTTCATCAAATCTACCTAAATTATTAAAACCTAATTTAATTTTTTTCTGAATTTCGTAAGAATTTTTATTGATCATGAATTTTTTTATATTTTTTTTCAAATCTTTATAATCGTTATTTTTAAAAAGATAACCAGCATTTCCATTTTTAAGAATTTCTCTTGGGCCTGTAGGACAATTTGATGATATAATAAATTTTTTCATCATCTGAGCTTCAATCAGAACATTTGGTAAACCTTCAAACTTAGAGCTTAAAATAAAAACATCACATTTTTTTAAAAATTTTTTCGGGTTAGTAATATTAGTAATAATTTTTACTTTATTTCTCAAATTATATAATGAAATATATTTTTCTAATTCATTTTTTTTTGATCCATTACCAATAATAATTAAATTATAATTTAACTTATCTAATTCACTTAAAGCCTTAAGTATAATAATTTGATTTTTCTGATCTGTTAGTCTTGCCACATTTAGAAAATTAATTTTACTTCCCCCTCTTATTTTATTTATTTTTTTGAATTTTAGATTTTTTTTTTTGAAAGAAGGATTATAAATCATGGTAGGCTTTATTTTAAACTTTTTAAAAAAAATTTTTTTAAAATCTTCGCTATTTACAATTACTTTATCAGCCAAAAAATAAATAATCTGAAATATTCTTAATTTAAATTGATTTGAAATATAATAATTTGGTGCTGCATTTGAACGTGCAACTATTTTATTGCGAGTTACTTTAGCCAGCAATATAAAATATAAATTGGACTGAAAAGATACAAACGTTGAATTTTTCTGCAGACCATATTCTAAAAAGTAGCTTATTATACAAAATAAAACTTTCATGAAATGAGGTAAATTTTTAATACCTAAAAAATTTGAACTGATAAATTTAATATTTTTATTAAATCTTTCTTTCCCTTTTTTTTTGTCAAAAGTTATTATCGATATATCCTCATTTTTTTTAAATGAAAAGAAATTGACTATTTTAAAGAAGTTTTTTTCTACACCGCCAATATCGATAGCTGGACAAAAAAAAATTATTTTTTTTTTTCATATTTAGAATAACTTTTTCATATCAAATAATTGTCATATTTTTAATGTTATTTCTTTAATATATTATAAATACTTAGACTTAATTTGTATAAATAACTTATGTATCTTTCAATAATCCTTACTTATTTTAAAAAAAAAAATATATAAAACGTACTTTAAATTCAATTATAGGCCAAAGTTTTAAGGGACAAGAATTAATAATAATTTACGACCAAATTGACAAAACGGATATCCCTTATATTAAAAAAATCTTAAAGAACAAAATTAGGTATAAAATAATTCAAAATAATCGTAATTTGGGTGTTGGCAAATCTAGAAATATTGGAATTAAGAACTCAAAAGGTAAATTCATCGCTTTTTGTGATGCTGATGATGTATGGCATAAAAAAAAATCAGAAATACAATTAAAAATTATGCAGGAAAAAAAATTAAATTTTTCTCATACTGATTACAATTTAATAAATACTAGAAATAAAATTATAGGTCAGATGAAAGTTAAAAAGACTTTAGTTTACAATGATTTATTAAAATCTTGTGATATCGCCTTGTCATCAGTAATAATAAGACGCTCAATATTAAAAAAATCTTTCAAATTTGGCCTCACCAAAACTAAAGAGGACTATTTGCTATGGTTGAAAATATCTAAAACTTCACAAATTTATGGGATTAATAAAAAACTTCTATACTGGCGAAAAACAAAAAACTCTTTATCGAGTAATACATTGCAAAAATTTTATGATGCCTTCAATGTTTATAATCAGACAGAAAATAAAAATTTTTTGATAACATTTTTTTATGTATTTAGACTGTCAGTTTATTATGTTATTAAAAAAATTAGACAAAAGACATTTTGATGATAGCAATTAAATTGATAATTGGTCTGCTAACTCATTATATTATTAACATTTTTTTTTTAAAAAAAAAATTTTTATTGGATGATACAGAGTCCTCAGATCACAAAAAATTTGTTAATAAAAATATAAATGTAGTTTTATCTGGCGGTATAGTTTTTCTTGTACTTTTTGTAGTCTTTATAAATTCTAATCTATATTTAAAATTTTTTATCTTTTTAATTTTTTTAATTGGAATATTTTCTGATTTAAAAATTCTAAACTCTCCCTCACTCAGATTATTATTACAGTTTTTTGTAATTGGGATATTTGTTGTATTGTTAGAAATTGGAGTTAGATTTACAGGTTTATATTATTTAGACATAGTACTAAAGTATAAATTAATAAGTATTATTTTTTCAACTTTATGTTTGTTGGTTTTGATAAATGGATCAAATTTTCTTGATGGGTTAAATACATTAGTTATTGGCTATTATATTTTAGTTTTATCAATATTGTATTTTTTAGTGAGTACCAACAACATCGATTATAATTTAACTTTAATAAACACTACTATTCTAATTCTCACAATATTATTAATTTTTAACGTTTTGAATAAAAGTTTTATTGGAGATTCTGGTGCATACACAATTTCTAGTATTGTTGGATTTATATGTATTGATTTTTTTATAAATATATCAGAATTCTCAGTTTTGTTTATTGTAGTGATATTGTGGTATCCAGCTTTTGAAACTTTATTTTCAATATTGAGAAAATTAAGTATTAAAACTAAACCAACTAATCCTGATAATGGTCATCTACATCATTTAATATATACTTTTTGTTCATCTAAAATTAAAAAAAAACTTGTTTCAAATATTGTCACAGCTCTAATGATCAATTCATTCAATTTATTTGTGTTTATAATGGCAATGATGAATTATAAAAATTCAGTTTTTTTAAGCGTTACTTTAATGACAAATATTTTAATTTATCTTTGTTTATATAAATTGTTGAAAAATGAAAAATAGAATAATTTTTTGTATTTGTACAAACGATAGACTCACAAAATTAAAAAAAAATCTTTCATCTATTTTTCAATTAAAAAATTTGAATAAATATAATTCAGAAATAATATTAGTTTCAAACGATAAAAATGATTATAAAAAACATTTAAGACATTTTGACAAAAAAATAAAAATTAATATTTTTAAGGAAAACTTAAAAGGTTTATCTACCTCTAGAAATAAAATTTTGGATATATTAAGAAAAAAAAAATTTGAATATGCTGCTTTTATTGATGATGATTGTGTAATACACAAGAATTGGCTTAACTCAATGATAGAAGTGATTGTGCGAAATAATATAGATATTGTTACCGGTCCACAAATCTCTAAGTCAAAAAATATTCTCTTAAGAATTATGGAGAGGAATTGCGACCATGCTAAAGAGGTCAAATGGGCTTCAACAAATAATGTTTTCTTTAAAAAATCAGTGCTCAAGAATAAGATTAAATTTTCTTTGGCATTAAATAATATAGGGGGTGAAGATCAATTATTTTTTTTAGAGTTAAATAAATTAGGTAAAAAGATTTATTGGAACTCACATGCACCAGTTTTTGAATTAGTTGATAAAAAAAGGGAAAATTTAGCTTGGTTTTGTAAAAGAAATTTAAGATATGGAGCTTCCTCAATTATAATTTATAAAACTTTATGGGGATCATTTTTAGGCACAAACTTAATTTTTTTAAAGATATTAAGTGATTTTGTTAATTCATTTATTTATTTAATTAGATCTTCTTTCCTTTCAAAAAAAAATTTTTTTATTTCTCTAATGTATATTTCAAGAGTAATTGGTTGTCTCATTGGTTTCACTGGTTTACAGATAAAAGAATATAAATAAATGAGTAAAATAAAAATAATAAGTTTTAATAAAAAGAAAATGCTTATTAAAAAGCATTGTGTGCTTTGTTCTTCACAAAAAATCGAGAGTGTAATTGATTTTGGGACCACACCTTTGGCAAATTCATATCCATTAAAAAAATCATCAAAAGAAAAATATTTTAATTTAAGTTGCGTTATTTGTGATGATTGTGGTCATTTACAATTAAAGGAGCTAGTAAATCCAAAATTAATGTTTGATAATTATCTATACGTATCTGGTACATCAAAAGTATTAGTAAATCACTTTAAGTCTTATACAAAAAAAGTAATTAAAAAAATTAAACTAAATAAAAAATCCTCAATTTTAGATATAGCCTGTAATGACGGAACATTTCTAAACTTTTTTGTAAAAAAAAATTTTGCAAAAGTAGTAGGAGTTGATCCTGCTAAAAATCTTAGAAGATATAATAAAGAAAAAGGTATTGATATTAATATAGGTTATTTTTCATCTAGCTACAGTAAAAAATTAAAAAAAAAGTATGGTACATTTGACTTGATAACTGCTAATAATGTTTTCGCTCATTCACCTAATCTTCAGGACTTTACTCAAGGTGTAAAAAATTTACTCTCTAAAGAAGGAGTTTTTGTAATGGAGGTATCATATTTAGCAACGGTGCTTAAAAAAAAAACATTTGATACAATTTATCATGAGCATATGAGCTATCATAGTCTTACTCCTCTTTTGAGTTTTTTTAAAAGATTTAAACTTGAAATATTTGATTTTGAATTGATTAAAGCACAAGGTGGGTCAATTAGAGTTTATATTTCTCATAAAAAATCAAAAAAAGTAAGTGCTAACAAAATAAACAATCAAATAAAAAAAGAGAAATCTCAACATTTATTTGAAAAAAAAACATATATAAAATTTTATAGTAAAATTTTAAATCAAAAAAAAAAAACTTAGAAAAATTTTGAATAATATTAAAGCGCTAAATCATAATATAATTGGGTACGGAGCGCCGGCAAAACTAACCACCTTAAGCCATGTACTTGATTTTAATAAGAACGATTTTAATATTGTTATTGATGATAATAAACTAAAGCAAAATAGATATATTCCAGGTAAAAAAATCTTAATAAAAAATTCAAATTATCTTAACCAATTGAAAAAAAGTTATATCATAATCTTAGCTTGGAACTTTTCAGAGAGTATTATTCAAAAATGTAAAAAAATTAATAAGAAATTTAAATTTATATTACCATTTCCAAATCCAAGAATTTTTAGATAATTTTAAGACTATCTTTTGAACAGATTATTTGTTGATAAATTTTTTTTTCAAAATTACGGATTCTTTTAAATTTGATTTTTGTGTATGGCTTTACAAAAAAAATTATTTCAAGAATTTTAAATAATTTTGAGAAAAAAACATAATTAAATCGCCAATCATTTATCGTAATTTCATAAAAATACTTAAAATTTTTTTTTTTTAAAAATTCGATACAATTACTTGTTATTATCTTTTCTTTATCATAAAATTCCTCTGAAAGTTGTTCAATTCCAATTATTAAATTTTTAGATTTGAAGATTTTCTTCATTCCTTTTAAAACATTAATTTCACTTCCCTCTGTATCAATCTTAATAAAAGAATTTTTTATGGATTTTTTTTTAATTAATCTTTCAAGTGTATTGCACCTTACTTTTATTTTTTTATTATATCTTTTTTTAATTAATGAGTTAGCTCCAAAATTTTTATTATCTATATAAAAAATTTTTGATGATTGATTATCTGAAACTGCAAAATTAAAAGTCTTTATATTCCTAAAGTTTTCGCAATTAAATTGAAGTAATTTAAATATTCTAGGTGCAGCCTCTATTGAGTATATTTTTCTAAAATTTTTTGAAAAATATATACTATACGTTCCATAATTAGCTCCAACATCTATGAAAAAATTATTAATTTTATTTTTTTTAAAAATTTCTTTAAGAGTTGTTATTATTTCATTCTCATAAAACCCAAAAATATTTGTGTAATTTGATATTCCATCGTATGAGATTGTGGCCATTCTAAAATAATTTTGATTAATATATTTTTTAGCTAATGAATTAATTTCTCTTTCAAGAAATTTTTTTTTAAGAAAATTAAAGTAAAAATTTAGTTTTTTTTTCATTCTTATTGAACTATAACATTGTATATCTTATTTAATACCATGAAAAAAATACTAATTTTAGGAGGGGGCGGTTATGTTGGAACTCAACTCTCTGAAATACTTTTAAAGAATTATAGTGTCACCGTTTATGATATATTTTATTTCAATTGGCTTTTAAATAACAAAAAAAAATTAAAAAATTCAGAAAGACTGATTATTAAAAAAAAGAATGTACTGGATGTTGTAAATAAGGATTTGAAAAATATTGATATTGTTTGTGATTTAGTAGGAATAGCTAATGACCCCTCTTCAGATTTGAATAAAGACTATTCAAAGATTATAAATTGTGATGCAAGATATAATTTTGCAAAAATCGCAAAAAAAAATGGTGTAAAAAGATACATTTTTAACTCAACTTGTTCAATTTATGGCTTTAATAACAACAAAGTTTTTGAAAAATCTAAAACTAATCCTTTAAGTTGTTATGCTAAAGCGGTCTATAAAGCTGAAAAAAAAATATATTCATTAAAATCAAATAAATTTAAAGTAAATATTCTTCGAAATGCCACCCTTTATGGTTTTTCAAATACGATGAGATTTGATTTAGTAATAAACTTATTTACCTATCTTTTGTTAAATAATAAAGAAATCACTATTAATGGAGATGGTAGGCAATCACGACCTTTTCTATCAGTAATGGATGTATCAAGAATGTATGAATATATTATTAAAAAAGATCTAGAGTCTTTTATTGTAAACGTAGTCGCTTTCAGTAGCAATATTAGAAGTTTATCAAAAAAAATAATCAAATTACTGAATAAACCAAATGATTTATTGAAATTTGATTATAAGAATAGTGATCATAGAAATTATGATGTGGGTAGTAAAAATTTTAGAAAATTTTTTAAAAGTTTTAAATTTACACCATTGATTCAAGATTTGAAAAAAATGACAAAAAAAATCAAGTCACAAAAGCTAAAACCTAATACAAATTCTGTCAGAGTTAAGTTTTATAAAAAGATATTAAAGGTTTTGTAGAATATTTAATTCTGTTATAGATCCTCTTAATAATATTTTTTCTATTATAGAAAGATTCATACAAAAAATTGTCGTAATCTTTACAAAAAGTCATTTTAGAGTTATGTTTAATTGGAAGTAAGATGTTTTTCGTTTTTAAATTTCTAAACTTTTTAGCACCTTTTCCTGTAGGAGCATTATAAAAACCAATATTTTTAATCAAATTAACATTGGGAACAATTGTTTTAAAATTATTGAGAATATTATAATAAACCCATTGCGTATCCCAAGCAATTTGTTTCCCGTCGTAAATTTTGTCTAAATAATATTTAAAGAATCTTTTTTCTCCTGTTTTTAAATTACAATTACTTAGAAAATGATCTTTATTTACTGGCCAATCCTTTATTTCTGGATCATAATATTTTTTCCACCTATTTTTCCAAGTAGCCCAACCCATAAAATGAGGAAACTTTGAAAATATATAATCTTGATTTTTTATAATCTTTTTTTTAGACGTACCAAAATATAAATTACATCCAGAAATATGAGCCACAGATCTATCTGATGAATATTTTATTAACATTTCTCGACAAAAACCAAAAAAACCATTTTCTGGAATACAATCATCCTCTAAGATGATTGCATATTTTTCTTTTCTAAAAACGTAATCTAAGATTTTTTGTCCAATATATCTTTGCCCAATGTTTTTTTTAAAGAAGATTTTTTTTGATTTACATTGAGAAAATTTTTTTAATAGCTTTGTTGTATCATTATGATTCTTTATCTCAGAGTTATTAAATCTTTTTTTTTTACCATCTTGAAAAATATATAATTTTTTTGGTTTTATTTTTGTAATTATTCCTAACATTTTTTTTGTTTCATTAGGCCTCTTATATGTTAAGAAAACTATAGGAATATTAAACATAGAAATGATAATTTCAGAAGATAACAAAAAAAAGTTTGAAAATCTAGGCTATATTAAAATTTCGAATTTTATTAATGATAGAGATTATGAGTTATTGTGTAGTCAACTAAATGCTGAAATAAATAAAAAGTTTCAAGAGAATAAAAAAAATGTAATGCAAATGGGTGGTAGTTTAATAGGTAACGTAAATATAAGATTAGGAAATAAGGGACAGCTGATTTGGGATTACCTGAAAAAAAACGATATAGAAAACATAATTTCTAACTTAACTGGAATTAAAAAAGATAAATTCGAGTCATTTGCGGGTGGAAATTTGTTATTTCCGTATCCTGAAAGTTATAATCAAATTTTTCACACAGATGGTAAAAAGAAACCAAGAAAAATTATATTAAGCTTATCTTTAGATGAGGTGAATAGAACCAATGGTCCAACAGAGCTCTATGAAAAATCTCATAAAGAAGAAATTCCATATTGGAAATTTGTTTTTAAGTATTTATTTAAAAAAAAATATCAATTGAATCTGAGAGTAGGGGATATTTTTATAAGAGAGGCATTTATCTGGCATAGAGGCACTAAAAATAATTCAAAAGATCCAAGAATTTTGGTGAATTTTATAATTTCTGAAAATAAAAACAAAGATTTAAATTACGATACAAACCATGAAATTTCGTTTTTTGATAACATGTTTAGTTCTAATTTTCGAGGTAAAGTCAAAGAATTTATTGATGTAAGGTTGAGACCATTTTATTTTTTTTATAAATTTTTTAGATCTTTATTTTGATTTGTAGTTACAATGAATATTAATTTATATTCTTTCTATAATCTAAATATTTAGCTTCACAATAAACAAGATAAATAGCATAATTTAGAAAAAACTGAAAAAGTTGTAAGCTTGAAAAAAAACTTCCTGTAGGCAAGATTGGTAACATAGATATGATAAAGTAAATTTTAAATATAAATAATCTACGTTTATCTTTTTTTGAAAAACTATAAGATTTGTTTGAAAATAAGCTAATTAAAATACTAATGATAATAATAGATCCAATTATGCCGTGTTCAGAAATAAATTCATAATAATATTGGTGTGGATGCGTATAACAATGAATTGCATTTTCCTGAACAATAGTTTTCTGAGATGTATTTTTTAAGTTTCTACACGCAGGTGAATAATTTTTAGTTCCGACACCCAATAAATAATTATTTTTCAACAGTTCGTAAGAAAATAATGATTGATTTATATATTTAGTTTTTAAAACAGTTGTATAGATATCATCTTTTTCATAATTTTTTTCAAAATGAGTTAAAAAATTTTTATATCTATAATTTAAATTATCATTTGTAAAAATCAAAGAAATCAACAATACTGAAAAAAGAGCTGTGTAGATTTTTATCCTAGGGTTTTCTAGCACAAAAAAAATAATAAGGAATATTGAGATTAGCATTTTAATTGAAATCGACCTTTCACCAGTAATTAATATGCTAATTGAAAATATCGTAAATAAAGTTGCTGATAATATCTTTTTATTCTCATTAAAAAATTTTCCAAAAATGATAAATAAAAAAGAGGCTAGAAAGCTCCCAACAATTAATTCATCTTTAAAAAAGCTTACTATGCGTTCATTTTTCATTGGACTTTCAAAGCCCAGAATATTTTTTCCAAATATAAATTCAAAAAATATGTCAAATGAAACAAACAATAAAATTAAAGTATAAATATTAATAACTTTGTTTCGAATTTGTTCACTTCTAAAAAAATATGCGATAGCAAAAATTAATAATATATATCGAAAAAAGAAAATACTTCTTCTTAACGAAACTTCATAATCTAAGGCAAATAAGGAATTGATAATTAGATAAAACCACAATGAAATCAATAAGTAAAAAAATTTAGCTTTAAGAATTCTACTAAAATAGTCCTTATCAAGGAATAATTCTTTTAAAAAAAAAATTATTATAAAAAATATATTTAATTCTAAAATTGCATTACCACTTATGAATGAAATTGGTAAAATAGAAAAAAAAAATAGAATAATATTATTTTTTGATACTAATTTAGAAAAAGTCATTGATTAATATTTATATAATTTTCCATTAATTTAAAATGTCTAAATAATGAATATTTTCTGATATTTCTTTTTGATATGGTTATCTTTTTTCTAATCTCATTTTTATCAGTATTAAGAAATTCTAATAATTTTTTTTTCAAATCCTCAATGTTATTATTTTGAAATAAAAAACCTCCATTGTTATTAACGATAATTTCTTTTGGTCCACTTTTACAATCGCTAGAAATAATGGGTACATTATTTAATGCTGCTTCAATTAATACAAAACCTGGATCTTCCCAAAGTGAGGTTAGTATAAAAACTTTACTCATTGAAAAATATTTGTGGATATTTTTTTTATTTCCCATTAAAAAAATATTTTCTTCAAGATTATGTAACTTAATTAGTTCTTTTAATTTTTCTTCATCTTCCCCACTTCCAAATATATAAGTATTATATTTTAATAAATTATCTTTGTATAATTGTTTTGAGGCTTTAACAAATATTTCAAAATTTTTTTGTTTAGTAAGTCTTCCGACCATTATTATATTATTTTTTTTAAAACTATTATCGTACTCTTTATGAGATCTTTGTTTAATAACCTCACTCATTGAAAATACTGGGTCATATAAAACTTTTATTTTCTTTTTAGAAAATATTTTTTCTTCTATAAGCTCATTTCTTTGCTCTGCTGTATTACAAAAAACTAATGAAATATTTTTACTTGCTAATTTCCAAAGAATTTTTCTTAAAAAATTCAACTTTGGCTTACCTGATACTCTAAAAAGAATTTTAGTTTTAAATTTAAAAAGTAAAAATAAAACAAATGGAATGCTTGTCATTAAATGAACTATTAAATATTCAGGTCTTTCTTTTTTCAATACTTTTTTGAGTTTCCAAAAGCATTTAATAAAAATAATGATAAAGGAAATTCTACTTTTAATAAAACCGAACCTTGGCAATTTTTCGTAGTTTTTGTTTTGAAAATCTAGAAAATTTACAAGATTATTTTTTTGATCATTATCCCATTCACCAATAGAATTGATTATTGTGGATTTGTATTTTTTTGAGAACTTATTTATTGATAAAGCGGAGTTAAATATTGCTTTTTTTGTTCCAATATTATCGTCAATAAATGGCCCCCAATAAAATAAATTTTGTCTCATTTTTTTTAAATATAGCTATGATTATTATGTTTTTTAATCATTTACATTTTTTTTTAAATAAGTATAAACCATTTGCCGGTGATTATTGCTAAAGTGTTATACCCGATTCCATTCCGAACTCGGAAGTCAAGCCTTTATGCGCCGATGGTACTTTGTCTTAAGGCATGGAAGAGTAGGACGTTGCCGGCATTTA
>MDTD01033361.1_pt1 | contig 14476 bp, 11 predicted proteins | sample 811221 | NCBI WGS metagenome assembly MDTD01 (sample SAMN05326646, study PRJNA326480) | marine metagenome | isolation source: seawater | place: Pacific Ocean: South West | collected 2011
CTGCCTGCAGGCGCGGCGACTGGCTGAGCGCGGCGTGCGGTTCATCCAGCTTTACCATCCCGGCTGGGATCAACACGGCGGCCTACCGGGCGGCCTGCGCAACCAATGCCGTGAGACCGATCAGGCCTCAGCCGCGTTGGTGAAGGATCTCAAGAATCGCGGCATGCTCGACGACACACTCGTCATCTGGGGCGGTGAATTTGGCCGCACCAACTACTGCCAGGGAACGCTGCGGAAGGACAACTTTGGGCGCGACCACCACGGCCGCTGCTTTTCGTTTTGGATGGCCGGCGGCGGAGCCAAGGGGGGCACCGTTGTAGGCCGCACGGACGACTACGGCTACAACGTCGTCGAGGACAGCGTCCACGTGCACGACTTCCACGCCACGCTGCTGCACCTGCTGGGCATCGACCACGAACGGCTGACTTTCAAGTATCAGGGACGCTACTTCCGCCTCACCGACGTACACGGCAAGGTCATCAAAAACGCCCTCGCCTGACCGCTTGGCCAAGCGCTTGGTTTGCCCGGTTTAAACGCAGAGGACGCCGAGGCGCTGAGGGCCGCAGAGGAAAAGCCTGAAGGGCTTTCACAATATAGCCCAAGGTTGAAACGCAGTTTCTACCTTGGGTGACTCCGGGAAAAGACGATCAACCCTGAAAGGGTTGCACAAAAACAAAACCTAAATCCGTCATTATTCAACCCTTTCAGGGTTGGCTCGATTCTTCGCGATTAACCCAAAGTAGCATCCTGCGGCTGCAAACTTGGGCTGTTTTGTTGTATCCCGTTGGGATTCTCTCCGCGGCCCTCCGCGCCTCAGTGATCTCTGCGTTGAAAAACACCTTGGCCAAGCGCTTGGCCAAGGTTAACTGGAGAGGACTGGGGGGATTGGCTTGGTCGGCGGTGCGGGTACTCGTTTAATTTTACGCGTGTACGGTTGGCCGTATTCGCCAGAGACCACGCGTCGGAAGTTGGACTGCAGGCTGGTCAGTGGCCAAATGATGAAAATAATCCCGGTGATCAGCCAGACGAACTGTCCAATCCAGCAAAGAAACAACGAACCCACCGTCGGCAACAAATAAACAAAACCGAACGTCTTCCAAAACGCCGACCCAAAGGATTGGTTTCGCAGCGCGAACCAACACCCGGAAAAGTAGAGCGCAAAGATATCCAAAATAACTCCCACCAACGGAAACACCACAAGCATCATCGATAAAATCCCTCCGACCATCGCGAGTGAAAATTCCAGCATTTCCGGATTCCAATAGGCGGCCATCGCGAAGTAGCCAATCGGGGCGGCGAGCAACACCATGAGGGGTACGAACCAAAAACGGGCCATCGCACGGAAATGTCCGCGCCGGAATTGTTTTTCGTCCAGCGGCGTCACGAGGATTTGCTCCAGCGCGCCGCACTCTTTGGCCTCTGAGAGCGAGGCAACGGTGTGACGCGTGAGATCGATCCTGAACCAGAGAGTCCCCAGCCATAGCAAAACGAAACCGATGATGACCATGCTCTCGCTCCCCGCTCCCCAAGTCGCCAGCATCGGGTCAGATAACAGGGTGTACACCAACCAGGCGATGGCAACGTACCAAAGCAGCAAACGGCGGGAGAGGCGCATCGACGGATGGCGGTTAACCAGCCAAGACACCGGGTTTTCGCCCAAGTGGGTTTTCCGTCGACGCTTAACGCGCTTGGTTTGCACGGCGGGACGCGCCTGCCGATCCCGCCATCGATGGGGTACGATGAGTGAGGCCAAGGCGAGGAGGAGCACCGATGCCGACAATCCGCTCCCGATCCAGATCGAATACCATCCCCACCCGGGAGCCGTCGGGCCGAATACCGGTGCCGACGCCAAATACATGGCATAGCCGGGACTTACCAGACTCAGTATCGGATCCGTGCCCCCGCTCCATACGTAAACCAATGGAATGAACGTGATGGCCAGCAGCAGGAACAGGGTCCAAGATATGGATCTCCCCGTCCGATAACAAAACGCTGAAAAAAAGATGCCGACCGAGAGGGAGAAAATCAGGATGTTCAGCAGTGCCCCAACCGTTCGCCAAAACTGGGCGTTGGTCACGCCGCCCATCAGAAGCGGCAGCGCGAGCACCGGCATCACCGCGAGCACACCGTAAAACGACCGGAGCGACCCGGTGAACATCTTGCCCAGCACCACGTCGTACCCGCGCAGATCAGTCAGGAAAAGCAGCCCAAGCGTGCCTTCGGTTTTTTCGCGCGTCAGCGTGTCCGTGGTCGTCCACAGGCCGGACAACAGGCAGTAGCCGAAACAAGCCCAGCTCAGGATGGCAAAAAAGAAATCGCCCTGCATCCCCGGCCCACCGCCCTGGTTGATGGATGCCAGCAGCAGCCACAATCCGCCAAAGACGACTGCCACGATCGCCACAATCCAGCGCCACAGCCATGAACCGATACCGCGCGAGGCGATCAACAATTCGCGTTGGACGATGGGCAGAGTGATCATGGCACTACGAGCCGGGGCTGATTGCGTTGGCGGCTGTTTTCCGGAAATTCTCCCCGAGCGACATGCAGGCGCGCCCCACCCAGACAGCATTGTTCGTGAGCCCGATCATGAACCAGAGGGCCATGACGCCCTCCACATTCATGCCGGCACTCGTGATCGCTATCAGCAGCAAGGCGCCCATAAAAAATGCGTACGGCAGAATGTGGATTTTCAGGATCACGATTGTTGAACTGAAGGTTGGCCGCCGCATCGTCAGGCTGGCGTGCATCCCAATGAAATACGCAGCCCATGCGTCGATGCCGAACATCAACACCCCCAAGATGTAAACCGGCCAGGTGTCGTCATCCGACCGGGTCATCATGTACGGGATCAGGCACAGCATGAAAATCACCGGCCACATAAACTGCCATCTCAGCCGCCGCCGAATCGCCTGCGCGTAGTCCTCATATTTCAGTGGTGTGGAGAGCAGCAGCTCCATCGCGTTTTCTCCACGGTCGATTCGGAACCGATCACACACGGCACTCGCAATCCACCACTTAAACATCAGCGCAGTCACCCAAAGCGAAAATAAATACGACCCTTCCCCGTAGTTTCTCCCACCAATTAATGCTTCAAATCCTCCGGTGACCAGCATCATGAAGGAGAACACCAATAGTAACGCGATCCATACCAATCCGGGGCCGAATCGCCGTCGGAGGGCCAACCACTCCAGCGGATTGCGATCCAGCACACGCGCCCTGTGGCGAAGGATGCTCCCGCTGTTGCCGACCGCCGTGGCTGCCGTCGGCTTGGCGGCCTGATCCTGCCAGGCGCGCCCCGTTTTCCACAGGGCGAAGAGCATCGAAACCACCGTGACACCGAGTGCCAATGCCAGAGAAATATAAAACGGCATCTCCCTCGGGCCGCCCAGGGGCCGGCCATCCAGAGTCAACGCAAACATCGTCCCCGTGCTACATGTCGCCATCCATTGAATGGCTCGGCCGAAACTCCGATCAAGCTCGTACGAGAGAAGGGCAAAAAGCGGCACTGCAAAATTTAACAGGAACATCACGGCGAAGGTTGCCCCGGTGGTCGCCTTGGACGACTTAAACATCGCCGAGCAGGCCATGCCCACTGAGAGCGACAGAAACAGCGTGGCAAACAAAACGCCGGTCATCCGGAGCACCAACGCCGGATCCACGCCGCCCATGAGAATCGGCACGACCAGCATCGGCACCGCCGCCATCAACCCCAGCACCCCCTGGATCGCCCCCACGCTCATCTTGCCCAACACCACCTGATACCCGCGCAGGTTTGTGAGAAACAGCAGGCCTAGTGTGCCGTTACGCTTCTCCTCACTCAGACAGTCCGCCGTCAAATAAACCCCGGCGATATTGCAGAGAAAAATCAGGATGCACGAAACAGAGTAAAACATGTCGGTCCCTGCCCGGTGCGCTGGATAGTTCTCCACCCCCACGACAATCATCCAGTATCCCACAACAGCAAAAATCAGCAGCGCAATGGCAAAGCGCGACGCGTAGGTGCCAAGGCGACGCGAGGCCACCAGCAATTCACGGCTGACAATGGGAAACAGGTTCACGGTCGTTACAATTCGCGGTACCGAGTATTCACACGAAGCAGAAAAGCGGAAGCCTTAATCGGCGCTTGGCTTCAACTTTGGGAACGACGGCTGCGCCCCCGACCGAGCGACGGAGCGGGCCGCTGCGGTGACCGCAAAATGAATCGCCGCCTCCCTGGCCAAGCCGGCTGACAGCGCCGCGGCCAGCATGCCGTTGAAACAATCCCCCGCCCCGACGGTGTCCACCGCGCGGATCTTTGGTGCCGGGAACCATCTTTTCTCCCACTTGGCCAAGCGGCACACGCCGCGCGCGCCACAAGTGGCCAGTACCTCCCCCACGCCGGTCTGCAGCAGCGCCTCCCCTGCCCGCTCGATGTCGCGCTTGGTTTTCACCGGCAACCCGGTCAATGCCGCCAACTCGGATTCGTTCGGGGTGAGAATATCGACCCGTTGCAGCAGTCGCTTGGCCAAGCGACGGCAGGGGGCGGGATCCAAAATCGTTATCACGCCCTCGCGCTTGGCCAAGCGCAGAGCCGCCTCGACGGTCGGCAGCGGCGTCTCGAGCTGCAACAGGCAGCAGCACGCACCGGCGAACGCCGGCTTGGCCCGGTCAATGTGCGCCTTGGCCAAGCGATCATTCGAGCCGGCTGCCACACTGATCAGGTTTTGTCCCCTCTCCCCCACCATGATCAATGCCACGCCGCTGGGCGCGCGCCGGTCGCGGACGATGAAGCGAGTCTCGATCCCCTCGCGTTCGAACCGCTGCAGTGCGGCATCTCCAAAATCATCCCGACCAATATTCGCCACGAAGAAGACCGGCGCACCGGCACGGGCGGCCGCCACCGCCTGGTTCGCGCCCTTGCCGCCGGGGATGACCTGAAACTCGCCACCGAGCACGGTCATGCCCGGCGCCGGCAGTTTTGAAGATTGGACGACGAGATCGGTGTTGGAACTCCCGACCACCACCACGGCGGGGAATTGTTTTTGCCGCTTGGCCATCGGGAGGTTGCGAACCGGTTACGAGGTTCTCATGACTGAAAACTTTAGCCGCGACTCGCGCTATTCCGGCTTGGCCACTTCAGGTGTCACCTCAGCCGCGGCCGCATCACCAAAGAGATCCACCCCGAGGGTGTTCAGCAACACAAGCGTGATGACGATGGGGCAGATAAACTTGATGAACACCGTCCAGACTGAGGCCAAGGAAACCGGCCCGACAAACGGCTTGGTAAACCACGGGCAGCCTTCCTCGATTTCCTTGATGGCGTTTTTCGGTTTCCAAACCCAGCCGACATACAGGCTCAATAGCAAAGAGATTACGATCAGGCACAACGTGCCGAAGACCTGATCCATGATACCCTGAAAGCCGGTGGCCCCGAACAACTCCATATTAGTCAGGTACTCACTCGAGCCGGACGAAAGCGCCGAGGGGATGCCAACAACAAAGGCAAACACCCCCACCATAATTGCCGACGTCTTGCGTGCGCCCTTGTCCTTGTCCACAAAGTAGGACACTGGCACCTCCAGCATCGAGATGGACGAAGTAAGAGCCGCCACAGACAACAACATGAAGAATAACGCACCGATTACCCAGCCGGCCGGCATTTGCGCGAACACCGCGGGCAGGGTCACAAAGGTCAGGCCTGGGCCGGCATCAGGCACCATGCCAAAGGCGAACACGGCGGGGAACACCATCAGCCCGCCCAGAATCGCCACCCCGGTGTCGGCGATGGCCACCCAAAAACCGGATGTCACGATGTTCTGCGTCTTCGGGATGTACGATCCGTAGGTGATCATCAGCCCCCAGCCGACACTCAATGAAAAGAACGCCTGACCCAGTGCCATCAGCACCACTCTCCCGTCGATTTTTGAGAAATCCGGGTTCAGGTAATAGCTCAATCCCTTGGAGGCACCCTCCAGCGTCAGGCTGCGGATGATGATGACGAAGATCAGGAAAAACAGCAGCGGCATGAGCATCTTGGACCACTTCTCGATGCCTTTCTCCACCCCGGCGGAGACGATGTAAATCGTGGCGACAATGAATATGGCGAACACCGGCAACACCGCGACCGGGTTGGCCGTGTACTCCTTATAATCGAGCGGGGTCTGCGTGATCTGCGAGATAAAATAGCCGACCGTCCAGCCGGCAATCACCCCGTAGTAGGTCAGCACAACAAAACAGGCCGCCAGGCAAAGGAATCCGGTCAGGAAAAACGGCGATCCGGGCTTGGTGACCTTGAAGGCGTCAACCGGGCTGCGTTTGCTCGCCCGGCCAAGAGACAGCTCGACTAACAACAACGGCAGGCCAATCAGAAACACGCAAAGCAGGTAAACGAACACGAAGGCTGCCCCGCCATTCTCGCCTGTCACATAGGGAAATCGCCAAATGTTACCTAGACCGACCGCAGAGCCGGTTGCTGCGAGAATGAAGCCGAGCTTTGAGCCCCACTGTCCTCGATTGCTGTCAGAAGATGTATTCATTACTGGGTTTAGTTCGGGTTTGGTGGCTACGAAAAAGAGCCGGGAATTCGGCCCGGCTCTTTTGCCATAAAATCACATCATCGAATTTTAATAGCTGAACGGATCGAAGTGTTTCCGCATCAGGTGGGGGTTCTTTTGAATCTTCATGATCATGTCATGCTTGATGCTCGCGGCGTGGCCGTCGAAGTAGGCGGCGTTGATGCCGTCCTTGTGCATGGTGTGCAGTTTGCCGCCCACCGCACTGACACCGCTGCCTCCACCAAAGGCGGTTCCGCCGGGATGAAAACTGGCGTTACGCATCGAGTGCGGATCTTCGTTCAGCAACAGAAACTTGTCCACCGGGTTTTTCACCGCAGAAAAATTGGTCCCCGGATGTTTGCCGCCGGTTTGACCGTTCAGAAAACTCGTCATGCTGAAGTTGACTCGGAGCGCCCGGCCGATCTCCCCCGTGCTCGGGCAGCGGTACACCTCGTAAATGGTTTTGTTGCGCGTGTCGGGGTTGCGTCCCTTCCGCAGGATCGGCTGACTGGTCACGTGGGTGAACACCGCCCCGGCCTCGGCATGAAACGCCACGTTGCGGTCGTACTTGGCCCAGTTTTTCCGTCTATCCTTAACGGCGTCACCCGGGCCGCCCCAGACCCAGTCCTCATGCCAGTTGCGGTCGGTCGACCCGGCGAACGGCAGGTGGTCATCGTTCTCGTCCTTGTAATTGTAGATACCCAGGGCCACCTGACGCATGTTGCTCAGGCATTTGATCGACCGGCCGCTCTCTTTCGCGCTGGCCAGCGCCGGCAATAGCAGCCCGGCCAGTATGGCGATGATAGCGATCACCACCAGCAGCTCAATCAGGGTAAATCCGGATGTCCTCGATTTTGTAAAACGCAGTTTCATCTGTCGTAGCGCCGGGGAAACTAGCCCTGTTTTCCACAAATGACCACGCTTTTCTTCGCGGGAAAAACGCCGAAAAGTTGGCTGATTAACTGCAAATCGGACAATCCTCCCGTGCCTTCAGGGCTACGGTGTGAAAGGCCATCGACCGCAGGTCGCAATGGAGTAACCGACCAAACAACGGTCGCCCCACCCCGGTCACGATTTTGACCACCTCCATCGCGCCAATGCAGCCAGCCGTACCCGAGACCGCGCCGATTACCGGAAATCGCCGCGTCCAGTCAGCCGGCTGTTCCGGATAAAGACACCGCAGGCAACCGGTTTTTCCCGGCGCAAAACTGGTGATGTGAGCCTCCGTCTCGTACATCGCACACTCGACCATCGGCTTGGCCAAGTGCACGCAGGCATCGCTCATCGCATATCGCTCCTCGAACAACGGCGCGCAGTCCACCACCACATCTGCCTGCGCCACCAGTTCGTCGGCGTTGGCTTCGCTGACATTCTCCGGCACGGCCACAATCTCCAGCCGTGGGTTCAGCGCCTTGAGCGTTTCCACCGCCGTGCCGATGCGCGCTTGGCCAAGCGCGTCGTGTCGCATGAGTAACTGCCGGTTCAAGTCGCTTGGCTTCAGGTTGCCGCCGTGCGCCAGCACCAACCGTCCCACCCCGGCTGCCGCCAATTCATAAGCCACGAGGCCGCCCAGCCCCCCCACGCGACTGATCATCACCGTCGCGCCCTTGAGCCGGCGTTGGCCCTCCTCGCCAAAGCCGGTCACGGTTGTCTGCCACGAGTAAACCTCGCGCTCAAATTCAGTCAGTTCCGGCAAGTCACTCATCACAAAGTCATTCGATTCAACGCAGAGAACACAGAGACGCTGAGAGCCGCAGAGAAGAGTGGAAACGGATATTCTGGCGAGGCCAAGTTCGGCAAAAGTAACAATTCCTTCTCCCCTGCGGGGGAGAAGGTGGCCGAAGGCCGGATGAGGGGGCGAGCCGCACCGATCGTGTTTACAATTTCAGGTTGTGTCGCCCCTACGGGGCTGGTGTGTTTTTGGGTCGCTGCCCCGGGGCTGACGCCCCGGGCTATCGCATGTCGCCCCTTCAGGGCTTTCCGCTTGGCCAAGCGCAGGTAGGGACGGCTGTCCCCAGCCGTCCTCCAACACCCCGGTTCGCCCAGCCGATTCGTCGCGACAGCGTCTTGGAGTGCGGTGCTCCGCACCGCTTTGGAATAATCCCACCAGACCAAAAGCGGCAGGGACTGCCGCACTCCAAAACGCTCCCGCGAACTCGATACATCCCCTCTGCGGCCCTCAGCGTCTCTGTGTTCTCTGCGTTTAACCATGGCAACTTCAATCATCGCTCTCGATCTTTCCGTCAACCAAGCGGTAGTGGCAGCCGGCCAAGCGCTTGGCTTCGCTTGGGCTGTGGGTGATGTGCAGCACCGTCACGCCGGTCTCGCTATGAACGCGCTCCAGCAGCCGGCACATCTCGTCATGCAATTCCTCATCAAGGGCACTGAGTGGTTCGTCCAAGCACAGCACAGAGGGCCGATGTGCCAACGCGCGGCCAAGCGCAACACGCTGTGCCTCGCCCCCACTGAGTTTGTCCGGCAACCGATCGAGCAACTCGCCCAAGCCAAGCAGTTCCGCCAACTCTTCCACGCGCGCGGCGATCTCCGCCTGGCCAAGCGAACGCAAAACCAACGCGAAGGCCAGTTGCTCACGAACCGGCTGAGTCGGAAACAACGCCCGATCCTGTGGCACATAACCGACACCGCGCTCGGCCGGCGGCAGCGCCGTCACGTCCCGCTCGCCCAACACAATTCGCCCACCCGCGACTGGCCTCAGGCCACAAACCGCCTCGAGCAGCGTCGTTTTGCCACAGCCGCTGCGCCCCATCAGCACGCCGTACTCCCCCGCACTCAGCTCGAGCTGGATGTCACGTAGCTCAAAGTCGCCCTGCCGCAGCACGATGTTTTCAAGGCGTATCATGCGAAGATTCGTTTCATCCCCAACGTCCGTGCCACGATGAATACCACGGCGGCGGCGGCGATCATGATCAGTGAAACCGCCAACATCCCATCCGTACGGCCGGCCTGAAGCTCGAGGAAGGCACTGGTCGGTAGCACCTCGGTTTTCTGTCGGGTGGCCCCGGCGAACACGAGGATCGGCCCGAACTCACCCAGCGCCCGCGCCCATGCGAGCGTCCCGGCCGCGAGCAACCCACCCTTGGCCTGCGGCATGATGACCCGCCAGAACGCCTGTCGCCGGTTGCAGCCCAGCGTCAGCGCCACCTGCTCGAAGCGCTGTGGGATCTGGTCAAACGTCACGCGCATCGTCCGCACCGCGAACGCACACGCGACCATGAACTGCGCCAGTACCACCGCCGGCCATTTGTACACCACAGCGTCGCTGAGCCACTCCGGCATGTAGCGAAACAGGATCAGCAGACTCAGCCCAACGACCAGCGGCGGCAGCACGATCGGGATGTCGAGCAGCGTGTCGATCACCGCCTTGCCGCGAAACTGGAATCGGCTCATCACGTAGCCAATCGGCACCGCGACCCAAAGTGAAAACAGCGTCGTGAGGGTGCAGCTGATCAGGCTCAGCTTGATGGAAAAACGAATGTCCCGACTTCGCAACGCCTGCACCAGCGGATTGGGTTTCGAGAGGCCAAGCGACCTCGCCTGACCCGCGCCGGCATCGAGCGCGAACGTAAGTTCGTTCGGGTTCGTATCGATGAGTTCCCTTACTCCATCCCACCCCGCTGTGCCGGTATCGTTCACCCGGATGAACTCGCCCCAGAGCAGACCGTGTGGTTCATCAGTGGTGACCGTCGCCACGCTGTTGGTAACGGTGATGCCCGTGATGCGAACCTCCGGGCGCAGCGAGGCCGTAACCGGCCGGCCGGCCTCCACCGCAAGCAGCGTCACCTCATCACCGGTGGCGGTAAACAACCCCGTACCCAGCACCGCTCCCCCCGATGAGCGCAGCCCGGTTTCATTTTTGCCCGCCCGAAAAAAATAGCGGCGCCCCTTCTCGGTGGACACCGTCACGCCTGAGTCGGAGTGTCGGCCCTGTTTCACCCTCTCGTCCCCAAGCACCGCCTTGTCGGCGTAGTTCAGGAACACCAGATCCGCCAGCACCATCGCAACGATGATCAACAGGTAACTGCCTCCAAGGACACCCAGCCCAATCAGAAACGGCTTGTCCGAGGCGACCCGGAAACCGACTGGGCCGCTGTCGCTCATTCGGCCCCGGCCTCCCATTGGAAACCCAGTTGCTCGAAGCGACGACGCGAGGTTGCCGACGCGAGCCGGGTCATCAGGCGCTTGGCCAAGCGCGGGTACGGCGTCGTCTTGTTGGCGGCGACATTCTGTACCGCGATGGCGTACTTGGGCTGCAGTGGCACAAAATCGAATTGATCCTTCAGGTGCTGGACGTTGGCCTCGTAGACCAGTGCCACGTCGAGCTTCTGCCCGGCCTCCATCGTCTGCACCAGCGTGTGGGCAGTGTCCGCCATCATCACGATGTTGGGCTCGATTGTGTCAAACTGCCCGGTCTCCCGGATCGCGTGATGGCTCATCGCGCCGAGCGTGCTTGCCTTGGGATCGGTCGTGCCCACGCGCAGCCCGCGCTTGGCCAAGTGCTCGAGCGACTTAATGCCGTGCGGGTTGCCCTTGGCCACGAGCATGATGATGCGGGTGCTGGACAGTCTCATGTCCGGGCCAAACGGGTTGCCCATATTTTGCTGCACCATGTCCAGGTACGACGCGTCGCAAGTCATGAACAGGTCCGGCAACCCCTGATCTCCGGTTTGCATTTTGCCGACAAGCGTTCCACAGCCGGCGTAGACGATATCGATCTCGCAGCCTTCGCGTTGCTTGAATTCGTTGATGGTTTTCTCGACCGCCTCGCGGTTCACCCCACCGCAGTCTAGTCGCAAACTCGGTCTCAACGCCCATGCATCGCCGGCGATCGGCTGATATTTGTGCGTGGCAAACACCTCTCCGCCTCGCGTCGGCGCCGCCAGATAACGGGAAAACTGCAGCGCCAACGTCGGGTGCTTCGTCGTGGCGGTGACAGCCACCGAGATGTCGGCCTTGCTCGCCTCGAGTTGCGGGAGTTCCACCACCTTCAAACCAAACTGTCGTGCAACCGAATCCCAAATGAACGCCCCGTCCGTGCCGGCATTTTCCTTCACCGCCAGTGCGGCCTCGGTGACGGTCGGAAAGGTGGCCGCCTTGGCCTTGTCAATCGCCGCCCAGTGCCCGGACTGCTCGAGCATCTTTTTCGTTTTGCGCCCCACCCCAGCCAGCGGGTCGCACAGGACGATCGAGAGTTTTTGCTGCAACACCGCGTCGGCGTCGATCGGCGCGTCGGCGCTGTCCGGCTTCATTGCGAGCACGACCTTCCATGAGGCCACCTTCATCGACTCCGCCGTAAGGCCGTCCGCAGCAGCGCGCTCGGTGTAAAGGTAGTCCGCCGGAATGTAGACGTCCGCCCGGTCAATCCCGGACTCACGATCGGTTTTCAGCTTGTTCGCCAACACACCGCTGCTCGCGTATTCCAGCACCACGCTGACACCGGTCTCCTTTTCAAATTTCCCGGCAATCTCCTCGACCGCCTTTTTCACCCCGGCCGCGCAGTAGACCAGCAGCTCGCGCTCATCGCCCTGCCCCGGCTGCACGGCTTCGTCGCGCATCAGGAAAACCAGTGACACGACAACTGCGACGGTGGCCGCCAGCAACCACAGACCGTTGCCACCGCGCTTACCATATTGATGTGAGGATTCACTCATGGTCATCCGAACGCAGCAGACCTTGCCGCCGGTTCCGCATGGAGACAAGTTCGCAAAGACTTGCCAAACGAGGTGGCAACCGGATGATCGCCCCATGCCGGAGAGAGCACCCATCCCGTTTTTGCAGATCGACTCGTTCACCCGGGAGCCATTCGGCGGCAACCCGGCAGCGGTCTGCCTGCTGGACACAGAGCCATCAGCCGTCTGGATGCAGCAGGTTGCCACAGAGATGAACCTGTCCGAAACGGCCTTCGCTTGGCCAAGCGGCGACAGGTTCGGGCTGCGGTGGTTCACTCCGGTGGCTGAGGTGGATTTGTGCGGACACGCCACGTTGGCCACCGCCCATGCTCTCTGGGAGACCAAGCGCTTGGCCAAGGGCGAGCCGGCGTTGTTTGACACTCGCAGCGGGCGACTCACCGCGAGTCAGGCGGGCGGTGGCATTCGAATGGATTTCCCGGCAGAACCGGCCGAGGCCTGCGATGCGGGCGACTTGGCCAACGCACTTGGCTCTGAGGTCGTCTGGTGCGGCCAAAACCGGATGGACTATCTCGTGCAACTCCCGGACGCCACAGAGGTTCGCGACTGCGCACCGGATCTGCCGCGCTTGGCCAAGCTCAAGACACGCGGTGTCATCATCACCGCAACCTCCGACAACGACGAAGCCGACTTTGTCTCCCGTTTTTTCTGCCCGGGGCTGGGCATCGACGAGGATCCGGTGACCGGCTCGGCCCACTGCTGCCTCGCACCGTTTTGGGCGGAGCGACAGGGGAAAACATCGCTCACCGGCCATCAAGTCTCGCGCCGTGGCGGTGTGGTCGATTGTGAACTCGCCGGCGAACGCGTGCTGCTCGACGGCCATGCGGTGACCGTTCTCACAGGTCAGGTGCTCGCCACGCCAACCGGAGCTTGACCCGCCACCGGCCAAGGCTTCACGTTCCTGCGTCTTGATGGGGAACGACACACAGACCGATCCCGGGAAAATCGCCCGGCACGTACAACAAAGCCTGCCTGCCGATGGCCTATTCGCCGGACACCAGTGGCGCGTGGCTACGCGGCCGTTCCCGCTCGACAAAAAGACCGTCAAGCAACTCGAGAAACTCGGGCGTGTGCTGCTCAAGTTCTATCAGGCCACGAACATGATCTACCGGTGGAGCGCCGAGGGGCGGCTGCCGACGTGGCCCGCCGAGTGGCTCGACCGGGGCAAGCCAGAGTCGATCATTGACCTCCAGCGGCACAAGGCGTTTCGCCCCGACCTGCCCCGGGTGATCCGGCCGGACATCCTGCTGACCGAGGACGGCCTGAAGATCACCGAGCTGGACAGTGTCCCGGGCGGAATCGGGCTGACCGCCTGGCTCAACCGCACCTACGCCGAAGCTGGGGCTGAAGTGCTCGGCGGCGCTACCGGCATGCTTGACGGTTTCTCGGGGATTTTCGGTGACGCGAAAAAAATCCGGCTGATCGTCTCGGAGGAATCCGCCACGTACCGGCCGGAGATGGAGTGGCTGGCTGGGCAGATCGCGCCCGAGCGCATGAGCGTTCACGGACAGGAGTTCACTGGATTCACAGAGGGCGATGCAGTGTACCGGTTTTTCGAGCTGTTCGACCTGCCCAACATCCCTGCCGCCGGGGAACTTTTTCAGCGCGCCACCGACCAAACGCTCACGCTCACCGCTCCGCCGAAGTCGTTCCTCGAGGAGAAAATGACCTTCGCGCTGTTCCACAATCGCAACCTCACTGAGGCGTGGCGGCAGCAACTGGGCGAGAGCTTCAAGCGCACGCTCGAGGCGTTGCTACCGCAGACGTGGGTGGTCGACCCTTCGCCACTGCCGCCGAACGCGGCCTACCCCGGGCTGGATCTCACGAACTGGGAGCAGCTCAAGGATCTTTCACAGAAGGATCGCAACCTGATCCTCAAGATTTCCGGGTTCAGCGAACAGGCCTGGGGCGCGCGCGGCGTCTGGCTGGGGAGCGACCTGCCGCGTGACGAATGGGCGGCGGCGGTCGATGAGGCGCTGGCCGGGTTCGGGCAGTCACCCCGCATTCTCCAGCGATACCACCGGCCAAGCCGGGTGGATACTGAGTGGTATGATTTTGCGCTTGGCCAAGCGCAGCCGATGCAGGGGCGCGTGAGGCTTTGTCCATACTACTTTGTCCACGGCGAATGGGATCAGGCCAAGGCGACGCTTGGGGGAGTGCTGGCCACGATCTGCCCGGCGGACAAGAAGATCATCCACGGAATGAGCGAGGCCATCTTGGCTCCGTGCGCGCTTGGCC
>MDTD01041440.1_pt1 | contig 14475 bp, 10 predicted proteins | sample 811221 | NCBI WGS metagenome assembly MDTD01 (sample SAMN05326646, study PRJNA326480) | marine metagenome | isolation source: seawater | place: Pacific Ocean: South West | collected 2011
AAATATTTACTCTTTAGAAATAAAAGACCAATTAACTAAGACTGAAGTAAGAAACTATTTTAATGGGTTCACCAAAAAACGTTGTGTTATTTGTGGTGATGGGAGTTTTGTTTTCCATCCTAGCTCTATCCGTATCGGGTTCGGGCAATGCTACCCCACACTATAAGCACTATATAGAAGCATCAAAAACTATTTCGGCAATAGATACGCCCGAAACAGATACTACTAAGTTAAAGTATCCTATTGAGGACACAGAAAACTTTAAAGACAAAAAGAAAAATCCCCTCGATCTTCAAGATCCTGATAATATTAAAAAAGAGGTGGTATACGATAGCGCCACCGGAAACTATATTGAAAAACAAACCGTAGGAGGTAACGACTACAGGCTGCCACAAACCAAAACTATGGAAGAGTATTTGGAAGAAAGGCGCCAAAAAGAAAACCAAAGCTATTTTAGGCAACGCTCAAAAGCACAAAACTTTGTAAAAGGAAACAGCATAATACCCAAACTAAATCTTGGCCCTAAAGTATTAGATAAATTTTTTGGAAGTGGTTTAGTCGATTTACGCCCACAAGGTTCAGCCGAGTTAATTTTTGGGTGGAATTTTAACGTAGTTCGTAACCCCGCCTTCACCGTGAGGCAACAACGCAACGGCCAGTTCGATTTCCGTCAGAAAATACAATTTAATCTTACAGGATCTATTGGCGATAGGTTTAAAACTACATGGAGGTACGATACCGAAGCCACCTTTGATTTTGACAATCAGATAAACCTAAACTGGCAAGGTAAAGAAGACGATATAATAAAAAACGTACAGTTGGGTAATGTTAGCTTGCCACTAAACAGCAGCCTTATACAAGGTGGGCAAAGCCTTTTTGGTGCATTGCTGCAAATGCAATTTGGCCGATTGATGGTTACCACCATATTTACCCAACAGCGTGGGCAAACTACTGAAACCGAAGTAACAGGCGGTGCACAAGTAACCCAATTTGATATACAGGCAGATAACTACGATGTAAACCGTCACTACTTTCTTAGCCATTATTTTGCCGATAATTACGATCAGTGGTGCAGCACATCACCCTTTGTTAGTTCGCCCGTGCTTATTACCAACGTACAAGTTTGGGTAACCAACCGCACAGGTATATTTGATAACACCCGCGATGTTTTGGCATTTATGGATATGGGTGAGCGCGACCCATTTAACAATGCTTGGAATATTCCCTCAGGCCCTGTAAACCCTGATAATAGTTCAAACGCATTATACAACACCTTTCAGTTTGATGATTTGGCTCGCCAATCAAACGAGGCAGTGAAGCACTTACGCCAAGATAAAGGTTTAGACCCGATTCAAGATTTTCAGCTACTTAATAACGCACGTCAGCTTAATACCAACGAGTATACTGTAAACCCGCGTTTAGGTTATATATCGCTAAACCAAGCACTAAACAACGACGAGATTTTAGCAGTTGCCTTTGAGTATACCCTAAACGGAAAAAGCTATAAAGTGGGCGAGTTTGCCCGTGAGGTTTCATCACCCGACCCTAACAAACCCAATGCCTTGATGCTGAAAATGCTAAAAGGAACAACAATAACTACCAATTTGCCTATTTGGGATTTGATGATGAAAAATATCTATTCACTAGGCTCATTCAGTGTACAAAAAGAACAGTTTAAGCTAAATGTAATATATGCAGATGACCCATCAAATGCTGATTTGAATTATATTCCGGCTAAAAACGAACCCAATTTTATAGGCGTTCCATTAGTACAAGTATTAAATCTTGATAAAGTAAACACCCAAGGAGAACCAACCCCCGACGGTGTTTTTGATTTTATAGAAGGGCTTACCATAAACACATCAAACGGGCGTGTAATATTTCCCGTTCGTGAACCTTTTGGCGATTTTTTGCGAAGCAAGTTTCAGGATCCTGCAAATGCAGAATATTATGCCTACGATGCTCTTTACGATTCTACCAAATGGCTGGCACAACAAGAAGTGCTAAAAAACAAATTCTTTTTACGGGGAAGTTACCAAGGCTCGTCAAATTCCGAAATTTCACTTAACGCCATAAACGTTCCGCAGGGTTCGGTGCGCGTTACCGCCAATGGTACTTTACTTACCGAAGGCACAGATTATATAGTTGATTATACTATTGGGCGTGTAAAAATATTAAACACAGGTATACTCAATTCGGGCGCGGTAATAAAAGTATCGTCAGAAAACAACAACCTGTTTAGTATACAGCAAAAAACCCTTATGGGTGCTCGTTTTGATTATAAAGTAGACAAAGACTTTATAATAGGCGGTACAGTAATGCACTTGTACGAGCGACCCATTACCCCAAAAGTAAATATTGGCGAAGAACCTTTGCTAAATACCGTTGTAGGTATTGATGGTAGCATACGCCGCGAGTCGAGAGCATTAACACGTTGGATAGACCGCTTACCATTTATTAGCACCAAAGAGCCTTCAAACTTTCAGTTTAGTTTTGAAGGAGCAAAACTGTTTCCCCACAACCCCAAAACGATTGGTCAACGAGGCACTGCTTTTATAGATGATTTTGAAGCGAGTGAAACCCCTTTTGATTTGCGCTTAGGAGCACCTTGGTATTTGGCTAGTACACCCGAAGGTCAACCCGACCTTTTTCCTGAAACCCAAAACTCTACCGATGCGCTGGGTTTTGGCTATAAAAGAGCGTTACTTTCGTGGTACTCTCTTGACCCTATTTTCTTCCGCGACCAACAAGGAAGTAATCCGCCAACACCACCCAACTTGGCAGGTTCAAACAATGCCTCAAAACGTTCAAACCACTACACACGCGAGGTATTGCAAACAGAGGTTTTCCCAAATCGTCAACTACAACAAGGTGTGCCACAAAATATGCCCACTTTCGATTTGGCATACTACCCCTACAAACGTGGCCAATACAACTACACAGTTAACGATATAAATGCTGATGGCGAAATGAAAGACCCTAAATCAAGCTGGGGTGGTATTATGCGCCGTATTGACCAAAACGATTTTGAAGCAGCAAATATTGATTATGTAGAGATATGGATGATGGATCCGTTTTTACCCGGTCAGAACGGAACAATACAAGACGGTCAGTTCAACTCAAACAACCTTACAGGTGGTTCGCTATACCTAAACTTAGGTTCGATATCAGAAGATGTATTGCGCGATACCCGTAAAAGTTACGAAAACGGATTGCCTACACCATCATCAACACAACAACTTATTGATACAACAGAGTGGGGTAGGGTACCCAATGTACCTACACTAAACAATGCGTTTGATGCCGACCCTGCTGCCCGCGATGCGCAAGACGTAGGTTTAGATGGTTTTAATGATAATGATGAGAGGGTACATTTTGCAAAGTACTTAGATGACCTTCGTACGCAATACGGAGCTACTTCGCAAGCCTATTTAAAAGCCGCCGAAGATCCTTCGGGAGATAATTACCAATTTCACAGTAGCAATAGTTTAAACAATCAAAACGCAACGGCACTTCAGCGTTACCAAAAAATAAATGGACAAGAGGGAAACTCGAAACTAGCCACTTTCCAACCCGATGGTTACCCCATTACCCGTACAAATTTGCCAGACGACGAGGATATTAACCGCGATTACAGCTTGAACATTAACGAGCAATACTATCAGTATAAAATAGAGCTTAAACCCAACTCACTTGTAGTGGGGCAAAACTATGTTACCGATAGTGCCTCTGTTCCTGTAAAGTTAGAAAACGGAGATGTAGAAAATGTTACTTGGTATCAATTGCGTATACCCGTAAACTCTTGGAGCAAGAAAATAGGCGGTATTAGCGATTTTAAATCTATTCGTTTTGCGCGCTTATTTGTAAAAGATTTCGACCAGCCTGTTGTACTGCGTTTTGCACAAATGCAGTTGGTGCGAGCAGATTGGAGGAGATATACCAAACCTCTATCAGTTGGTGTACCGGGCGTACCGGGTTCGCCCAGTGATAATACTACTTTCTCGGTTTCAACCGTAAACATTGAGGAAAACTCTACCCGTGTTCCGGTAAACTATACCTTACCTCCGGGATTTTTCCGCGAGCAAGATGTAACTACCCCAAACAATGTGCAGCAAAACGAGCAATCGGTTTCAGTACGTTTTTGCAACCTGCAAGAAGGCGATGCAAGGGGTATATTTAAAACCACACGTTTTGATATACGTAACTATAAGCGCTTGCGTATGTTTGTTCACGCAGAAGGCGAAAGCCAAGGCCTGCGCAATGGAGATGTAAAAGCCTTTATACGTTTAGGTACGGATTTAGAAAACAACTATTACGAGTACGAGTTACCCATGTTGGTTACTCCTGATAGAAGCCGTGATGCACAGCAAGTATGGCCTACTGAAAACGAGATTAATATTGCCCTTGAAGAGTTTTATTTGGCCAAGCAATTGCGCCAAAATGCCAATGCGCCACAAAACCAAGACTTTGTATACGATTTAGGTGGTGGGAAACGGATTACACTTAGAGGTGTGCCCGATTTGAGCAATGTGCGTGTAATAATGCTTGGTGTGCGCAACCCTGCTAAGTTTGATAGCCCAGCCGGAGATGATGGTTTAGCAAAATGTGGTGAGGTTTGGTTTAACGAGTTACGCGTAGTAGAATTTAACAACCAAGGTGGTGAAGCTGCTACGGCAAGGTTAGTAACCAAGTTGGCCGATTTAGGAACATTTACCGTATCGGGTAACTACCAATCTATTGGTTGGGGGGGTATTGATAAAAAACTAAACGATCGTAATCTAAACGAGATAATGCTGTACGATATGCAAACCTCGTTAGAGTTGGGTAAATTTTTTCCTGCCAAATGGGGCATAACCGTCCCCTTCTTTATGCAACGTGGCGAGCAGTTTATACGCCCCAAGTATAATCCGTTAAACCCTGATATTTTGCTTGAAACTACTGTGAAAGCAGCCCAAAACGAGCAAGAGAAACAAGAAATTTTAAACGCAGCAGAAGACTATACCGCACGAAGGAGCTTTAACTTTACCAACGTACGCAAAAACCGAATGGGTGGAGGGAAACCTCAACTATGGGATATTGAGAATTTTAACTTCACTTTCTCTTTTCAAGAAGTATTTAGGCGCAACCAACAAATTGCTGCCAGTTTGCAGCGTACATGGCGCGGAAGCGGTGGGTATACATTTGCCACAGGTGCAAAAAATATAGAACCCTTCAAAAATATAATTAAGCCTAAAAAATGGTTGGCTTTGGTGCGCGATTTTAACTTTACGCCCTATCCTCAAAGCTTCTCAGTTAGGGCTGATGCCGATAGGTATTACTCTCGTACAATAAACCGAAACAACGACGACCCTAATACTATTGTACCCATACTGTACGATAAAAACTTTACCATGAATAGGGTGTACGATATGCGTTGGGATTTAACCAAAAGTCTTAAAGTTGATTATCAAGCAACCACCAATGCCCGTATTGACGAACCCGCAGGGCGCATTGATAAAAACGAAAACGCCAACAAGGTAGATACCATACAAAACAACTTTATTAATTTGGGGCGTACCACCAACTATACCCAAATAACCAACGTAAACTATACGCTGCCACTAAATAAAATACCTGTTTTAGATTGGGTAACGGCAAGCACACGCTATACTGCCAACTACGGCTGGGTTACTGCGCCACCGGCAATAAAAAGCCTAGGAAATACCATACAAAACTCACAAAACTACTCGTATACAGGGCAGTTTAATATGATAAACCTGTATAATAAAATACCCGCCTTGCGACGTATCAATCAGAACAAGAGCAATCAGCCGCAGCCAAAACAAGAAGAAGAGGAGGAGGAAGACGATGGCAAAGGCGGTAAAAGGAAGAAAAAGAAAAAAACCGAATCGCCACTAAAAGGTTTTGGTACTACGTTGGCAAAAACCTTGATGATGCTTAAAAACGCATCTTTTACCACTACATCAACCAAAGGAACAACATTACCGGGCTTTAAGCATACGCCATTGTATTTGGGTAACGATGCTGAACGTAATGCTCCTGGGTGGGATTTTGTATTTGGTAGTCAAGACCCTGCTGTGCGTTACCGATTGGCATCAGAAGGTTTTTTAAGTAACGATACCCTTCAAAACACTTACTTTACACAAACCAGCCGTAAAGACTTTTCTGCCAGTGCTACACTTGAACCCTTTAAAGATTTTAGGGTAGAACTTCGTTTTGCACGAAATCAAACCGAAAATTTGCAGAGTGTATTTAGGTACGATGAGGCACTAAAAGGCTATACCGATTTTGGTTTCCAACAAACGGGTAGTTTCCAAATTGGTGTTTCTACATTGCGCACAGCGTTGGAGAAAAAAGCTACCAATACTAGTTCAAAATCATTTGATCAGTTTTTAAACAATCGTTTTGTAATAGCACAGCGATATGCTGCAGAAGACCCTCGCTCGGTAGGAGCCACTCAAAGTGGTTTTCCTAAAGGCTATACCAACAAAAATCAAGATGTATTAATATCTTCGTTCGTGTCGGCATACACGGGCAAAAATGCACAAGACCAAAAACTGGACTTATTCCCTAAAATCCCATTCCCTTCAATTCGTATCAATTACAACGGGTTAAGCCGTATGAAGGCGATTAAAAAATACGCTAGCAGCGTAACCCTATCATCGTTTTATAGCTCTACATACAATATACCGCAGTATATGACTATTTTGAGCCGTAACGACACTGCTGTAAGTAGTTTGGATAGTAACTTCTTCCCTCAATACGAGATACGCTCAGTAACCATACAAGAAAGCTTTAATCCATTGATTAGGATAGATATTACCTTCCTTAATAATATTACTACCAATGTAGAGTATAAATCGTCGCGCAATATATCGTTATCGCTATTCAACTTTATGATGGTTGAGACGCGCAATACCGAATTTGTAATTGGTTTTGGCTATCGTGCCAAAGAAATATACCTTCCGTTTAAAGTTCGCGGGCGTAAACCCTACCTGAAAAACGACTTGAATGTACGTTTCGATTTCTCTATTCGTGATGTAGTAACTATAACCCGCAACGTACAAACTTTACAAACTATACCCACGCAAGGGCAGCGTATTTTATCTATAAAACCACAAATAGATTATATGCTGAACGAAAAACTAAACCTACGTTTCTATTACGATAGAAGAGTAACCAAACCCGCAACATCAAATGCTTTCCCTACGGCAATTACGCAAGGGGGTATATCGTTGCGTTACACACTACAATAAAACCAAGTGAATTTCTTTTATAGGGGTGGCTTTGCAAAAAGCTGCCCTTTTTTATTGCTTTTTGGTCAACCGCTTAGGGCTGTCATCCTGAGTGGAGTCGAAGGAGTGTTTAAATGAAGGATGTAGTGGGGTGAAAAAACAGTCAAAAAAATAGGGGAGTGTTTTTAAACGGAATAGAAAGCAATACCTGCTAATAAGAATCGCAAAGCTATTACTTATGGGGAGTGGCTTGTTTTTCCCAAGTAGGGCAGTTACAGCCTTTTGCCGAACGGCAAGAAGATACCGAAGCCATAAAACCTACTACTAAAACTACTGCTGCTATTGTTCTAATTCGTTTCATTGTGTACTGTTTTAACGCAAAAAACGCGCCTGTTTGCATAAGCAAACGGTAAAAATAATACTACTTGGGCAGGTTTGTGCTAAAATTGACGTAAAATTGCCCAAATTTTCACAATGGATTACCTTAAAGACTTCCTCGATTTTTTCTTGCACCTTGATGATAAGCTGTTGCTAATGATACAAGAGTATGGCAACTGGGTGTACGCCATTTTGTTTGCTATAATTTTTGTAGAAACAGGGCTTATTATAATGCCTTTTCTTCCCGGTGATTCACTGCTATTTGCTGCAGGTGCTTTTGCCGCTGCAGGCGATTTAAACATAGTATACATTATACTATTATTGTTTGTGGCTGCCGTTTTGGGTGATACCGTAAACTACTCGGTAGGAAAACAATTAGGCGTTAGGGCTACCAAAATAAAATTGTTTGGGCGTAACCTAGTGAAACAAGAACACTTGGATAAAACCCATGCTTTTTTTGAAAAATATGGCCCCAAAGCCATTATAATAGCTCGTTTTGTACCCATAGTGCGCACTTTTGCCCCTTTTGTGGCGGGCGTTGGCAGCATGACTTATGGAAAATTTATTACTTATAATGTTGTTGGAGGTGCTTTGTGGGTAGTTGGTGTTAGCATGGTAGGTTATATGTTTGGTCAAACTGCTTGGGTAAAAGAGAACTTTGAAATTGTGGTGTTTGGTATTATTTTTATATCAATAGTGCCCATAATTTTTGAGTTTATAAAACATCGTTTCTCAAAAAAATAATATGCAACTGGGGCTAATAGGTTTCCCTTTAGAGCACTCTCGTTCTCCTGAAATTTTTGCTCGTTTTTTTGATGAAGATAGGGCGAAGGGGGCAAGCTATAAGCTTTATCCGCTTGAAGATATTACCACGTTGCGTAGTTGGCTTAAAAGTCTTCCCAATCTTGTTGGGTTCAACGTTACTATACCGCATAAAAAAAGCATTATCCCAATGCTTGATTGGGTAGCCGATGAAGCTATTGCAATAGGTGCTGTAAACACTGTGAAAGTGGTGCAACAAGAGGGGAAAACAAAGCTACACGGTTACAATACCGATTACTATGGCTTTGCCACCACTCTAAAGCAGTTTTTAGGCGATTACAAGCCACAAAGAGCTTTAGTGCTTGGTACGGGCGGCAGCGCAAATACTGTGGCGTATACACTAGCGCAAATGGGTATAGCGTATACAAATGTATCGCGCAATAGCAGTGCCGATGCACCAATGACGTACGATGATATTTCAGACCAAACAATAGCTCAAACTCAGCTTATAATTAATACTACCCCGTTGGGTATGTATCCTTCAATAAAATCGTTTCCCAAAATACCATACCAAGCACTAACACCACAACATTACCTGTACGATTTGGTGTATAACCCCTTAGAAACCGTGTTTTTGCAAAATGGCAAAGGGTATGGAGCAAATATTCAAACAGGTATAGCCATGCTAGAGCTACAAGCACGCAAGGCTTGGGAGATTTGGAAAGAGGAGGTTTAGCCTAAATAATCTCAAATTTTACTATTACCGTGTAGCTAATAGTAATTAAAGTGCCGCTGCTTTTTTCCTGCTTCATCTTACCAATTAGTAAAGTCATAAAAACACTATCGGTTGTAAAATCATCAGCCTTTTGTGTAATAGATATAACCTTCCCCAATTTGTCGCCATTAATCTCAACCATAGGCGTAGCATGGTCTTTTGCTTTTTGTACCGCTTTTAATGAAAGAAGATTTTTGTAGTGGTCGGTCTTGCTATTGTTAAAAGAAGTTAGCTTAATCCGTTCAGCACCTAAAGAGTCTAAACCGCTCATAATGGGTGCTATGCGAGAAATTTTCTTAAGATTTAAGGTAAAGCGTTTAAAATCGTTCTTCTCAAAATACACACCGTCATAGCTTTGATTTTCAAGACCTGATATAAAAGTAACAAGATGATTATCAGCTATGCCGTATTGGGCAAGAAAAGCACGTATTTCTTTTTCCTGTTGCTCAATGGTTTTCTTTTTAAGCTCAACCTTCAAAAAATCAGTTGTTCCTTTTTCTGCTGCCGTCGCTATCTCTTCCTCATTATATCCTTTAGAAGTTGTAAGATAAAATTCAAAAGTAAACTCATCCGCTTCAACCTCCATTTTTTCGGTAGCCACTACTTCAATAAAACGTTGTTGTGCAAAGGATACAAGGGGCATTATCAAACCCAAAAAAAGAATCAGCAGTAGTTTTTTCATAATTAGTTAATCTTCTTTGTGTTTCAACTCGCGTTGTTTCTGTACAAACTCATCGTGATAAATACGCAATAGCAAAATAAACAGCGATACTAGCAAAGGGCCAAATACCAAACCTATAAAACCAAACAGGTTAATACCAATTATTACCCCAAACATAGTAATAAGCGGGTGTACATCGGCCATGCGTTTTTGTAGCACAAGCCTAAAAACATTATCAATGTTTATTATTACCCCCACACCAAAGGCAAAAAGGGTAATACCTTGCCACTCTTGCCCATTAAAATAAAGGTATAAAGCAAGCGGAAACCACACAGCAGTACTACCAATTACAGGCAGCATTGATGCAAAAGCCGTTACCGAACCCCACAATAAAGGGTCGGGCACACCCAGCACCCAATAGGCAATAAAGGCAAAAATAGCCTGTATAATGGCCAACAAGGGTATACCAATAGCGTTTGACAGCACCATGCTATTAATCTCTTTACCTATCTTTTTTACGTTTTCATCGCGTAGCGGCACATACTCATACAACCAACGCTCCATTTCGCGACCACTGGTAAGCATAAAATACAGCACAAAATACAGCAAGGCTACTATTAACATAGTGTCCATAGTGGCCAATAAAATATTAGGCACTATGTTTCCTATCATTTCAGGCAAGCGCTCAAGGTTTTTGTCGCTCATCAAATCAATGTCAAGTTTTGTATTTAAGGTGGTAACAAAGTCTTGCACCTTGCCTAACCATTGGTCAGGATTTTCAAGTAAAACGCTTAATTTGTTATACAACTGCTTTAGCAATAATGAGGTGGGCAGTAGTATAATAATAAACGAAAGCAACATTATAGTGAGTGCTGCAATGGTTTTCTTCCATTTCTTTTTTAGGGTGAGATAAAACATAAACTCCCTAAAAAGCACATAAAAAGTAACAGCTCCCAACAAGGCCGAAAGAAAAGGGTATACCTCTAACGAGATGATAAACCCAAGGCCACCAATGAGAAGAAGAAAAAATATTTGTCGCAAGCGGTTGCTATCAAGGTTGGCCATAGTGGTAATAGTTGCCGTAAATAAGGATATGAAGTAAATATAATAGAAAAAAGGAAGTTGCCGATATAAATTAGTACTAATTTTGATTTGAATTGATTGCCGTATCCGTATAAAAAGCACGGGCAAAAACGTAACATATTTTATGGAAGATAATTTTAAAGAATTTTTTGGGGAGACTAAAACCCTGCTAAAAAAGTATACTGATAAGCGACTTGAGTTGGTAAAACTACAAGCAACACTTAAAACCTCGCAGGCATTGGGGCTGTTTTTTTCGCTGTTTATAGTGTTTTTTATACTGCTGTTTGCCATAGTGTTTGCAGGCATATGGTTTTCGTTTTGGTTGGCCGAGAAAACAGGCAGTTACTCCACAGGTTTTGGCATTAGTACAGGTATTTTGGTGTTGCTTTTTGTGCTAGCAGTATTGCTGCGCAAAAAGTTGATACAAACACCCGTAGCCAATTTGGTAGCCAGTGAAATAGCCAACGATGATGATGAAGAGTTAGAAGACTAAACAATAGAAACTATGGCAACACGAATAAAAAATATACGACACCTGCAACAGCGCATTAACAAAGCAAAAACAGAATGCCGAGATATGGAAAACGAACTTGATAAACGGCTAGAGTATTTGCAAGATAATTATATGGGTATGGCCGCTAACAGCGCGCTATATGGGCTAATGAAATCGCCCAAAAACTTTACAGTGCTAAAAGATATTTTTACAGGTGTTTGGAAAGCTGAAAGTATAAAAGAGTTTTTTAAGAAAACAGCTTTACGTTTTTTGCACGCCATTGCAGTGAAGCTGGGTTTTAAAATTGTGCGCGATTTTGCCGAAGGTAAAATGAACCATAAAGAGGACGAAGAAACCACTGTGGCAGAAGAGCCAAAAGAAAATCAAAACAAAGAAGAATAAGACTGATATATGAACCCAGTAGACGAGTTTAACAGCTACCGCGAACGCATGAACGAAAAGATTTTGGATGCGGATAACTTAGTGCTAAAACGACTTTTTAACCTTGATACACAAACCTACAAAGAAGGTGCTTTGCCAACCGCCACCAAAGAAATGCTGGGTTTGGTAGCCAGTATGGTATTGCGTTGCGATGATTGTGTAAAATACCACTTGGGCAAATGCTACGATGAAGGTATAAGCACCGCACAGATGTACGAGATATTTGCTGTTGCCAATATAGTAGGCGGCACCATAGTTATCCCTCACACCCGCCGTGCAGCCGAGTATTGGGAAGAACTGCAAAAAACGAACTGATTTTAGCCATAAAGCTGGCTCGAGCATCCGCTCGTGCCAAAAAGAATAGAGCGTCCGCTCGGCAATGTCTCGTTGATGTTTTTATTTACCCTCAACTCAACGTATAAAACTCTACTTTTTCAGTATTGTGAGAGCGAATAATGCCCGCCGAAATAAGGTTGACCAAAATTTTACTGGCGCGCCACCGCGAAATATTTATCATTTTGCAATATTGCTTTAAAGTAATGCGCTCGTTTTTGGCAAGGTAATCTAGCAAGGCCTGTTCTTTACTGGTTATTTGTATTAGATTATCTTTTTGGGCGGTTTCTTTTTTAAGCACATCAACCACTACTTTGCTAGCCAACAGGCTTTTATCTTTTACACGTATATACACCCACCATTTACCATCCTCGCCTTTGGCGGCATAGGGCTTGTCTTTCCCTTCAGGAATAATGGCCTCCAGTATAATTTTTCCCTCCAGCTCATGTTCCAGTATTACCAACTCAATAGTAGGCTTGCAATAAAAATCGGCAGCAAGACCAAGCATGTATTTCTCATCCTCAGTACGTATGCCGGCAATACTTTTATTATCGCGTACACCCACCAAAAGTCGCCCGCCTTTTCGGTTGGCAAACGACACCATTGTTTTAGCAATCTTTGCTGCACTGCTAATTTCTTGCTTAAAATCCAGCTCCTCATTTTCCCCTTTCTGTATCAAATACCGCAAGTCCTTCATGGTAATTTCAATAATAACAAATCAAAAGCAGTATTGCTTGGTTAATGTATTGTGTTGGTACAATTAAAACAGCTTTGTTACCTTCGCGACAAATTAAAAATAATACATAAGAAAAATATACACATGGCTAAATACAAAATCTCTGTTGCAAAGGGCGATGGCATCGGTCCCGAAATTATGGATGCTGTTCTTTCTATCTTCTCTGCTGTCAATGTTGACATCGAATACGAGTATGTAGAAATGGGCAAAGATGTTTTTTTGGCAGGTCATAGCACAGGCATGACTCCCGAAGCTCAAAAAAGTATCGAAGGCAACGGTATATTGTTTAAAGGCCCTATGGAAACACCAAAAGGCAAGGGCATGAAAAGCATAAACGTAACTGCACGTAAAGTGTGGAGCACGTTTGCCAACAAACGCCGTTTCCGTACATTAAATGGGGTAGATACCGTATACTCAAAAGCAGGTATACCTATTGATATTACTATTGTTCGTGAGAATATAGAAGATACTTATGGTGGAATTGAACACCTAAACACTCACGATGTAGCCCTATGTCGTCGTTTCATCACTCGCCCCGGTAGCGAACAAGTACACCGCTTTGCTTTTGATTTGGCACGCCGAAGTGGCAAAAAAAATGTGATATGCGGACACAAAGCCAATATTATGAAACTTACCGACGGTATGTTTTTAGAGGCATTTTACAATGTAGCTAAAGACTATCCTGAAATTACGGCTGGTGATCGTATTATTGATGATTTGTGTATGAAGTTGGTAGTACGCCCCAACGAATACGAAATAATCGTACTGCCCAACTTGCAAGGTGATATAGTATCAGACTTGTGCGCGGGCTTAGTAGGCGGTTTAGGTTTTGCCCCATCGGCTAATATAGGTGAGCGTATTTCGATTTTTGAAGCCGTACATGGCACCGCGCCCGATATTGCAGGTAAAAACATTGCCAACCCTACGTCGCTATTGCTTAGTGGTTTAATAATGCTGCGTCACTTAGGCTTTAACAAAGAAGCCGACAAAATAGAAAACAGCTTGCTGTATATACTTGAAAATGGTGTGCACACAGGCGATTTTGGCGATAGAGTAATCCCTGCAAAAAACACTACTGAGTTTGCGCAAGAAGTTATTGATAACTTGGGTAAAACACCTCAAAAGTCTAAGCCTGCAACCTCTCCTGATATTGAATATACTTGGAAAAAACCTGCTTTCCCACAAAAGCAACCTATGATGGTTACCCCCAAAAAAGGAGAAGCAAAACTTATAGGGGCAGATTTTTTTGTTGAAAGCGAACAACTTGCGGACGAAATAGCCCCCAAAATACAAGCAGTTTTGCCAGAAGGATTTGAACTGATAATGATAAGTAACCGAGGCACACAAGTATGGCCTACAGGCTCAATACTTACTGAGTGTATAGACCATTACCGTGTGCGCGTGGCCACAAAAAACGAAGTAGCTACAGATATGAAAGAGATTTTTGATGTATCTTCTCGTATTGGCGAACATTTCTATATCTCATCGGTAGAAATGCTGCGCAACTACGGCGAGTTGCAAGGATATAGCTTGGCACAAGGCCAATAATCATCTATAAAAAGAATATAATTTTGTTTG
>MDTD01099401.1_pt1 | contig 14471 bp, 15 predicted proteins | sample 811221 | NCBI WGS metagenome assembly MDTD01 (sample SAMN05326646, study PRJNA326480) | marine metagenome | isolation source: seawater | place: Pacific Ocean: South West | collected 2011
GTAACCGCCGCCATATATCTGACAATCGCCATTGATAATAACCCCTGTGTAGCAAACGAACGTATCGATGAGTATTTGTACAGCTATTACCACGCGCGGCCGGACATTCTCAAAAAGAGGCAAGCATGTTTTGGCGGCACCGTAGACGGAGTTGTTGATTGGTTACAGGAGTATGTTGACCAAGGCGCACAGCATATTGTTCTCAGATTTGCTGGAGATCACGAAAATAACATTACCAGATTAGCCCAGGTTAAAGAGAAGCTTAACGTGTGATGGTCAATCCGCAAAAAAGTATCAGTATAGAGGAGGATCTTCGGAGGTCGCAGCTCGATAGTGAACGACTGCGTGAAACAATAAAAGTTCTGCGTGAGAAATTGGAAAACCTCCAGCATGATAATGAACGTAATATTCAAAAAATCTTTGTTAAAAATGCTGATGAGATACGACAGCTAAAAGATACCATCGTCTGCTTACGCGATAGCCTAGAAAACATGCAATTTGAAAAGGATGCCGAAGCGCAAGCGTCCGTCCAGGTTTTTTCCGATGAAATCAGACAGTTGCGAAAAACAGTTTCAACCCTGCGTGATGAATTAGAGAGCCTTGGCTACGAAAAAGACACAGCAGTTCAAAACACCCTTCAAAGCTCCTCGGACGAAATCCGGCAATTGAAAAAAACAGTTTCAACACTTCGCGATGCGCTCGAAAGTCAAAGATATGAATATGAGGCAAAAATACAAAAAATAGCAGTCGAAACGGTCGATGAGAAAAACCAACTAAAGAAAACTATTTCATCACTACGAGACAAACTCGAAAAGAAATCCTGAGGAGGCAACATTGACTACTAGGGTTCTAAAAAATAAAAACGCGGTTGCCAGTGCAGACAGCGCTAGATCAGCAGAACAACTGAGGACTTTATTAGAACGCACCTCAACTAAGTTGCATCAAACTGAATTACTGCTGTCTGTAACGCGTAAAATTTCAGGGTTAAAAAATTTAAGTGATATTTTATGGGCACTGATTCAAATGACTACCGAAGAATTGGGTGCAGAGCGCGGAAGTCTTTTTTTGAATGATCCGATCACTGGTGAGCTCTATACAAGAATTGCTCAAGGCGAACTTACCCGTGAAATCAGAATTCTCAATAACACCGGCATTGCTGGAGCTGTTTTTCAGTCTGGTGTGAGTGAAATTATCCATAACGCTTATGAAGATGACAGATTTCATAAGAAAGTTGATGAGCAAACAGGGTTTAAAACAAAAAACATAATTTGTGCTCCCATCAAGACGGCGAGGGGTGAGACGATTGGTGTCATACAAATCCTTAATAAGAAGAAAGGGCGCTTTACCAAAAATGAGCTCCAATTAGTAGAAGGCATTACCTGTCAGGCGGCTATCTCCCTTCAGAATGCTCAGGGCATTGAGGAAATGGAAAGGTCGCGCGAAAAAGAAATGCAATTTCTTGACATTGTTTCTGATGTCACTGCTGAGATAGAGCTCGGAACACTGCTTCAACGCGTAATGGTTGAGTCTACGAAAATGCTCAATGCGGATCGTGCAACATTATTTTTGAACGATACCAAAACTAATGAACTATTTACTCGTGTAGCGATGGGCGAGGAAATAGGTGAGATCAGAATGCCTAATAATGTTGGGATAGCCGGCGCTGTATTTCAATCACAAGAGACGATCAATATTCCTCACGCTTATGCTGATCTAAGGTTCAATCCCAGCTTCGATAAGAAGACTGGATACTTTACCAGCTCAATTCTTTGTGTGCCTATAATTAACAAAGACGGAGAATGTATTGGGTGCACACAGGCACTCAACAAAAAGGGAGGCAGCTTCAATAAAGAAGATGAGTCTCGTCTTCAGGCTTTTACGCAGCAGGTAGCTATTGCTTTAGAAAATGCAAAGTTGTTTGAGGACGTGGCCAAAGAGCGTGCTTACAACCACAGCATGCTGACCAGTATGTCCAACGCCGTCATTACTATCGATGATGAAGGAAAAATTATTACCTGTAATAAAGCTGGCTTGAAGCTTCTTAAAGCGCAATCGGTCGATATTATTGGAAAAGGAGCGGATCAATTTTTCAAAGATGAACGCGCTTGGATTTTTGAGAAAATCAAAACCTGTGAAGAGACGAGAGAGAATGTATCTCTTATTGATGTCGAGTTTGAGGTTGGTGCTGCAATAGACGACAGCATTGAAACAGTATCGGCAAATATAAGCTTTCTACCTTTAGATAATCAGGACCCTGAGGGAAGAATGGATCAAGCGCAGGATCACTTAGGCACGCTGATTGTTATTGAAGATATCTCTCAAGAAAAGCGTATGAAATCCACTATGTCTAGGTACATAGATCCAGGGATTGCCGACCAACTTATGGACAAAGGTGCGGACATAATGGGAGGTCAGGAGACTGAAGTTACGTTACTCTTTTCTGACGTTCGTAGTTTCACGACGATAACGGAAAGCCTTGGGGCTCAAGGAACTGTTTCCCTCCTTAATGACTACTTCAATATAATGGTTGAGGCAATCAGTGAGCAGGGCGGGATGGTTGATAAATTTATCGGCGACGCCATCATGGCCGGGTTTGGAATACCGGTTTCACATGACGATGATGAAGATCGTGCAGTACGTGCGGGCGTAAATATGATTAAAAGACTGTGGGAGTGGAATGAAATCCGTGAAAAAGAAGGCAAAATGCCTGTGGACATGGGCTTGGGTCTTAACACGGATAAAGTGGTATCTGGAAATATAGGTTCTTCAAAGCGAATGGATTATACGATGATTGGGGACGGAGTAAATCTTGCAGCTCGTCTTGAAAGCGCTTGTAAGGCCTATTCTGCACGCATTTTAATCAGCGATTTCACATTTAAAAAATTGAAGGGCACCTACCAAATCAGATACATCGATGATGTGATTGTCAAAGGAAAAACGGAACCCGTGGGAGTTAGAGAGGTTTTAGATTACCACAATCAAAATAGCTTTCCGAATCTTATGGATACAGTTAACCATTTTAATGAAGGGCGTATTTCTTTTAAATCGGGAGATTGGGATAAAGGTATTAAATCCTTTAAGGAGTGTTTGAAGGCTAATCCAAGCGATAAATTATCTAAGACATACATTGAACGCTGCGAAATAATGAAAAAGAAAAATCCAAAAAAGTGGGATGGCATTTGGGTGATGAAATCGAAATGAGGTTGCCGGGTTTTGAATTTGGAGGGAACAGTGCACGTTACTTTGGAAATTTCTGCTTAAAATTCAGTTTATGTTCTGATCACGGTTGTTGAAACTTAAAAAGTTGTAATATCCAATTGAGATGGGGGGGCTGATGACCAGCGGTGCTTCTTTAAATGCAAACTGACCATGGTCTGTCTGGCTTGAAAAGTTTATGAATAGTAGTATTTGAACTTATATGAAACCGGAGTAAGTTAGCAACTATTGCACCATCCTTAAGAGGAAAGTACTTTCTTGGTGGAATAGAACATAACAGGCAACTGATGGGCTTAAGAGCCGTATTTCGGTTGAGCGTCGTTACGAAGTGGGAGATAGTTGAAAGTGGCAGGATTACGTTACGAGGCGCCTAATACAGTTGATGCAGCCATTGGCTTATTGTCAGAGGTCGAAGGAGCTAAAGTGCTTGCTGGTGGCACAGACTTGTTAGTTCAAATCCGTGAGGAAATGATCGATCCAAACTTAATTGTGGACATTAAACGCATAGATGAAACCAGAAGAATTGAGATTACGCCCGATCACGTAAAAATCGGCGCTGCCATGACGGGAGCCGAATTGGGAGAAAACGAGGAATTAGCAGCAATGTGGCCGGGAGTGGTCGAGGCTGTCGAATTGATTGGATCATGGCAGGTGCAGGGCAGGGCAACGATCGGTGGTAATCTGTGTAATGCTTCGCCAGCAGCAGACAGTGTTCCAGCGATAATAGCATCCGGGGCAAAGATAGTTGTTGCAGGCCCTAACGGTGTCAGGGAGATGCCGGCTGAAGAATTTCCGAAAGGACCTGGCAGAACCGCTCTTGAGGCTAATGAATTTGTTGTTTCATTGGTATTGCCCGTGCCGCCGAAACGCTCTGGTGATGCTTATCTTCGCTTTATTCCTCGAACAGAGATGGATATTGCGGTGGTGGGCGCCGGCGTTTCGTTATGTTTAAATGAAAATGGCACATGCGCGTCTGCTCGTGTTGCATTAGGTGCGGTGGCACCAACGGCATTGCTTGTAAAGGATGCTATGGATGTACTTTTGGGTAGTAAGTTGGATGACGTCACGCTTGATAAGTTGGATCAGGCAGCAAGAGATGCCTGCAATCCGATTGATGATAAACGCGGCACAATAGAGTATAGAACTAAAGTGGCTGGAGTATTAGTTCGGCGGACCGCGGCCATTGCTTGGGAGAGGGCGCAAAAACAAAATGGCTAAACACTCCGTGACAACTACCATCAATGGCGATGAGACAGAGTTTAATTGTGACACGCACAATACTTTGATGGATGTGCTGAGGTCTGAACTCCATATGACTGGTACAAAAAATGGATGTGGAACTGGTGATTGTGGAGCTTGTACGGTTATCATGAATGGTCGCTCTGTTAATTCATGCTTAGTTCTCGGTGTTGAGGTTGAAGGTGCTGAGATTGAGACTGTTGAGGGTATGGCACAAGGCGGCACCCTGCACCCGCTACAGCAAAAATTTCTCGACCATGCTGCGCTTCAATGCGGTATTTGTACTCCGGGTATCATAACGCAAGCTAAAGCTTTTTTAGAAAAAAACCCTGATCCTACGGAAACGGAGCTTCGATTTGGGTTGGCTGGGAATTTGTGCCGGTGCACTGGTTATGACAAAATTATTCGTGCAGTGCTTGATGCTGCAGCGGAAATGAGGACAAATAAATGAGCGGTAGTCAAAAAAGCGGAGTTGTTGGCGGTAATTATCGCTGGGTGGGTAACAATACGCGCCGACCAGATGGCGTTGACAAGGTTACAGGGCGCGCGAGATACGGTGACGATATGGTTTTGCCCGGAATGCTGCATATGAGAATGTTGCGCAGCCCGCATGCACACGCGAAAATCCTTTCGATCGATACATCGGAAGCTGAAGCTATGAAGGGTGTTAAAGCGGTTGTTACTCACAAAGACGTTCCGGACCATCCTCCAGCAAAGCCACCCTTTGGCCCTGCGGTAAGTGATTTTCATGATTTATCCCGTAATATTATGGCCCGAGAGAAAGTACTGTATGATGGGCATGCTGTCGCTGCTGTGGCAGCTACAACCGAGTCCATAGCAAAGCGTGCGGTACGAAAAATAAAAGTCGAATATGAAATTTTACCGCATGTTCTCGATCCGTATGAGGCGGCCCAGGCTGGGGCTCCCATTCTGCACGAACACCAGTTTACGCTTGGGTTAGAGCCAAAGCCGAAAGAGCCATCTAATCTCTTTCGTACCCTGGGGGGTGAGCAGGGTGATTTAGAACGGGGATTTGAAAACTCAGATTTGGTTATTGAGAGAGAATTTTCATCGCAGCCTGTTCACCAAGGTTATATTGAGCCGCTTGCCTGTGTAGCATCCTCATCTGAGGATGGTGCGGTAGAATTATGGACCTCAACGCAGGGCCACTTTGTTGCGCGCACCTTATTGAGCAGACTCTTAAATTTGGATATGAGTAAATTCCGTGTAACCGCATCAGAAATTGGAGGTGGTTTCGGAGGTAAGACCACCATATATCACGAACCCGCAGCAATTCTTTTATCTATGAAAACAGGTAGGCCAGTCCGGAGTGTTATGACGCGGGGTGAGGTTTTGCGAGCCACAGGACCTACGGTTGGCTCAGTTTGCCGTATTAAAATCGGAGCAAAGAAAGATGGTACGCTAGTCGCGGCCGACGCGGAGATCTGGTATCAAGCTGGAGCTTTTAAGGGGGGGCCGGTCGCTCGTGCCACAGATAGTTTTTTCTCTCCTTACAAAATACCTAACGCTCGAACAGCGTGTCACGACGTCTGTGTCAATCGGCCGAAAGCTGCAGCATACAGGGCTCCCGGAGCCCCAATGGCTACTTGGGCGGCTGAAGCGGTAATCAATGAGTTGGCAAATGAGTTTGGATTAGATCCGATTGAGATGAGACTCAAGAATGCTGTCAAAGAGGGGGATACCTCCCTCATGGGGACAAAGCATGGCCGTATCGGTTGCATTGAAGTCCTTAAGGCTGCAAAAAATCATCCCCACTACAAAGCATCATTGAAGAAAAACCAGGGCCGCGGATTTGCGCTCGGTTATTGGCTGCATGGCGGTGGTCTAAGTAGTGCCAGTGCTAATTTGTTGGATGACGGAACATTAACCTTAGCTCTTGGAACGCCCGATATCGGCGGGTCGCGGTCGTCTATGAGGGCCATGGCAGCCGAGGAATTGGGTATTGATATTGAGCTTGTGAAGCCAGCGGTGGTTGATACTGCTTCGTTAGGGTATAATCATCTAACAGCTGGTAGCAGGACCACGTACGCAACTGGAATGGCTGTTGTAAACGCTACTCGGGAGATTATCGGAAAATTATGTGCCTTAGCAGCTTTAAAGTGGGAAATTGCAGCAGAGGACGTTCGGTGGGACTCAGGTGAGGCGCTTCCCGCGGACAAATATGCAGGTAAACTGGAACCGTTTAGCCTGAAACAGCTTGCAAAAATGGCACCCGGAACTGTTGGTCCAATTGCTGGGCACTCTGAGATAAATGCAAAGGGTGCAGGTGCATCATTTTGCGCGCAAATTAGTGACATTGAAATTGATCCTGAAACCGGTGGGACTTCACCAGTACGGCACACGGTCATTTTAGATGCGGGACGGGCTATATCGCCGGATTATGTTGAGGGACAGATGCAAGGTGGGGCCGTTCAGGGTATAGGTTGGGCGTTGAATGAAGAATATATTTATGACGATAATGGCCGGTTACTCAATACTGGTTTTCTGGACTATCGCATGCCTGTTGCTTCTGATGTCCCAATGATTGATACACTTATTGTGGAGGTGCCTAATCCAAAACACCCGTACGGTGTTCGTGGAGTTGGTGAGCCTCCTCTAGTTCCTGCGCCAGCGGCTGTTGCTATCGCTGTCGAAAATGCCATTGGGAAGCGTATGGGCGACCTTCCTATGTCGCCGCCAAAAGTGTTGGCTGCAATGGAATCTCAAAAATTAGCTGCGGAATAGATTTCTATCTTGCAGACCTAATGCGACTATCGAGGTGGATGGTATTAAACAATACCTCGGAGCAGTCTGCCGTTGGGATGGGCCTGTCTTTCTAGTTGTAGGCGTGAGATTTTATTTATGTCTCAAACGATCCGGAAGCAGGCAAGATACGTATCTTTAGTAGTATTAATTTGGAGTTATTATTATGAAGACATTCGCAATTGCACTGATCGTTGCCCTATTTTCAATGACGCCTGTCTACGCTGGTAGCTGCGGCGGAGCACCTCATTCACACGGTGTTTCTAAGGGCGAAGCTAAAAGTTATTTCGACAAAACCGATGCTAACAAAGACGGTAAGATATCAAAATCCGAGTTTGACGCGTCACCTGCTTCTAAAAAGGTTAAATCTTTTGAAAAGTTGAAGCCAGGCGCCGATGGTTTGGTTAGCAAGCGTGGGTTTATTGAAGGCTTTGCAAAACACGCCAGAAGCAACTAGTTTGTTTTTGATTACGTTACAGTCCTTCAGCAGCCTTAGTACGTAGTGGTTGCGTCCATTCGACTTTTTTTTTTGTCGCGGAAAAGCCTCCTTTGGGTTGCCAAGGGAGGCTTTTGTTGTTTAAACCGGAAACTTAATTTATCATCGCGCTGCAGTTCACCACTGACCCTAAACCCACAGGGATTATTGGCCTAATTATGAAAAATTTATTCTTTGGTATATGTCTAGGCTTGATGTTTTTTGCGGGCATAGTAACTGCAAGAGATTCTTCTGTTGCACAACAAAAACCAGGTAATAATGCTTATGACGGTTTGTGGCATGTGACATACAAGACACTGTGTTCTGGTGATATCACCTTCATTGCTAAAATAAAAAATAGCCAAATTACAGGTAACATGATGTCGAACGGTACTTCTGGAGAATTTGAAATTACTGGAGAGGTGGATGTAGATGGCACATATGCTGTCGATTTAGATGGTGGGGATTATATTGGTGAGAGTGAGGGTACTTTGAGCATCTTGACAGGTGAAGGGGAATATACCCCACCTCATAAATCCAGTTTTACGGGCTGTGATGGTACCTGGAGCTGGCGCAAAAAATTAAATAACTAATTGATGATCAGACATAACCTCTTAATCATCAAAATATAAAGTCGTTATCGCAGCTGTGAATGGCATCAGAATATCTTGATATAGACAGAAATTTTAATGCGTTTACCGGGATATGCTTTCGAAAGTTTTACTCCTTTTATAATTAAAAAATGAAAATTTCATTTGTTCTGTAAATGTTCTCATTTATAATAGTGTGGTGGAAGCTAAACTAACATTAGGCGATTACCGGGAGAGGCAGCTGGACCTACGCATTACCTGCCGTTGGTGCGGCACTATACGCCTAATGCCCATTGATCACGCTATCGAGGCTGCTCAGACTAAACGAGGTGGAGCCTTTACTCACGTAAGTGCGTTTGCCGAGGAAGTGAAATGCAGCAAGTGCGGCTTTAAAAAAGCAACTATAGAGCCTGAGGATGGCGAAGTATCCGGTAGGACTAAAGCGGCGCCTGTAGAACTTTTGTCGGGTTGACCGCCGTGAGTTCAAACCTCTGTGAGCCTTTGTCTATATTTGCCAAACATCCTATACTTCTGCAAATTTATAAATTGATGTCTCACTTTTGATACGAGTAAATTCGAGGTTTTCAATGGCGGATCAAAATCAGATAGAAGTAAAAGTTACCAATCCAAAAATGAATGTGTTGGCCGTTATTTCTTTTGCGATATCGCTGCTTGGCATTCTTACCAATTTTGTCATTCCTATTATCGCTCAAGTCGGTGCAATCGTTTGCGGGCATATAGCAAGATACCAGGTTCGTCATAGCAATGGATCTGAAACTGGTTATGGTATCGCGCTTGCCGGATTGATAATAGGTTATTTAACCATTCTCTTCTCTATTATTGGGTATGCCATTGTGGGGCTCGGGTTACTGGCGTTATTTAATACAGGAAAATTTGGATAACCGTTTTTAGTTATTTTTCCATAGTTTCTAGGCCTTCAAATAGCTTCACTGAGGCCTACTATTTAACCGGCAATGAACTTGGTAGGGTAGTATGTTTGCTCAAAAGAAATCATGTGTTCCGAGTGTCTACATTATCCATGAAAATGAGGAATGGACGGCACCACTGTTATCTGCGCTCAAAGATTACCAAATTCCTTATCACGATTGGGACACATCGTCAGCCATCTTTGACCTTTCTGTCCCTGCCCCTCCAGGTATTTTTTATAATCGAATGAGCGCTTCTTCTCATACACGAGGAAACCGTTTTGCTCCCGAGATGACTATTGGAATTTTGGCATGGCTAGAGTCGCAAGGCAGCCATACGCTGAATGGTCGGGCAGCACTCAATTTAGAAATTTCAAAATTAGTTCAGTATGCCGCGTTGGAACGGGTCGGTTTGTTAACGCCAAAGACTTTTGCGACTTCATCGCGCGAAGATATTGTCAAAGCATATAAGGCACTGCCTTTTGATAATGTGATTACAAAACATAACCGCGCAGGCAAGGGGCTCGGAGTTCAGTTGCTTAAGTCAGAGGAAGCTGTAATTGAGCATGTCAACAGCTCATCATTTGAAGATTCTATCGACGGACTAACCCTTGTTCAGCAATACATCGATGCGCCGGACAGTTCCATTACTAGAGTTGAGTTCATAGGCCGTGAATTCTTTTATGCAGTTAAAGTGGATGCTTCAAATGGTTTTGAACTTTGCCCTGCCGATGTTTGCGCCCTAGATGGTGGTTTTTGTGCGACAGAGACAGATGAAAGGTTCCCGTTTGACATCATTGAGGGTTTTGAAAATAGTGATACAGGAAAGGCATTGTTGCCAAAAATGAAGTCTGTAATGGAAAATGAACATTTAGATGTAGCCGGATTTGAGTTTATTACTGATGAAACAGGTAAACATTACTGTTACGATATCAATACGAACACAAACTACAACACCGATGCGGAAAAGCGTTGTGGTAAATTTGCAATGCAGCGGCTTGCCGAATACCTAGGCGCTGAAGTCTCTACACACTATGGCGATAAGTTAATAATGTCGGGATAAAGAATTTCTGATTGTTATTATTTTTAAGTTTCCTGAGTATGTGTTTCTTAGATCGGTATCCCACAAGTAGGCACTGTAAAACTATTTTTGCGCGACAAATTTAGAAGTTTTCAAAAAGAGATTTTCTCTTTTTTCTCCAGCCATCTCTATCTTGTGATGCCGATTTGAAAAGTTTTAGGAAATTGTAGTAGTTATCAAAATGGAATGAACTGCATGTATATTAACCTTGTTTAATTATCGAAAGCTGCATGCATGCAGAGTTTGGTGGTAGGCATGCCACGCAGGAGAGTTGGGCAACATTTGACTAAAAACGCATTACCATGACTTAGATTTCAGCAGTTAATTTTGCGATCAAAGGATCAAAAGAAAATTAACATGACAAAAGATTCGCCCCTTGGCCTATTTGAGCGTTACCTCTCTCTCTGGGTGACGCTGTGTATCGGTGCTGGTGTTGGCCTTGGTACGGTTTCACCGTCTTTTTTCAAGTTTGTGGCAACGCTCGAATATGCCGGTGTAAATTTGGTGGTGGCCATCCTTATTTGGGTGATGATTTACCCGATGATGGTAAACGTTGATTTTGCAAGTATCAGAGACGTTGGGCGGAAACCAAAAGGCCTCTGCATAACCTTGGTTGTGAACTGGCTTATAAAGCCGTTTACTATGGCTGCGCTTGGAGTTTTATTCTTTGAACACCTCTTTTCTGGTTTGGTCGATCCCGAAACAGCGAGGGAATATATTGCGGGAATGATACTACTCGGAATTGCGCCATGTACTGCGATGGTATTCGTTTGGAGCCAATTAGTAAACGGAAATGCTAATTATACACTGGTGCAGGTATCCATTAACGATCTCATTATGATTGTTGCCTTTGCACCGTTGGCTGCCTTCTTGCTAGGCGTAACCGATATTGTTGTGCCTTGGGAAACTCTGGCGGCTTCTGTTTTTTTGTATGTTGTTATTCCGTTAGCAGCAGGATATCTAACCCGCAACAAGCTGGACCAGTCTGGTAAGCGAGGCAACGTCGAATATTTTAGTGCCAAAGTAAAGCCACTCTCCATCATGGGATTACTGGCCACCATTATTTTGCTTTTTGGTTTTCAAGCGGAAACCATATTAACTAAACCAATGATTATTGGTTTGATCGCCTTACCGTTACTTATTCAAACATATGGCATCTTCTTAATTGCTTATAGCTGTGCATATATTTGGCGTGTACCATTTTCTACAGCAGCACCAGCTGCACTTATTGCAACCTCCAATTTCTTCGAGCTGGCAGTGGCAGTGGCTATCAGTTTATTCGGCCTCCACTCAGGCGCAGCACTTGCTACCGTGGTCGGTGTATTGGTTGAAGTGCCGGTGATGCTATCATTAGTAGCATTAGCTAATAGAACAAAAAATAAGTTTGTGGCTGTTTGAAATTATTTTTTCGACCAAAAATAACGAGCTTTCTAGCCTCTAGGACGAAAAAGATATTTTTGGAGGACAGTCTTTAGGCTACCTCTTCTCGATGATGGTGTTATGCCCTATCTCTGGTTCAATATTGTTTTGATGTGTAATGATAGTTTCCTAACTTAATATAAACTTTGAATGCCTGTTGATATTGATTGTCAGCGTGTATGATATGAAAAGGGAAGAACACTCAAAAAAGTTTGTACAAGATTAATTAATTTTTGCTGGGAATTGAGGTAGCTGCCTAATAACGGGAGTTTTAGAATGGAAAAGTTTGCGGAGTCATACCTTCAACGAGGATTTGCTTCTGAATATTCGGTTTCGTTCGAATGGCCAAAATCGACTTGGTACAAAGGGATACACTGCCGCACACGCGGTATAGCACCCACACAATCATTCCTTCTTGGTTGCGTTTATGGTTTTGAAGATAAACACCTGGTTGAGGCTAAATTCAGTGCGAGCGCCAAGGGTGTTGCCTATAATTTTAGAGATCACGGCAGTAGCCTTGAAACCACAATCGACACACCAATCACGCCTGAGTTTTGCGATGAGATGGTGACTTTTTTCCAAGACGCAAAAGAAAGATGGATTAGAGAGCGGGCAGAAACCGTCGCGAATGAGCTGTTGAATAAAGAATTTCTCTCATACGAAGAAATTCAGCATATTCTGGCAAAGAATGTCGGACGAACATACTGTTTAGGAAAATTTTCGCATAATTATGTTTTGACTTTTCTTGTTAGCAACAAGATGGCGAAAGAGTATCTTGTTAGAACTAAGACAGATAGGCGGACCCAAACTCTATATACTCGGTACGAAAATCCAAACCTACCCGACGGTGAAATACTTGAGCAACCGCGTGAAGAACAGTTTGTTGAGGCCCAACGAGGCCAAGAGCAGGGCGACGGTGAGGAAATGAACGGGGACCAGATCTTGAAGGATCAGTCTGTAGAAGAAATACCAAGCGAGGAGCAGAACAAAGAAGGAGATTAGTTGATTAAGGGATTAATAATGATATTTAACAATAACTTACAGCCCCTTTTGAGTATTTTAATTGAAAAGCGCGACCCTTATGTTTCGTTGAATTATTTAAGCTTTTTGATAATTGGTGGAGTTGGGTTTGTTGATGGGTGAGGGGATTTATGCGAGGTAGATACTACTGGACGCTGGTATTAGTAATAGTGGTCGGTGCATTGACCGCGGCAGCTTGGGTTTACGATACCGAATACAAACTTAAAATTTTTCCAAACTTTACAGAGGGGTATGTTGTTTTTGTGCGGGCTAACCATGTTAAAAAATGTGACGTTAGTGGTGGCGTGACAGTCTGTTATCAAGGCTGGGACCTCAAAGCCAATCGGCCAAAATAGGCCCTGTTATTCGTTAATTTATGGCACGATGAAAGCCACCTAGACAAGTTTTGGACTAGCATTCAGGTTAAACCAGAAGAACGCCAAGTAATCGGAAATTGTTAGTTAACTGACCATTTAAAATGGGTCAGGCATTTGAATTTAGAATTTTTGTCCCAGCGGCGCGTTCAACAACCTTTACGATCTCGCTTAAATCTCCGTCCCGTAGCCCCATGGCCAAGGCTTGTTGGATGGTCTGATAGGTTGCGCTTCCCACTCCTTGCGGCACTTCAAGGCGTTCTGATTCCATCCGCCATAAGAACGCATCTTTTTCTATTATATGTAATGGCGCCTGTAGATTAAAACTTCCCTTCATTACGGAATTAGGAATTTTTGACAAGGAAGCGCTATTCTGACCCGATCCAGAATTGATAACGTCAAGGACCTTGTGCGGATCGAGGCCGCCTTTTGATGCCAGTGTTAAAGCTTCAAGGCCAATCACCAAATTAGTAAAAGACATGATGTTATTGCAGACTTTAGCTATTTGAGCCTGCCCCACCTTGTCACCGACGTAGTGGATATCGCGGGCAAATGATTTCAAAAAATGCTCAACTTCATCGTACACACGTTGCGGGCCAGAAGTAATAACCGTAATGTCAGCGTCCCATGCTCGTTGTACCCCGCCGGTAATTGGAGAATCTAGCATCGGGATGCCATTCGCTGCGAGGGCTTTTTCCATTTCGGTGACTGCTTCTGTGCCCATAGTGCCAAGATTGACGAACGTCTTCATTTGTTTACCATTAATGACACCATCCGCACCGGTGATGACCGCTCGGAAGGTCTCGATGCTTGGCATACAGGCAAAAACGAGCTCCGCTTCGTTTGCAACGTCAGCTGGAGAACTGACAATTCGTGCTTGCTTGTTAGCTAAACCTACGGTGGCTTCTGAGTTTATGTCATAGGCTACAAGAGATTTTTCTTGATTGAGTATGTTCGTCGCCAAAGGCTCCCCCATACTTCCAGTTCCAATAAATCCCGCTTTCATTTTTAATACTCCCGTGCGTTTTTTGTGGCATCCGACATGCGCAAAGTTATTTTAATCCAATGTTACCCTCGTCAAAAAAATAGTTAGTAGGATTTAAATGCAGTTTCCCCGCAGTAAGAGTTGAAATCGATCCTTACAAAAAAATAATTTCTGAGATAGGCGGGCATACAGTTTAGGAGGTGATGACTAAATGCCTTGGTACAATATATGCACAGTTTACCATGTAAGCATTTCCCGTGACCCCTCAGAATCAATATCTTTCTTTATTTAGCCTTTAATTTTAATGCTCTTTCTGGATTAAGGAGCACATCATAATAGGAAATAGAACATCCCATGATTGGGGGTAAATTAGGATACTCAGA
>MDTD01202467.1_pt1 | contig 14471 bp, 12 predicted proteins | sample 811221 | NCBI WGS metagenome assembly MDTD01 (sample SAMN05326646, study PRJNA326480) | marine metagenome | isolation source: seawater | place: Pacific Ocean: South West | collected 2011
ATCAACTTTAATTTTATTTGCTTCATCTGCAGCTTCTTCTATTGCTCTTTTATAAATTGATTTTTCAACTAGCATTCTTGTAGGAGCATCACAAGATTGGCCCGAATTGCTCATAATGTTCCTAACACCCTCTCTTACCGCATCTGGATGTGAATCACTAAAAACAATATTACCACCTTTACCACCTAATTCTAAACAAACTCTTTTAATAGTATCTGCAGCATTTTTAGAAATAAGTTTTCCTGCTCTCGTTGATCCAGTAAAGGATATCATATCAATATCTGTATGAGAGGATAAATCTGTTCCCACACCAACTCCATCACCATTTATTAAGTTAAATACGCCTGGAGGAAATCCTGCTTCATGAATTATATCTGCAAAAATCATCCCTGAGATAGGCGCAATTTCAGATGGTTTTAATATCATTGTACAACCAGTTGCCAGGGCTGGAATTACTTTCAAAGTAATTTGATTAATTGGCCAGTTCCATGGAGTGATAAGTCCGCATACGCCTATAGGTTCATAGACAATATAATTATTAGAGTCTTTATTAAATTTAGTTTCAAATTCAAAATTTTTTAATCTATAAATAAAATCTTTAATATGATCTGCACCTGAAGCAGTTTGTGCTGAAGAAGACCAATCTAATGGTGCACCCATTTCTTCAGACATTGTTTTTGTTATTTCATTCCATCTATTATTATAAATCTCAAGTAAATTTTCAAGTAAACTTATTTTTTCTTTTTTATCTACCTGACACCATGTAAAAAATGCTTTTTTTGCTGCACTTACTGCTAGATCTACATCTTTTTTAGAACCCAAAGAAATAAGAGCATATGTTTCTTCAGTAGAAGGATTAATAACCTCAAAATCATTCTTTATAATTGGATTAATCCAAGTACCATTTATATAAAATTTACGTTTATCAATCATATTAAAAAATTATTTATTTTTTTTATTTTTAGAATAAAACAATATACATTAAGAGGTAAAAATTGGCACAAGAAAATATTAAATTAGATATAGATTATGTAAAATCACAATTCCCTGCATTTAAAGATCCCTTAGCAAAAGATTGGTCTTTTTTTGAAAATGCTGGAGGAAGTTATGTACCCAAAAATGTAATAGATAAACTAACAGAATTTTTGATATCTACAAAAGTGCAGCCTTATGCAGAGTATCCAATGTCTAAAATTGCTGGTGAAAATATGGATAAGGCAACTGAATTATTTGCAAAAATGATTAATGCAAAAAAGAATGAAATTTTAATTGGAGGTTCCACTTCAGCAAATTTATATGTTTTATCAAATGCTTTAAAAAATAATTTGAGTCCAGGTGATGAAGTAATTGTTACTAATCAAGATCATGAAGCAAATATTAGTCCATGGAGAAGATTAGGAGATTACGGAGCAAAAATAATTGAGTGGAAATTTAATCTAAATGATCATGAGCTAAAAATATCTGACTTAGAAAAATTAATCAATTCAAAAACAAAAATATTAGCTGTAACTCACTGTTCAAATATTGTAGGTTCTATAAATAACCTTAAGGCAATTTGTGATCTAGCTCATAAAAATAATATAATAGTGATTGGTGATGGAGTTTCTTATGCTCCTCATGGTTTTCCTGATGTAAAAGAATTGGGAGTAGATTTTTATACCTTCAGTCTTTATAAAACTTATGGTCCACATCTTGCACTACTATATGGAAAAGAAGAAATTTTAAAAGATCTGCCCAATCAAAATCATGAATTTTTAAATGGACAATATCCTTATACTATAAATCCTGGTGGTCCAAATCATGAGGAGTTAGTATCATTAATAGGAATTTATGATTATTTTGAAAATTTATATTCACATCACTTTGAAAATGATGACTTGGATATATTGCAAAAAATAAAAAAAATTAATAATCTTATTTGTGCTCATGAGGAATATATCGCTAATCCAATTTTAGATTATATTTCTAAAAGAAATGATTTCAGATTAATTGGTAAAAACTTAATTAAAGATAAAAATAGAGCTCCTACTATATCTTTTGTATCTAAAAATAAGTCTTCAAAGGAAATATCTAAAATGTTGATTAAAGATAAAATTGCAACACGTAATGATAATTTTTATGCTTGGAGATGTTTAAAGCATTTAGGAATAGATACTGATGACGGGGTTGTAAGACTAAGTATGGTACATTATAACGACATATCTGATACTAACAAAATATTAAAATCTTTAGAAAAATTATAATTATGATAAAAATTTTTTCACAGAGAAATTATAAATAAATACTATAATTATAAACGTTAAAATTGAGAGTATATCACCGCCAAATATAAATGATATGTAGCCAAGAACACTAAATATTACAGAACCAAAACTTAAAAAAAGTAATATGGAGAAGTTAGAATAGTTCTTTTCCTTAAATAAAAAATGAATGTGAAGTCTATCAGGATGAAATGGATTTTTCTTTAGTTTAATTCGATCAATGAATACTCTTAACAAATCTATACAAGGTAAAGATACCACCCATATACATAATGTTGAAGAAATATACTCTTTAAGAGCAAAATATATAATTATCCACCCCAATATAAAACCAAGTAAATTTGATCCGTTATCACCCAAAAATATTTTTTTAGATGGGAAAAGACCTAAGTTTAATAGTAAAAACATTATTGATAAAAAAATTAAAATATAGACAAATTTAATATCCATTAATTTTAAATTTTCTGGATTTTCAAAGTAAATATAAAAAAGAATAATTAATAATGATATTAAAAATTGAGTACCAGTTAAACCATCAATGCCATCAATAAAATTATATGCATTGGTAACTAATAAAATACAGAATAATGTAAAAAGAAAACTAAAATTTGATAAATAAATTTCTCCAATTATTGGATAACTTCCAATATAAGAAATACTTATATTAAAACCTATAATTATGAGTGAAGCAAAAACTTGTGATATTAATCTAGGTAAAATTCCAATTTTGATAGAATCATCTAAGTATGATATTAGAACTACTAATGAAGAGGAGATAATGATTATTTTTAAATTATAAGATATCTCGAGAATAAAAACTTGAGTTACTAAAGAGAAATATATTATTAAACCTCCTATGGCTGGCACGGGATATGAATGTTTTTTTCTAACATTATCAGGATAATCAATTATTTTTAGTTTTTCTGAAAATTTATAAAAGATAAAAAAATAAACCAGGAATAAAATTGTATTTGATAGTAAAACACTCAATAAATAATGCATAATTAATGTGTATTTTCTTTTTCTAGAAAAAACAACATAAATGGAAACGGTAAATATAATATTATATTTAACCAATTATTAAAAAAGTTACCATTAGGTATAAAAGGCCAAATACTGACATATATTGTAATCATGATAGCAATTTTATAGTTAGACTCCCTAAGTCTTAACTTCTTTATAAAAATAATTTTAATTAAATAATATGATAATCTTATAAAAAGAATAAAAAGAAATAAAAATCCTATTATTCCAGTTTCTGATAATAATTGAAAATAAAAATTATGAGGATGTGTTGAACAACCATACTTAGTATAATATTTTTCGTCATTGCATTTTACTCTAAATAATCTTGGGCCAATTCCAAATATTTTATTACTATTAAACATTTTAAGAGCACTGATATAATGACTTTCATGTTGAATAGAAAAGATCCTAAAATTCTTTGAAAACAAATATTCATGTTGAATTTCAGACTCATCAAATTTACCACCTTTATCTGTTGTAGATTTAATTTGATTAATTGTAAGTGTAAATATACGTTTTTTTAAATTTATATCATTCATTACTAATAACAATAAAGAGAGAGTAAATGTTAAAAAAATTAAAAACTTATAAATAAAATTAAATTTAAGCAAAAATGTACATAAAAAAAAGAAAAAGAATATAGAAAATAAAGCGGTTCTTTCTCCAGTAATTAAAATCAAATTTATCATAAAGAAAGATAATACAATGGTTATATAAATAATAAAATTTTTGTTAAAAAATTTTTTGTATATCAATAAACTAATTAGCAAAGGTAAAAGTCTGGATAAGAAACTGCCCAATTTTTTTTCCTCTCCAAAAACTCCAGAAAGTCTTTCACCAGTATACTCATAGCCTAAAAAATTATATTTATTAAAATATTGGAAATAACCATCAATTCCAATTAAAATCATAATGAAACTTAAAGAAAAAATTATATAAATAATTAAATCTTCATTTTTTCTTATCAAATAATATAAGCAAAAACAAAATAAAGAAAATCTTAAATAAAATAATGATGAATGTAATGAAAATAATCTCAAATCTGAAAGAAAAGAGGATAAAAGTAAGTATAAATAGAAAAGTACAAAAATAAGAAAAAATTTATTATATAAAAAAAAATAATCTCTATTTAAATAAACTGAAATAAGAAATAATATTACAGAAATAGTAATAATTATATCTGGAATAGCAGGCCCTGTAACTAGTGAGATAGGAATTAAAGAAATTAAAATAATATTAATTTTATCAAAAGAATTTATCTTTCGATAAAGATTTGAAATAGAATCCATATAATAAATTAAATAAAATATCTAATTAATTTTGCTATGAAAATACTAAATACAAATCCAAAGATTGGGAAAAATATAAAAGAAATATGAAAATAATCTTTACTAACCTCTGTAATTACAAAATTAGATGTAAATAAATTTTTATTTTTATAAAATTTACTCTCATAAAAAAATTTTGTAATGTAATTTGCTGTGGTATCAATCTCTAATCGTGAAATATAATCGTTAATTACATTAATACTTTCTACTTCATCATCTTTTTGAAGAAGAGTTTTTTCTAATATCTTCAATCTTTTATTTAAAAATTTTTTGCCTAAAAGAAAATTATTATAATCATTAACTTCGTAAAATTTATCTAAATTTTCAAAAAGTGACATGTTAGGTTCATTGTCAGCTAATGAAATTCCAAATTTAATTCTTTCTACTTCTTTTTCTAATTGTGAATAGTAGTTATTTTCAATAACTTTTTTTATCTGTTTTAAATCAGAAATTATATGATCCAGAAGATTATTATGATATGTAGTTTTTAATGAAATTGCATTCTGCACCTCAAAGACTCCAAGGTCATTAAGCAAAGAATTTAATTCTTCTTGATTTTTTTTTGTAAAATTATAATTAGTTTTAAATCTGATATTTATATGTCGATCTTTTAAAAAAAAATATAAATTATTATTATCGATGTTGTTTGCTTTGAAGTATTTTTCGATATGTTTATTACTCAATAAATTCTGATAAATAAAAGCAAGATGATTTAACAGAGAAAACTTTGTTTCTAATTCATTTGATTCAGATTTTGAAATTGGTAATGTTTTTGCTATAGTATCCCTTTCAACAAATGAATCAGTTTTTAAGCTTAAAAATTTATGATGTATATTAACATTGACAGAAGAAGTATCAAATATTTGATCTATATGCTTCATTAAATAGCCAATTTCATTTTCTAAAAAGATAAAATTTAAGTCTACTATATACTTTTCTTGAGTTTCAACTTCTGCATTAATTTTTTGATTAAAATTAAAACCTAAATATGTAAATAATCCAGTAAATATAAGAATTATTAATATATTTTTTTTTATAAATATAAAAAAATCTGTGAGAGATAAATTATCATTATTAATATCATTCATTAATATAAATTAATTATCATTTAGTAAAAAAAATTCAATATTAAATCAGTCCAAAAAGTAATATAAAAAACATAATAAACTTATCTCGCGGTCGCCTTCTAAGGTCTTTAACATTAACTAATAAAAAAAATTTATAAATAGTCTTATTTTTTAAAAAATATTTAAAAATATATTGATCTTCTTCATCACCTACAATTTTTATAATATTTATAATTTGTTTTTTATACCATTTATTAAATAAAAGATTAATTCTATAAAATAAATTTTTTAATCCGTAATTAGCACCAAAAACATTATTCTTATGCTGCCTATATAAAATTAGTGCTTTATCATTAATTAACCATTTGAAATTTTTTTTTCTTAGAATTGCATATATTAACCAATCATGTTGTGAAATTGATTTTAGATTTTTATAATTTTTAAGAATAAATTCTTGTAAAAAAATAGCTGACTTATTGTTAAAAACATATGTACATCCTGGTCCTGCAGCTTCAAAATAAAAATCATATTTTTTTTGATTATAAGATTTTTTTATATAAATTTTTTTGTCTTCATTTTCCCAAAAAGCTAAAGCATCTGAAGAGTACACATCAACATTTTCATATTCGATTATATCAATTGCATATTTAATTTTATTTTGAAGCCAAATATCATCTTGGTCAGATAGAGCTATAAAGTCATATTCCTTAAAATCAGTTTTAGAAATTAATCTATAAAAATTTTTTGCTGCAGATGAATTATCAATACTATTAAATTCTAAGGAAATATTCTTATTGCCATCTGCGAATTTTTTACAAATTTCTATAGTTTTATCCGTAGATCTATCTATAGAAATTTTTAAACTTATATTTACATTTTTTTGATTTAAAATAGTTTCAATTTGTTTTGATATCCACTTTTCTCCATTACATGCTGCAAGTAAAATTAAAACTTTTTTCCCAATTTTTTTTTTATTCATTAATTTTTTTTATATAAAACTTAATGGTTTTATCTATACCAGTTTCAAAATCAGTAATTGGCTTCCAATTTATTTTTTTTATTTTACTAGTATTCAAAGCATATCTTTGGTCATGACCTGGCCTATCCTTAACATATGTAATTAAATCACTATAAGATTTGTATTTTTTATTTTTTGAAGGATATAGGTAATCTAACTTTTGACATATTTTTTTTACGACATTTAAATTACTAATTTCATTATTAGCACCTATGTTATAATTTTCTCCTAATTTACCAAACCTTATTACATGCAATATAGCCCTGACATGATCTTCAACAAATATCCAATCTCTAATTTGCCTACCATTTGAGTAGATTGGTATGGGTAAAAATAATAATGAATTTATAATTACTTTTGGTATTAATTTTTCTTTGTGTTGAAATGGTCCATAGTTATTTCCACAATTTGTTATTATTGCTGGAAAATTGTAAGTTTTAATCCAAGCTCTTACAAGATGGTCAGATGATGCTTTAGATGCTGAATATGGTGAATTTGGTCTATAAGGATCATTTTCTTTACTTGGTTTTTTAAAAAATCCTATATCTCCAAAAACTTCATCAGTTGAAATATGAATAAATTTAAATTTATTTTTAAAGAATAAATTATTATCTAAGTATCTCTTTGATGCTAATAATAAATTAAAAGTGCCTATAATGTTAGAGTTTATAAAAGCATCTGGTTCAATTATTGAATTATCTACATGAGTTTCAGCAGCTAAATTAATTATTAAATGTGGTTTATGTTTATTAAATAGGATATCGATTTTTTTTTTATTTTTAATATCAATTTTATAATGTTTATATAATGGATTGTTAGATAATATTAAATTTTTATTTGATGCATATGTCAATTTATCGATATTAACTATTTTAATATTTTTTCTTTTTAATAAATAATTTATTAGGTTAAAACCTATAAAACCTGAGCCACCTGTTACAAAAACTGTTTTCACTTCTCAAACTTATAAATACAATTTTTTAGTGAATTATTAAAGTTATTAATTGAAACATTAAAATAGTTTTTTAATTTTGAATTATTTAGAACACTATATTTTGGCCTTTTTGCAATAAACTTGTATTTAGAATAATCTAAAGCCTCAATCTTCTTTTTATACTCATAAATTTTACAAATTTCTTCGGCAAATTCAAACCATGAAATATTTCCATCATTTACATAATGAAAAATATTTAATTTTTCTTCTAAACTATAAATTTTTTTCGATACAATTATTTGATAAATGAAATTACTTAAATCTAGTGCACTTGTTGTGCTAGTATACTGATTTTTTATAACTGAAATATTTTCATTATTTTTAATTTTACTAACAATTTTAGTAAGAAAATTATGCCCTTTGTAACTATATAAGCCTGCCGTTCTCACAACTAATATTCTCCTATTATATAAGTTTAAAATTTTTTCACCTTCATGCTTAGATTTTCCATATTGACTTAGAGGTCTACAAAAATCCGTCTCTATGTATGGTACATTATTATTTCCATCGAATACATAATCAGTTGAAATATGTAATATTGAACAATCTTGATTTAAATTATCACATAAGAACTTTAGAGACAGGCTATTAATTTTATTGCTTAATTTTACTTTTTCTTCAGCTAGATCAACATTAGTAAATGCAGCACAATTAATTAGTATATCGAATTTTTTATTATACAGATAATTGATTATTGAGTTTTCATTTGATAAGTCACATTCGCTAGAACTTGGATTAGAAATATTAAAATTACTTAATTGTAAAAATAATTGTGTTAAAAGTGAACCTAATTGCCCATTAGAACCAAGTAAAAGTATCTTGGTCATTACAATTTTAATTTATAAACTTCATTTAAAGATAACCCATTCTTATCATTGTTAGATAAGATAATTTTATCAGAATATTTATTAATATTTATTGATAAATCTTTATCAAATAGATTTAGTGTTATACTGCTTTGTTTATTGTAATACTTATCAACTTTATATGAAACTAAGGCTGTTTTAGAGGTAGTTAAAAATCCATGTGCAAAACCCGAATCAATAAACAATTGTTTTTTATTATTACTACTTAATTTAAATTTAATAAATTTTCCGAAATCTTTACTTTTATACCTAATATCAACTACAAAATCTATTATTTCTCCATCCAAGACTTGTACTAGTTTACATTGTCCGTATGGTTTATTTTGAAAATGCAATCCTCTAAACACATCTTTTTTTGAATATGATAAATTATCTTGGATAAATTTAATTTTACTACCAAAACCTTTATCAAATAATTTTTTGTTGAAAGTTTCGCAAAAATATCCTCTTTTATCTCTAAAAAATTTTTGCTTTATTGTAAAAACTTTTTTGTTAAAATAATACATATTATAGATTTTGATTTAAATCGTTATAATATTTTATATTTTTAAATTTTTTTAAGTATTCTAAGTACTCTTTTCTTTTTATTAAATTATTTCTATAGCAAACTTCTTCTATTGCTCCTATTTTTATTCCATGTCTATTTTCAATAGATTGTACAAAAGAAGATGCTTGGTTTAAACTATCTATTGTTCCAGTATCAAACCACACTGTGTTTTTATCAAAAATATTAACTGATAGTCTATTTTCTTTCAAATATATTGTCTGTAGATCAACAATCTCAAGCTCATTTCTCTTTGAGGGTTTAAGCAATTTGACTTTATCAATTACATCTTGAGGAAAAAAATAAATACCTGGTATAGCATAATTGCTATTAGTTTTCTTTGGTTTTTCAATAATGCGAATAATTTTGTGATTCTTTTCAAATTCAATGACTCCATAATTTGATGGGTTTTTTACATAATTTGCAAAAATTTGAGCAGAATTATTATTTTGTAATTTTTCTTTAGCATTTACTAAAATTTCAATTAAATTATTTCCATGAAATAAATTGTCTCCAAGGATTAGGCATGTGTTATTATTTTTTATATATTTTTTTGTTAATATAAAGACCTCTGCAATTCCATTGGGCTTATTTTGAATAACATATTTAATATTGAGGTTAAATTTTTTTAAAAAATCAAGTTTTTTAAATACATTTAAATCCTGTTTCTTTATTATTATTATAAAATCTCTAATACCTATTTCAATTAATACCGACATTGGATAGTAAATCATAGGCTTGTCATAAACTGGAAGTATTTGTTTTGATTGGAACAATGTTGCGGGATATAATCTACTTCCCATTCCACCTGCTAATACTAGACCAATTGTTTTCATTAAATTAAATGATATAATGTTATATTAAATAATAGTAAAACATTCATTGAAAAAATGACTAAAAATACATCTCTTAATTTAAATAATTTTAAAATTACTGATATAATAAAAGGAAATAGAAATAAATAATATTTAGCATTAGCATATATTGGAAATAAAAGTACAAAAGTTAAAATACACGTAAAAGCACTTATTAAATTTGTAATTAAAAAAATATCATCTTGATTTAAAATTTTTTGTATTTTTGTAGGATTAAAAATTAGCTTTAGAAATGTAAATATTACAATAAAGGCTGAAAATATATGGAGTATCGGTAATTTTAATAAAGAAGGTGGAAAATATATTGATGATAAATACGTTATTATAGGTCTTAATATAATTGGATATTTTTCATACTCACCTGAGGTACGCATTTGAAACTCCATATTAATAAGTTTTGAAATGAATTGCTGTAAAATTGGTGTTTCAGTTGATAAACCAAATTCAGAATTATAACTGTGTGAAATTTCATTGATTTCAGCACCAGGATTATATGTGTTACTGAGTTTTATATGCTCCATATCTAGACTGTTAAAATCAAATCTTGCTACTGGCTCACTAACAACTAAATTTAAAATATAAAATAAAATGTCAAATACTTTTAGCCCAAAATAATAAGCAATTATAACAAAAATAAAATTAAATAGAATTATTGTTCTTATTCTAATATATTTATAGAGATAAAAGTTTGTATAGGATATTAATATAAAAAGAAATACTACAGTAAAGTTCCCCAAATCAATTAAAAGTAAATATAATAATAATGGTATAATAATTAGTGTGTTATAAAATAGAAAAATTAGTAGTGATACAATCAAAACAGTTTGCTCAATAGATAGAAAACCTAATGCATAGATTAAACTGGGAATTATTAATGATAATGATAAAGAATTTACTCTATTATCTAAGTCTGTATTTATATTTTTATTAAATTTAATAAGTAAAAAAAATTTTTTAAAAAAATCTTTAAAAATTAATATAACTAATAATGGAGAAATAATTATTGTTAAAATAATCAACCTAATTACTACACTTATATAATCTTCATGACATGCAGGTGAAACATTAGCATCAAAGTATGTAAGTGGTGCATCTATTTGGCAATTAAAACCAAAATAATATTTAATATCTTGATTATAATTTTCTAAAAGAATTTTAAGATTTGTTTTTTCTGCTAATGTGCTGAGTAAGGAATTTAAATAATAATATGGTACAATTTTATTGTCATTATAATTGATTAAATCATAGGATTGTGAGTGAAAATCAGGTTCATCAGAATAGGGCAAAACTAATCGAAACAATAATGCGAATGTTATAAAAATTAATATTAAATAAGTATTTGTTTTTGACATTTTTATTTAATCATACATTTAATAATTTTGAAAAAATTTTTGATATGAAAAAAAAATATTTATTGTGATATCTTCTATACCAAAAGATATTAAATATCTTTCTTAAGTAAATATTATTATTATGAGGAATAGCTTTAAAATATTTATTTTTTTTTCTTGCACTTTCAATTATTTTTCCTATCTGAATATTATTTTTCCATAAAACATAATTGAAAATTAATTGATCTCTTGTAGGAAAACTTTGAAATAAAGTCCATATTTCTTCCATACTATTTATTATATCAGGATCATTATGTTTTCTAATTATAATATTAAACTCATTAAGGCCTATTTTTTCAGGATAATTTTCATTTTTGATTTTATTTATTTGTTTTTTTATCAATTCTCTATTATTTTTTTTTTTATTTAATAAATATTTAGCTTCATCATATATGCAGTTTCTTTCTGGATGATTAGGAGCGTATATATTATAGGAATTCATATATTTAGAAAAAAGCCTTGAGGGACTAGTCATTATTCTAATATTACCATCAACATAAACACTCCATTCATATTGCGATAGATATTTATGTGGAAGAAATTTAAATTTTCTATTTAAAATTTTTATATTTAAATCTTCATTAATTAAAATTATTTTCCAAATTTTACTTTTAAAATTTTTGTTATCCGTAAAACAAATGTAATCTATTTGATCGTCTAAAGGTGGTTCATATAATTGATCATATTCAGAAAATATTGAAGTATAGACTGCAATTTTGTTCATTAAATTAATTTGGAAAGTTTAATAATTTATGTTTTGAAAATAAATAATCAAAACTACCTTCGTCAATTATTCTGCCATTTTCCATTAAAATTATATTATCACAATTTTTTATAGTACTTAATCGATGCGCAATAATTATAATTGTTTTAAGGCCTTTTAGTTTTAAAATACCATTTATTATCTCGTTTTCAGTAATATTATCTAAGGAACTAGTGCCTTCATCAAAAACTAAAATATCAGGATTATCATACAGACTTCTTGCAATACCAATCCTCTGTTTTTGTCCTCCAGAAAGCTTGATACCTCTTTCTCCAACTTTAGTATTTAATTGATCTGGTAAAGAATTAATAAACTCTAAGATATTTGATATTTCTAAGCATTTATTTACTCTATTTAAATCAATATTTTCATCTGGTATTCCAAAAGCGACATTTTTTAATATAGTATCATCAAGAAGATATATATCCTGAGGAACATATCCTACAGATAACTTTGATTTATTTTCATTAAATTTGATTGCAACTTCATCAATCTTAATTAATCCAGCTTGAGGTTTATGTAAACCTATCAAATTTTCCACTAAAGTAGTTTTACCTGATCCTGTTTTTCCTATTATTCCAATTGCCTGACCTTTATTTATTTTTAAATTAATATTTTCTAAGATTTTTTTTGAATTTTTAACATATTGAAATGATAAATTTTCTACACTTATTGTTCTTTGGAATGTGATTTTTTCTTTTTTTTGAAAATAATCTCTAAATAGATGATCATATTCCGAAAATTCTTTAATTATCAAATTTACAGCATGATTATAAAATTTAATTGTTGAATAAGATGATGTAATAACATTTAATGAAGGCAAGAATCTAATAACAGAAACAGCAAATAAAGATAAAAGTGGTAACATAATTTCAATAGGTCTATTTAAATAGAAAAAAAATAAAACTATTAATAACACTGAAGTTATTGCTACAACTTCCAAAATTTTTCTTGGTACTTGACTAAAAAATTGTTGTAAAAAATGATAATGCATTCTTCCGTGGGTGTCTTTTAAAAAAATTCTGAAAACGTTATCTTCTCTATTTAGTATTTTTATGTCCTTTATTGAACCAAGACCTTGATTAATCGACATAATTTGTTTTCCTCTGTGAAATTGATGCTTCTTACCCCAATCAACTAATTTGTTTTGCATTAAAACTACAAAAAATACAGATCCTGCTCCCAATAAAATAAATACAGATATAGCAATAAATGGGTCGATAAATATAATAGTTATTGTGATAATAAATATAGTTAGAAACTCTCTTATCATGATCATTGCAGCTCTTATCGATGCTCTCACATACTCAATTTCTTCAGTAATATTTCTAATAATATTTGCTGAATTTCTTTTAACATGAAGTATAGTCGGTGAATTTATGTAAATATTAAATAGTTTTTTTGACAAGTTTGTTGTTAAATTTCTTAAAATTATACCTTCAAAATATAAAATTAATAAAACTAATAAATTTTTAAACAGGAAAATTAAAAATAAAATAAGAGCTGATAATAATATTAAATTATATGTTTCTAAATTTTGAATATAATTTACTAAATAAATTAATTTATATTGAAATAAAAATTTATATATTTGCTCAATATCAGTTATTACTAAAATAAATATAGGAATTGAACTAACCCCAATCAATTCAATAAAGCTAATTAAAATAGAACCTAATAAACTCAAAAAAATGTAATAAATTTCTTTATTTTCAAATAATATTAAATATTTTTTCATAATTAGTAATAATACCCATCATAGTTATAGAAATCTTTGAAATTTTCATTTGTTCTATGAAGTAAAAATGAAATTTTATTTTTAGTACTAGCTGCTTCATCTGTTTTCGAATCTCCTATCATTAAGCATTGATCTTTAGGATAATTTTTCTTTTTGATTATTTCTTCTAAAACAAATTTTTTTTTAGATGGCCATCCATATACTTCATAAAAATGATTTGAAAAATTTATTTCTTTTAAAATGTTATCTATTTCTTTCTTTGGAGTACTTGTAAGTAAATAAAAAGTTTTATTTTTACTTTCTTTGGCAATATAATTTTTAGCATCATGGAACCATTTTGATTCAATTACACTTTTAGTAACTAAATTAGAGAATTTATTTTCATATATTCTTATGTTATTGCTACTACAAATATTTTTCCAACTTAATATTGTTTCTAATTTTTCATACCTGGAAATACCAATATTCTGCAAATGGTAATCAAAAACCTTTTTTGAAAAATTTTTTCCAAAATTTATAAATAATTGCTTAAAACACTCCCCTTTTATATTTACAGTGTCTTTTATTACACCATCAAAATCCCAAAAAATAAATGAAAAA
>MDTD01087997.1_pt1 | contig 14468 bp, 14 predicted proteins | sample 811221 | NCBI WGS metagenome assembly MDTD01 (sample SAMN05326646, study PRJNA326480) | marine metagenome | isolation source: seawater | place: Pacific Ocean: South West | collected 2011
GGGAAATTTTAATTCAAACAATCTTACAGAAAACAATAATTCACAAAAATTAAGCACTCTTCCTATGTTAGGTAAAATTGCTGCTGGTACTCCTATTGAAGCAATCCAAGACGATAATGATATGGTTGATGTACCAAAAGAAATGTTGTCTATAGGAGAAAGTTATGCGCTCACAGTCGAAGGTGACTCAATGATTAATGAGGGGATACATAACGGTGATACAGTTATAATAAAAAAAACAAATTTAGCTGATAATGGAGATATTGTCGTTGCATTAATTGACGATCATGAGGCAACTCTTAAAAGATTAAGAAAAAAAGGTCAAAGTATTGCTCTTGAAAGTGCAAATCCCCTTTATGAAACAAAAATACTCTCAGCTCACAGAATAAAAATCCAAGGGAAGCTAGTTGGACTTTTAAGGAAATATTAAGGTTTTTTTAGCTTTTTTTATTCCTTAAATAGTTTATTAAATTGCGTAATGTTAAAGAAAAAAAAGAAATCAATAAATTCAAAAGCTGAGCTCAAAATAAATAATAAAACATTTACATTACCAATTTACAATTCAACAGCTGGGGAGAAAGTTTTAGATATTTCTAAACTTCATCAAGAGTCTGATTATTTTACATATGATCCAGGCTTCTCATCTACAGCATCATGTGAGTCTAAAATTACATACATTGATGGCAATAAAGGCATATTAAAATATAGAGGATATGATGTAGATGAATTGGCTACAAAAAGTGATTTTATTGAAGTTACTAATTTACTTATTTATGGGGATTTGCCAAATAAATCTCAGCTCAATAAATACAAAAAATTAATTGCAAGACACACTCTTCTACATGATCAAATTGTAAATTTTTTTCAAGGATTTAGAAGAGATGCTCATCCAATGGCTATGATGGTTGGTGTTATGGGTGCTCTATCTTCTTTTTATCAAGATACACTAGATATCAACGATCCGCACCAAAGACAAGAAGCCACAAGAAGGATCATTGCAAAAGCAGCAACTATTGGAGCTATGGCATATAAATATTCTATTGGACAGGCATTTGTATCACCAAAAAATAATTTAAATTATGCAGAAAACTTTCTTCATATGTGTTTTAGTCATTCAGCTGAAAAATATAAGATTTCACCCGTATTGGCGAAAGCAATGGATACTATATTTATATTGCATGCGGATCACGAGCAGAATGCTTCAACATCTACTGTTCGTTTAGCTGGCTCTTCTGGTGCAAATCCTTTTGCTTGTATTGCAGCTGGGGTGGCTTCTCTATGGGGTCCTGCACATGGAGGTGCCAATCAAGCAGCTCTGGAAATGCTTGAAGAAATTGGTGATATAAAAAATATTAAAAAATATATTTCTAAAGCTAAAGATAAGAGAGATAAGTTTAAATTGATGGGCTTTGGTCATAGAGTATATAAAAACTATGATCCTAGGGCAAAAATATTAAAAAAAGTTTGCTCAAAAGTATTAAAACATGTTGGCATTAAAAATGATCCTATTTTAAAAGTTGCTATTGAACTTGAAAAGATAGCTTTAAGGGATAGTTATTTTAAAGAAAAAAAATTATATCCCAATGTTGACTTTTACTCGGGTATTATTCTAAGAGCTATGGGGTTTCCTCCAGAAATGTTCACCGTCATTTTTGCAATTGCTAGAACAGCAGGGTGGACTGCTCAGTGGACAGAAATGATTGAAGATCCAATACAAAAGATTGGAAGACCAAGACAATTATATACAGGTAAAGTAGATCTTAAATACGGTCAAAATAGATCAACCAAAAACACTCGATAGCTAAGCTTTAAATAAATTAATATTTTCTTTTTTAGATTTTTTGAGAAAGTTTTTTTTATTTAAAATAAGTGTTGATAAAGGGTCTAATGCAATTGAAGTTAAATTTGCTTTTGAGACTAATTCAATAGTTTTAGGTCCTAAAACTGGTAAATCAACTAATCTACTTTGATTTTTTTTGGCCATTTTAACTAAAACCCCTTTGTTCTCATTTATTGTTTTGTTTCTTTTTCTTATATCAATAACTCTTTTTAACATCTGATCTGTGCCTTCTGCTGCTTCAATGGCTACAATATAGCCTTCTATTATTACTATTGATTGAGCATTATCAAATTTAGATAATGCACTTAAGATATTTTTTCCTTTTTTAATATCCTTTCTTGTTTCGTTATCTAAACTGCTTTTTAAATCTTTTTTGCTTATCAAATAGGAGTTACCTAAATCTAAAGGCGATTTGATCAAATATCCATATTGTTTAAATAAACTTAAAATACTTTTTAATAAAAAATCGTCACCTTTTTTATAAGCATTATGAAGTATTGGTAAAAATTTATCTATCTCGCCATCAAGTTTGAAATTTTTTAGATTAGGCCGTTCTATCTTACCTAAAAATATAATTTCAGATATTTTCTTTAACTCTAAAATATGTAGTATTTTCTTTAGTTCATAAACTTCAAGATTAAATACGTTTTTCATTTTTGATTTATTCTTGTTAAAATTTAAAAAAATTGATTGGTTTTTAATTTTCTGCAAATCTTTGAAAAAAGATTTAGAAAGATCATCATATCCCCCCATAATACACAAATTATTTTTATTCATCGTAAAGACAAATTCCTCGATTAGATTCTTTATTTATAAATTCTAAAAGAGTATCAATTAACTGATTAGTCTTATTATTCTGAAATTCTAAAATTGAACCTCTGTCATTCTTCCTTAAAAGTCTTTTTACAGCACTCTTGAATTCTATGATTTCTTCATTCTTAAAGTTCGCTCTTCTCAAGCCAACTAAATTAACTCCTGTGATTTTAGCTCTGTTGCCTATTGCTAATCCATAAGGAATTATATCATTTTCAACCGCTGACATGCCTCCAATCATAGCAAGAGAGCCAATTCTGCAAAATTGATGAACTGCTGATAAGCCTCCAAGTACTGCATTATTATCCACTGTCACATGACCACCTAAAGTGACTTGATTTGCCAGAATTGTGTTATTTCCAATTATACAATCGTGTGCAATGTGAACCCCTGCCATAAATAATGAATTATCGCCAACTTCAGTCAGCATTCCCCCACCTTTCGTTCCAAGATTAAAGGTACAATGTTCTCTAATAGTATTTTTATTACCAATACGAAGTTTACTTTTTTCATTATTGAATTTTAAATCTTGTGGTACCGCTCCTATTGATGAAAAAGAAAAGATTTTATTTGATTTTCCTATATCGGTTTTACCGCCAATATAAACAGATGGAAATATAACATTGTCGTCATCAATTTTTACATCTCCTTCTATAACTGTATAAGCACCAATAGTAACATTCTTTCCAATTGTACAATTTTTATCAATAATAGCTGTAGAATGTATTTTAGACATTTTTTTTATCCATAATCATTGCGCTCCAAACAGACTCACAAATTAGTTCATCATTTTTATCTCTCATTTTTCCTGAAAACTTCCATACTCTACCACGAGATCTTAGAGATTCTACATGAGCAAAGACTTCTGCATTTGGAAATACCGGTTTTCTAAATTTAGATGACTCAATATTCATCAAGTAAACGATTTTGTCAAAAGTCTCTTCCCTTATAGAAAATGCTATTAAGGCAGCAGCAGTTTGTGCCATCATTTCAACCAATATAACACCAGGAACAACTGGATTATCAGGAAAATGACCTCTAAAAAAAACTTCATTTTCTTTAAATTTTTTTATACCAGTTGCACATTTTAGTTTTTCGATATTTTTAAGCCGATCCAAAAAAATAAATGGCTCTCTGTGAGGTATGAGATTTTTGATTTCACTAAAATTAATTTCACTAATCATAAATCTTTTTATATTTCCTAATATATTTAAATTTATTTATTGCAGGATTTCCCATTAATACACTATTGCTATTAACATTTTTTAATACAGCACTTTTAGCAGATATTTGTACATTATCACCGATAGTGATATGTCCAGATATGCCAACTTGACCTCCAGCAATTACATTTTCTCCAATTATAGTACTGCCTGCAATGCCACACATTGCTGCAAATATGCAATTTCTTCCGACCGTAACATTGTGAGCAATATGGCACATATTATCAAAATATGTATTCTCACCTATTACAGTATCTGAAAAACTGCCTCTATCAATACAGCAATTTGAACCTATGCTTGAATTTGATTGAATTATAACTCTTCCTAAATGGAGTATATCTAAATTTTTTTTATTATTTATTGCAAATCCAAATCCATGCTGACCAATTGACGAATTCCTCCCAATTCTAATATTATCACCTAATATAGAGTGTGTAATAATAGAGTTTTCTTCAATAATACAATCATTGCCAATAATACAATTGTTACCAATAATCACCCCGTCTTTAACTATGACATTATCTCCAAGGATGCACCCTTTTTTTAAAATTGTATTTTTTGCTATTTTACAATTATCGCCTATATTCCCATTCAAAATATAATCAGTGTCATTATCATTCACTTCCCTATAGAACATATAAGATAACTTAGCTACAGCTTCATGAACATCATTAACAATTATGAGTTTTTCATAATGTTTAAATTTATCTATTTCATTATTTGAAATAACTATAGTAGTACCAGAATTTATTTCTTTTTTCACAGTACTTTTTTCATACATAAAAGTAATTGTGTCACTGTCATTTTTATTGCTGTTAATACTTAAAAAATCTGAGAAATAATCGTTAGAATTTAATCCTTTTATTTCACAATTAAGTAAATCAATTATTTCGCTTAACTTTATAGGACCTAAATTTACATTAAAAATTGGTCTTATCATTTTTGATAATTATTGGTCAAAAGAAATTTTTATTTCTGGTAATTCTTTATTGAGTTTTTTAATTACTTCGTCAGTTATTTCCATTGCCTCTGCATTAAGCAATACTTGTCCTTTTTCTAATAAAACTGTAATGCCCCTCTCTTCTGATATATTCTCAAGTATTGGTCTTAAGTTATCTAAAATTGTATTCCTAGAATCTTCAATAAGTTTATCTATTGAAAGTAGTTTTTGCTGTCTCGTAATATTGTAACTTTGAAACTTTTCGTCATATTCTTTTCTCTTTATCTCAAAAGCTTCTGGAGCCATTATCGATTGAGCTTCAATTAGTTTATTTTGTTCTTGTACTATTGACTCATCTGATTTTTTTAGATCCTCCTCTATTTGCTTTGCTATTTCATCGATTTTCTCTGCTGCTTTTTTTGCAGCTTTAGCCTCTATAAGAACCTTATTCAAGTCTAACACTCCAACTGAAGTATTTGGATAGTCATTGGCATGTGCAGAATAACTAAAAATAAATATTAAGATTGAATATATAAAAGTGCTTATTAATTTGTTTTTTCTATTCATTAAAAATTATACCCTATATCAAAATAAAGATTATCTGTTGTATCAGTAGTCTCACTGCTAATAATATTTGCATAAACTATGTTTATTGGTCCAATTGCAGAGTCCCAATTGAAATTTACACCTATAGAAGATCTCATATTACGCTCATCATTAATTGTTGAGTATGCAGGATTTTCTAATCCCCACAAGCTTCCAAAATCAAGGAATAAAGTACTAGTAATGTCATATGCATCAAAATTAAAATCAATATTTGTTTCAAGAGATGTCACATAATAATACTGACCGCCAGTATATGATGTCCCAGTTTTTGGTCCAATTTTTCCTGACTTGAAACCTCTTAATTTATTTCCGCCTAATTGAAAATTAGATGAAAGCGGTGCGTATTTATCATTATAACCATTTACAGCACCCGCTTCTAATTTAAATGCTCCAACAAATCTCTTCGTAAGTCTTTTATAGCTATTCAATCCAAATTTATTTGTATAATAGTATGAAGTACCTCCTAAACCAGCTATATCTTGATCAATTAAAATGTTAAATCCGCTTGATGGCTTATACCTACTATTTCTCTTATCAAAACTAAATTTGTACCCTATCTGAGATACAGTATCAGTGCCAGCCAGTAATCTTTCATATGAAGAAGCATTTGAGTCTGCCTTAATCTTTGATGATTTAAGTACATACCTTGTTTGAATAGATTTATCTGAAGCTAAAGGAAATCCAATTGAAAATCCAAATCCTAAATCCTCTGTTTCATAATTTACTGAAGTCGGATCAGCAAAACTACTATAAATGTTAGTTGTAAGTGATAATGATTTATTATTTAAATATGGCTCTGTAAAACTTATGTCGTATGTTGTTCTTGTATTTGAGAGATTGGCACCAAAATTAACTTTTTGACCTTTTCCTAAAAAATTATTTTCTTTTAAACCTAAAGTTATTGAAGCTGCATTAGCACTAGAATATCCAGCCCCAATCGATGCTTCACCTGTATTTTTTTCTTCAACATTAATTGATAAATTTACTTTATCAGGAAATTCAGTTCTTTCTTCTTTTATATCGACTTTTGAAAAAAAATTGAGTGATCTTATAAGATCTTTTGAATAGTTGAGAGTATATTTGTTATATGCATCACCTTCAGATAGTCTCATTTCTCGTCGAATAACCTTATCAACTGTTCTTGTATTTCCTGATATATTAATATTGCCTACATAAACTCTTGGTCCTTCATTTATATTAAGCGTTACATCAATAGTCTTTGTATCTGTATTTTCTATGAAATTTGGATCAATATCTATAAATGTATAACCATTTACTTCTGCTAACTCTTTTATTGAATCAATGCTATCAGTTATCAAACTTTTGTTAAAAGTCTGGCTTTTAACGACGGGTATCATTTTTAAGGCCGCCTCAGGATTCATTTTTTTAAGTTTTGTTTCTACTTTAATTTCCCCAAAATCATATTTATCACCCTCGTTTACATAGAGAATTATTTCAAAATTATTATTACTCGCATCAAGTTCTGCAATAGTAGAAGTAAAGTTAAAGTTCGGAAAACCATTGTTATTATAAAATTCTGAAATTAATTGTTTGTCGTATTCAATTTTATCTGGATCATATCTATCTGCAGATGAAAAAAGTCTTAATAATCGCTTTTCCTTAGTCTTCATTATTGATTTTAATTTAGAGCTTGAAAAAGTATCATTTCCAATAATAATTATTTTTGATACTTTTGACATATCCGACTCAGATATTTCATATGTTAAGTTTACTCTATTATTATCAAGAACTTCGACAAGTGGGTTTATTGAAGTAGACAGCCGCCCAGCTCTTTGATAAAGAGTTAACATTCTTTCAATATCAGATTTGACCTTTGATCTTGAGTAAACAGATCTTTCTTTGAGTTGAATCTCAACTAATAAATCTTCATCTTTTACTTTACTATTGCCTCTAAATTTTACCAAATTGATTGTTGGATTTTCAACCACTTTTATAGAAAGTGTATTATTTGTAAAAGATATTTCGATATTTGAAAAAAGGTTAGTTAAAAATAGATTTTTTAAAATTTTATTACCTAATTCTTCACTATATGTCTGACCAAGATCGACTTGAGAATAGGAAATTATAGTTTCATTGTCTATTCTCTGAGCTCCTTCTATTAAAAAATCATCTATTAAGTTATCGCTAGCCTTAAGAGTTAAAGTTATTATGAAATATATAGAACAAAATATAAAAAAATTTTTAACCATGTTTTACAATATAATTATTTTTATTAATTAATAAACATAATTAACTAATAATGATATTCAAATCTATCCATTTATTAGCAGAAATAAGATCTTCTAGTGTAGGATTTTGAATATTATCATTTTCTTTAAAATATTTTTTGAGTGTTAATTCATTAAATTTAACTATATCTAAAAAACCAATCTTTTCTTTTAAAAACAAATTAACTAAAATCTCATTATTGTAATTCATTACATGAGGTGCAATGCCACCTATTTTAATTACATCATATACAAATTTTATTGCAGGAAACTTTTTAACATCAATCTTAAAAAAATTAAGAGGTGATTTTTTTGATAAGTCGTAAGTTTTTTCACTTTTTATAATCTTTTTGGACACATTCAACAAATTAATAATAGGTATTTCCATATTAGGCTCACTCATTAGACTCGCCGATGATCCATTTGAAAAATTAATTGTTGCATGAATAATTGACTCTGGATGTATTACTGTTTTTACCTGATCAAGATCAAGATCAAATAAATACTTAGCTTCAATTATTTCTAAAGCTTTATTCATAAGAGTTGCAGAATCAATTGTAATTTTTTTACCCATTTTCCATGTAGGGTGACTTAATGCCTCTTTAGGAGATATATTTTTTAACTTTGACAAATCTTCTTTATGAAAAGGTCCACCTGATGCAGTAATTGTTACCGATTGAAAATCTAACTTAGTGAATTTTATAAGTTGATATATTGAATTATGTTCAGAATCTAAGGGAACAATTTTTGTTTTGTTTTTCCTTGCAACTGACATGAAAGATTTGCCCACGGAAATAATACATTCCTTATTTGCTAATCCAACTGTATGACCCGACTTTACAACATCCATTGAAAGATCTAGAGCTGATAGACCTGATATCGCAAAAATTATTATATCTATATCTTTATTAATTAATTTTTTAAAAGAATTTATCCCTTTAAAAACCTTGGTATTATTAGAGATTTCATATCTTTTAGCTAATTTTAGATTATTAATACCAATATTTTTAATATTAAATTCTTCACTAAGTTTTTTAATTTTTTTTATGTTTTTATCACAAGTAGCTCCAACAACATTAATATTATTTTTATATTTTCTTAAAATAGAAAAAAAAGTATTACCAATTGATCCAGTTGCACCAAAAATTAAAATTTTCATTATAATGTTCTCAAAAATGCTTCATAAAGGCCGATACAAAAAAATACAAAAATAAAAGAGTCCATTCTATCAATAACTCCACCATGTCCTGGAATTAAATTGCTAGTATCTTTTATGTCAATGCCTCTTTTTAGCATCGATGCAATAACATCACCTAAAAAAGCTAGTATCATTATTATGCTTGTGTAAAGTACAAACAAATATTCATTATTTGTATGCATATTTACATAAATAGCACTAATGATAAGTGTTATAACAAATCCACTAATTAAACCACTATAAGTTTTACCCTTACTTATTTTTGGAAAAATTTTCTTTCCTTTAATTATGTTCCCTCCAATATAAGAGAAAGTATCGAATAACCATATAATTATTATTGTTTCTAAACATTGAATAATTAAGTTATTGCCTGCTACAATAAGAAAGAGGAAAAAGAAGAAACTTGATATACATACCAAATAATAAAATTGATATGGCGTTTTAGACGATGCAGCATCAGTCATATTTTTTAATTCAATTATAATTAACGTTAGTAACAATAAGTAAACAGCGACAAGAAAATAACCACTAATTATTATTGGAAATATTATTATTGGGACAAAAATTATCGCTGAAGTTAACCTATGAAAAAAATTTCTAATTTTTTTTGTTATTAATCTTTCCATATCTGCGCTTTCTTTTGTGGTAATTTATTAATATGTATTTTAAATCAGAAATTGAAAAATCTGGCCATAATTTTTTTGTGAAATAAAGCTCTGCGTAAGCTGACTGCCATAGCATAAAATTACTTAATCGTATTTCTCCACCAGTTCTAATTATTAGATCGGGATCACTAGATTTAGATGTATATAAATTTTGAGAAATTAATGCTTTTGTAATTTTTTTTGGTAAAACAGAATTTATTGACTCAACAATTTCATTTCTTGAGCCGTAATTAAAAAATAAATTAATTTTACATCCCTTATTTTTTTTTGTTTTTCTTGAAACATTGTCAATTATACTTAAAATTTTATTATTAAGCTTCTTTCTTGAGCCGTAATGCCTAATTACTAAATTTTCTTCCATGGCAGCTTGCTCAAAATCTATATAATATTTAGTTATTAAATCAAAAAGTGATTTAATCTCCGTTAAGGGTCTTCCCCAATTTTCAGAAGAAAATACATAGAAAGATATTTCATTAATCTCAATATTGTGTTTATTAAGATTTTTTATTAATTTAATACAGTTTTCAATGCCGGCTTTATGACCATAGAGTCTTTTTAAGTTTCTTTTTTCTGCCCATCTACCATTTCCATCCAAAATGAATGCAACATGATTAATTGAGCTTGATTTAATTGATGTCAGCTTAATCAAAACTTATATCTTTTTTAATTCATCTTCTTTCAATTTATGAGAGTCTTCAATAATTTTGATATATTCAACAGTAATTTGCTCAATATCATTTTGATACTTCTTTGAGTCATCTTGTCCAATTAGTTTATCTTTTTCGGCTGATTTAATTTTTTCTATCCCGTCTCTTCTAATATTTCTTATGGCAACCTTAGCTGTTTCGACTATTTTGCCTATGAGTTTGAGATACTCCTCTCTTCTTTCTTCGGTTAATTGTGGTAAAGGTAGCCTTATTAGATTTCCTTCTATAATTGGATTAATACCAAGGCTTGACTCCCTTAACGACTTATCTACCATTTGAACATTAGATGCATCCCATACCTCAACATTTATAGTTCTTGAGTCTGGGGTTGTTATATTGCCTATTTGATTAATGGCCATTTTTTGTCCATAAGCTTCAATCTTTATTGAGTCCAACATCCCGGGTGATGCCCTACCTGCCCTAATGCCAGATATTTCAGATTTAGCTGATTGAGTTGAAGACTCCATTCTTTTCTTTATGTCAATTTTTAAATCATCAATCATTAGTTATCTCTGAAAATTTTATCTCATTTTCCATAGCTCTTACAAAAGCATTTTTTTCTCTGATTGAAAATACCTTTATTGGAATACTATTTTCTCTAGAAATTGCTACTGCTGAGCTATCCATTATATGTAAGTTGCTAGCTAAATATTCATCATAATTTAGTTTTTCTATACGATTAGCATCAATATTTTGAGCTGGATCTTTGTCATAGATCCCGTCTACCTGAGTAGCTTTATAAATATAATTACATTCAAGTTCAGCTGCTCTTAAAGCTGCTGCTGTATCTGTTGAAAAAAAAGGGTTACCTGTACCAGCGGCGCAAATAACAATACGTTTCTTTTCCATGTGTCTAATAGCACGGCGTCTAATATAAGTTTCACAAATTGACTGTATCGGAAATGCTGACATTACTCTGGTTTCAAGTCCAAGTTTCTCAAGCCCATTTTGAAGCGCAAGGCTATTCATAACTGTTGCTAACATGCCAATATAATCAGCATTGGCTCTTTCCATGCCTTTTGCAGATGCGGCAATGCCTCTAAAAATATTGCCTCCACCGATCACAATGCAGATTTCGACCTCTTTGTCTATTAAGTTTTTTAAATTAACAGAGATTTCATCAATCACATCAAGCTCGATACCATATTCACTTGCGCCCATAAGGGATTCTCCGGATAATTTTAGAAGTATCCGTTTTTTATTAATTTCATTCATTTTTCTAGTTTCCTAATTCGTATCTAACAAATTTCAAAACTTCTATCTTTTCTCCATTTGACTTTGAAGTTTCATCTAAATAATCTTGAATACTTTTTGATTGATCCATAACAAATTTTTGCTTTAATAGAGTAACCTCTTCTAAAACTTTATTTAACTTTCCACTGAGCATTTTTTCTATGATGTTTTCTGGCTTACCACTTTCTTTCAATTGATTTTCAATAATTTCTTTTTCTGCCAATAAGAATTCATTATCCAAATCTTTCTCGTCTATCGATAATGGTGCAGAAGCAGCGATATGCATACAGAGATTTTTACCAACTTCATCTAAATTTACATTTGAGTCATTAAGTTTGAGTAATACACCTATTTTGCCAAGTTCATCATTAATTTTGTTATGCATATAGGTAAAAACATTTCCTTCTATGTAGTTAATACGTTTGAAAACAATATTTTCACCGATTTTTCCAACAGCATCATTTATCAAACTTTTACATTCACTTATAGTTGTTTGATTTCCTTTATTATTAATAGCATTTGAAAGAACATTGTTTACTAAATTTTGGAATTCAGTATTTCTCGATACAAAATCTGTTTCCGAATTTATTTCTACAATAACAGCTCCTAAGGTATCCTTTTTAATTCCAATAAGGCCTTCATTAGCTTCTCTACCAGACTTCTTTTCAGCTTTTGCGATACCTTTCTCACGCAGTATCTTAAAAGCTTCTTTTATATCACCATTCGACTCGTTTAAAGCTGATTTGCATTCCATCATGCCAGCTCCAGACATTTTTCTTAATTCCTGAACTTCTTTTGCTGTTATGCTCATTCAGTATTCTCATCAGTGTTATCTAAATTGGATGACTTAGTTTCCACATTATTTAACTTGTCATTTGTGTCTGCGTTCTTAACGGATGGTTTATTTTCTTCATCAAAATCGATTGGCTCAGATGAATTTATTGTCTCTTTTATTGCGTTACAGTAGAAGTCAATTGATCTTCTGGAATCGTCATTTCCAGGAATTGGATAATCAATAAGATCAGGATCACAGTTCGTATCGACTATGCCAATGATTGGGATGCTCAGATGTCTCGCTTCAGCAACAGCGATATGTTCAAGTTTGGTGTCTACAATAAAAATTAAATCAGGTGATTTTTTCATTTCACTTATTCCATCAAGAGACTTTAATAATTTCTCATGTTGATTAGAAATTTTTAAGATCTCTTTTTTTGTAAATTCATTTTTAGGATTTGACTTTAATACTTCTAATTCTTTCATTTTTTTTATTGATTTTGCTATCGTGGACCAGTTTGTTAACATGCCACCTAACCACCTATGATTAACATAATATTGACCGGTTTCTTTAGCTAGATTAGCTATTTTTTTCGAAGCCTGTTTCTTAGTAGCTACAAAAAGAATTTTACCACCTTTAGTTACATTCTCATCGATAACTGATAAGGCTTTATTTAACATTTGTATTGTATGTGTTAGGTTTATAATGTGCACATTTTCTCTTGTGCTATGTATAAATTTAGACATTTTGGGATTCCATCTCTGCGACTTATGTCCAAAGTGGACACCCGCTTCAACTAGATCTTTAAGGTTGATATTAGGTATACTCATCTTATTTTTCTCCGGTTATACACTCACAGCAATTAGACCAATTAAGGACCGGACAGCTATAAGCTATCGCTGTGTGATTATTTTTAAGCTTAATTACACGAACTCGATAATAAATTCAATAACTTAAATCAACTTTATTTCATTTACGCCATTCATATTTTTGAGTATGGATTTTACTTCAGCATTAATTGTATATTTACCTGGCAATTTAAGTACTTGATTATTAACTATTATTTCAACTTTATGTACACCATCAATCCATTTAATTTTTCTTAATTCTTCTGTGTTAAAATTGTTATTTGTCAAAATCCTAAGGGTAGATCCATTATTATTGGCTTCCGCTCCAGTATTATTATTTTTTTCACCTATATTAATTTTTAAAAGCTCCTTAAAATAATATATATTTTTAAGTTCTCCTCTTAGCGTTCCGTTGTTAATTGAAAAATCTACACCTAGTACATACGACTGACCTTCCTTCAAAATATCTCTATACTTTCTTAAGTTGCTCTCAAAAATAACTAGTTCATAAATTGAACTTAAGTCAGAAAAATTCAAAAATGCATAACTATTTCCCCTAGCAGATCTTTTTTCCTTCTTAGATAGTAGTGTACCTGCCAATAAAAGTGACTTTGACTCATGCAATGACTCATTTTCTTGAATATTTCGAAAACTTTTTAAGTTAAGTCTATCAAAATCATTTTTATAATTTTCCAGTGGGTGGCCTGATAAATAAAAACCTAACATTTGATATTCTTTCATAAGCTGCTCTGTTTTATCCCATTTTTGATCTTTTATTAGAGCTAAGGAGCGTGTTTCAGATTTACCGAACATATCTACCTGATTATCATTTTCTTTGACACTAATTGATTTGTAAAACTTAACAATTTCTGATGCTGAATTAAAAATAATAGATCTGTCAATTTGAAATTCATCAAATGCGCCTGCACAGGAAAGAGCTTCTATGGTTTTTTTATTAATAACGGAGGATGATAATCTAAGAACAAAATCATCTAAACTTTTAAATTTTCCGTTTTGATTTCTTTCTTTAATAAGATCATTCATTGACTCTGAGCCAACATTTTTAATAGCACCCAATGCATAAGCAATAGACTTATCCGACCTTACAAAATGAGTCATTGAATTATTCACACTAGGTGGAATAAGTCTTATTTGCAATCTCTCCAGCTCCCTTTGAAAAACTGATAATTTATCTGTGTTGTTGATATCTAAAGTCATTGAGGCTGCAAAAAACTCTATTGGAAAATGAGTCTTTAAATATGCAGTTTGAAAAGCTATTAGAGCATAAGCTGCTGCATGGCTTTTATTAAAACCATAATCAGCAAATTTTGACATAAGATCAAATATATGAACTGCATCACCATCACTCATACCTCTTTCAGTACATCCTGA
>MDTD01129476.1_pt1 | contig 14468 bp, 17 predicted proteins | sample 811221 | NCBI WGS metagenome assembly MDTD01 (sample SAMN05326646, study PRJNA326480) | marine metagenome | isolation source: seawater | place: Pacific Ocean: South West | collected 2011
AGCATTTTTAAGAGCTACGTTAATACTATTTTTATGTCTTGAAAGACCAGTTTCCATGCACATGAAACCAGCTTGCATAATAAAAACTAGAATAGCACAATCTATTACCCAAAGAGTGTCTACAAATGATTTTACTGAGCCCAAATCAATCTCCATTAAATCTCCTTTGATAATATTATAAATAATATTAAATCATATAAATTATGTGTTTGAAATGAGTTTATCTAATCTTTTTTTTTCCAAATAAAGTAGAATAAATAAGGGGAAATTGCTGGGACAATACCGAACCAGAACCACTCGTCCCATTTGAAGCTCTTATCTAATGCAAGACTTTTAATTCCATTCCACCAAGTTAAGTAACCAACAAAAATAATCCACCCTAGGCTTATTGATAAATATATTTTTTGTTTTTTTTCTAAATCACCCGAATTAATTTTTGAGATAAATTGCTTTATATTTTCTAAATTCATTTAAGTTAGCAATACTGGCCTTTAGAAAATGTTCCATTCCAGGTCATTTCTATTTGGCATTTATTGCTCTCAACACCACTTTCTAAAGCTACAACTTTAAATTTTGCCCCATCTTTATGAGCACATAGATAAAATCCCATATCTTCAGTTACAACATCAGCATCACCTAAAAGATTTGTTTCAAGCTCACCTGATGTTGTATCGTTAGGGGCACATGAAGGCTCAGAACTATTATGAGTATAATATTCTCCATTTTCTGAAAAATATTCAGTTTGACCTAAGGAAATTTGTTGCATTACATTCATGGTAGATTTTTTCTTTGCGCTACCAACATATCCATTGTAACTAACAATAGCTATTGCAGCTAAAATTCCTAATATTGCAACTGTTACGAGTAGCTCTATAAGCGTAAAGCCTAAAGTAGAACTATTTTTCACTGATTTAAATAACAAAAATTATTTTACTACAATTGTATCCTGCAGAACTCCATCAGTATGACAAGCTGACTCATCATCATTCAAATGTGTACATGATGTAACATCTAATGCACCTGAAGTAGTACTTTTTGATATTACAACAGCACCTGCTGTATTGTTTGCTGCCGTTGCAGCTGCAGTTGAAACAGCGTCTGAAGTGGATGCGTAAGGATTTTTGTCAGTAAATAAAGTTGCAACGTTAGTATTAATATTTGTGTAAATTTTATCTCTCGTTACACCTGTACAGCTTAAACTGCTAAAGAAAGAAGTTTCTCCCATTTCACATTTCTTAGATTCTGCAGCTAAATACTTGACTACTTGTCCATGAATAGTTTTTGTAGAACTCTTTTTTGCTGAAGTAGTATATCCATTGTATGCAACAATACCAACTGCCGCAAGAATTCCTATTATAGCTACTACAACTAGTAGCTCGATAAGTGTAAAACCTTTTGAATTTTTTTTCATTAATAACCTCTATATAATATTATTAAATTTACTTAACATTATGCATTTATTATATTTTTGCAATTGATATTTTTTAATAAAAAAATAATAAATTCAACATTTTTTACGTATAATACGTGTCAAATACGCTTTTTTATTAAAAAAAATTCAATTTTTAGTATATATCCATTATTAGGCATACTTATAAATTATTAAATATTTATGACATATAAAGTAATTGAAGATCAAAACATTTCTACAGTCTTCTTAGATGGGGAAATAGATATGGATGTAACGGAAAAAGCTAAGGAAATAATAATGCCTTTAATAGAGGCAAAAAAAGAGGTTCATATAAATCTTAAAGAAGTACAGTATATGGATTCATCTGGAATTTCTGTACTAATAGAAAGTCATCAAAAAGCAACTGAGGTTGGTACAAAAGTAATTTTAAAAGAAATTAGCAAGTCAGTACTAAAGGTAATTATGATGGCAAAATTGGAACAAATTTTAAATTTGGACTAAATTGTGTTTTATTGAATGGATAATTCAGAAAATATTGAAAACAAAATATCAGAAACAAGAGATTTTATTGTTAACTCAGCAAGTTTAAAAGATGTAAGATCATTTTCGAGAGAGGTGTTCAAGAAAATTGAGATAAATCAAGATCTAAAAGATGAATTAGTGTTAGCAATTGCAGAAGCAGCACAGAATATTGTCAAGCATGCTTATAAAGGAATAGAAACCACAGAAGATAAAATGGAAATTAAGATATCTTTAAATTTAAATAATGAACTTGAAATCGGTTTCTTTGACATGGGTAAACCTGTAGATGATGCAAAAGTAAGACATAGAAATATTGACGATATAAAACCGGGTGGGTTAGGAACTTTTTTTATTCAACAAATAATGGATGCCGTGGTTTTTAGAGAAGGTGAAAAGCCTTGGATTAATCATTTAATTCTTACAAAAAAATTGTAATTATCCAACAATTGATCCAACATTAAATATCGGTGAGTACATCGCAATCATTAATCCACCAATCATTGTTCCCATAAATACAATCATTATAGGTTCAATCATACTAGACATGTTATCTACAGAAGTATCAAATTCTTCCTCATAGTAGTTTGAAACAGATGTAAACATTTCATCTAAATTACCAGTTTGTTCTCCTACAGAAATTAATTGACTAAAAGTAGGGGGAAATACTGGTTCCTTTAAAAATAATTTTGTCAGAGTATCTCCAGAGAATACTCCTTTTTTTACATTTTCTAATGCTTGAGTAATTACATCGTTATTACTTACTTGTTTGGCAATTTCAATACTCTCTAATAGATTCACTCCTGCAGCACTAAGGTTTCCCATTATTAGAGAAATTCTAGCTATCAGTGATTTTAAAATCATATCTCCAAATATTGGCATTCTAAGAACTTGTTTATGCCATTTATATCTTATCGAAGGTATTTTGGTTGTCGTGTATTTAAAGATTGCAAAACTAACCAATAAAACTATAAACAATGTTAATCCTCCTGATCCTCTCATAAAATTACTTGCATTCATAATGACAGCGGTAGGAGTTGGAAGAGCAACACCCATACCCTCATACATTTTGGCAAAAACTGGCACAACTTTAATTAACATGAATACCATTACTGTGATTGCCACGGAAAACATGACTGTTGGATAAGTTAAAGCACCCTTTATTTTTTTTTTAACTTTTTCCCTTTTTTCTAATGACTCTACTAATTTAAGCAGAAATATATCCAATTTTCCGCTCGCTTCGCCGGCTTTAATAAGGTTGATATAAATATTGTCAAATACCTTTGGATACTTTTCAAAGCACTTAGATAAAGTAACACCCCCTTCTAAGCTTTTTCGAATATCTTCAATTATTTCTTTCATTGTTGGGTGATCAATCTGATCTCGAAGCATACCAAGAACGTTTAGAATAGGCAGTCCAGCTTTAACCATAGTTGCAAATTGCTTAGAAAAAATAACTACATCTGCTGGCTTGACTTTTTTCTTACCAAATGAAAAACTTCCACCTTTTTTCTTCTCTTTTGTTACTTTCTTCTTTTTTGATCTTACTAAATTAGTGATTATTATCTTTTGCTCTTTAAGTTTAAATGATGCTTCTTCTTGATTTAAAGCTTCAATGTCGCCTTCTACATATTTTCCAGCTGAAATACCTTTATATGTATAAGTTTCTGAGGACATATTTATTCGCCTGATAATACTCGATCAAATTCTCTAAAATTTAAATCACCTGTTAAAATTAATTCTCTACCCATATCTTGCATAGTTCTAAAGCCTTCATCAGTTGCTATTTTCTTCAATTCAGGTGTTGTTGCCTTTCTTAAAATAGCCTCTTTAATTGGTTTAGAAACAACCAAAATTTCATAGATACCCATTCTGCCTTTATAACCTGTATCTTTGCATTTAGAACATCCTTTTCCTTTTTGAACTTTTGCTCTAGATGCTTGCTCAACTGTAAACCCAAAATCTTGTAAAGCTTTTGGTGTTGCATCAGGATCAACCTCTCTGCATTCAATACATGTTTTTCTTGCTAGTCTTTGTGCAAGAACAAGAGTAACTGCTGCACTTATTAAATAATCAGGTGTACCCATATTTTGTAATCTTGTAATCGTGCTTGGTGCATCATTAGTGTGAAGTGTACTAAAAACCAAATGTCCTGTTAATGCTGCTTTTAATCCTATGTCAACAGTCTCTTTATCTCTCATCTCACCTACTAGAATAATTTCTGGGTCTTGTCTTAAAAAAGATCTTAAGGCTGTAGCAAAAGTAAAACCTATATCTTCCTTGACTTGCACTTGTCCAACTCCGTCTAACTCATACTCAACAGGATCCTCTGCTGTTAAAATGTTCAAATGAGGTTTGGATACCTCTTTTAAGATGGAATAAAGAGTGGTTGTTTTACCTGAGCCTGTTGGCCCAGTAACCAAAACTAATCCCTGAGTTCCATGAATGGCTTTTCTTAAATTTTTTAGATCTGTTTCTTCAAAGTTTAATTGTTCTAAACTTATGTCTCCAGCATCTTTATTTAGAATCCTCATAACGATTCTCTCATTATTCGCTGTTGGTAAAATTGATAATCGAAGATCGACAACTTTGCGATCTATCTTAAAAGGTATAGCGCCATCTTGAGGCAATCTTCTTTCAGCTATATCCAATTTTCCCATAATCTTAAATCTAGTTACTACTGCACCATAATTGTCATGAAGAAATTTAGAAAATTTTTCTTGTGTAGCTAAAATTCCATCAAGTCTATATCTAACTCTGGATGAAAATCTATAAGGCTCAATATGAATGTCTGATACCCCAAGTTTGATAGCCTCAGCAACTACTGCTGTTGAAAATTTTATTACCTCAGACTCATTTTCAATTGCCTCTATATCTTCCTCAGGTTTATTTTCTAAGACCTCGCCAGCCTCGGCTAGATCTGAGTCGAAAGTTTTAGTTCTATCTCTTTTTTCATTCGAAGCTTTGATGCTATTAATAGTAGTTTCATTACCATCTAAAATTTTTTCAATGAAATTAGATATTTGTGAAATTTTTGCTGCATGAAGTTCAATTTCTTTTTTTGTAATTGTTTTTAAGTTTCTCATCAAACTTAATTTTGAAATATCAGATATTGCAATATGAAGAACTCTACCTTCAACTTTAAATGGAGCTATAAAATTCATATTAATGTAATTCGATGGTAATATACTTTTTAATTCTTCGGTAACTTCAACACTTCTCAGATCGATAACATCTAAATTTTGATCTTTAACTAATAAATCAAGTATTTTATCCTCGTCAGTTAATTTTAGATCAAATACTGCCTCTAGTTGGGATTTTTCACCTTCGTGAGATACTTTCTTAATGTTAGGAAGATCTTTTCCTGATATAACATCTCGGTCTATCAAGACGTTGATAAGATTTACCTCTGACTCTCTACTAATTTTAATCATTTATAAAACTCTTGGTGCAATAAACACTAATAACTCATCTAGATTATCAGCTTTTGATTTTCCTTTAAAGAGATTACCTATCACAGGAACATCGCCAATTATTGGTGTTTGACTTTTTGCGTTAGCTAAAACGTTCTTTTTAATACCACCAATTACCACAATATCTCCATCTGCAACCAAAAGTTTAGTTACAATCTCCATTTTGTTAATAGGGGGTTCATCTGAAGCAGCCGCTCTATTTGGAGTGTCATTATTAACTTTTATTGTAAGTAGAACATTTCCATCTCCAATTATACTTGGCGTTACCTCCAATTTTAATGCTGCCTCTTTAAAAGAAGTCGATGTAGTGCCTTCTGAAGTTGTTTGGTAAGGAATTTCCTCACCTTGAGTTACTGTAGCTAACTGGTTATCTAAAGTAAAAACTTTCGGATTTGAAATAGTTTTACCCATACCCATTGACTCTAATGCTGTAATCTCAGCTTTTAATACTCCAGTGGTTGTTCTTCTTAAAATACCGATTCCACTCGTTGCACCAGACGCTGCAAAATTTGTCAAAGAATCTTTAGTATCTCCTAAGTCCACAGCCTCATCAAGAGATACATCTGTTCCTTGTCCTGAACTTGCGCCTGCAACTCCACCAGCAACTCTACCTTTGTTTTGATAATATCCTCCAAGTCGTGTGCCTAGTGCTCTTTCAAAGTCTGAGTTTGCTTCAACAATAAAAGCTTCTATTAAAACTTGTTTAGTTCTTACATCTATTTCTCTTATAACTTTGTCTACAACATCTAAATCTTTTTCCTTACCTCTAACAATTATAGATCTTGTTGTTATCTCTTCAGTTACTGTAATTGGCGTAAAAGAAGCGTCACCCGACCCAGCTGAAAATAATTCCTCTAGAGTGCCTTTGGCTTGTTCTGGGGATATATAATATAGTCTAAAAATTTCTGAATAGATTGGCTCAACACTATCTTCCATTTCAACTTTCTTTTTAACAGCAGACGCTCTCTCTGATTTGTAATTCTCTTGTGCAGTTAATGTAGCCGGAGAATGGATTCTTATTAAGTTACTTGAAACATCAATGTCTGAAGCATAATTTTTCATATCTAATAATGCTTGAAATGCTTTGTCCCAAGGAACATCAATTAATTCTGCACTTATAGCCCCTGCCACCTCATCTCCAACTAAAACATTTATCTCACCTATTTTGCCCATTAATTTCATAGTCTCTTTAAAATCTAAGTTTTTGAATTTTAAAGTCACCCTCTGTTTTAACATTGGAAAGTCATCAGATATTAAAAGATAATTTCTTTGAGCTTCAGATGAAATTTTTTTTCTTTTTTGTAATTTTTTTACATCACCCTCAACAGGTTTTGGACCCATTTCTAAAGTCTTGGCTATTTCTGCTTTTCCCTCTGATTTTATATCGTTTTTAATAAGTGGTGTATTATGTTTAAAAGGTTCTTTAGATTTTTTAACTGCTTGACAACCTGTTAAAGTTACAACGATAAATATTAAAGTTATTAAGGAATTAAATGACTTATTAATACTCATTTGCCTCCCTAATTTGATTGTTAAAGTCAATAATTATATAAGAATTGTCATCCTTTTCAAAAATTGCCTCATTTAATCTTAAATCGACAAGTTTGATATCACCTAAATATTGAGTTAGAGATAAAGTTATAACTTCACCTGACGAATTTACTAATGATATATAACTATTGTCCTTACCAGAAATAAGACCAACCAATTTAAAATTGTAAAGACTTAATTCATTTTCCTGTTCTTCTTCTGGAATATTTGAAGAACCACTTGTTCCCTCGTTTCCAGCAAAAGGATCATTTAACGGTACTTCGTCCACATTAATTTCGTTATTGTTTTCAAGTGATTGTTCAGTTGATGAATTATTTGAATTAAGATCGTGTTGGTCAGCAATTGCATTGCTATTCAATATAATAAATATAACTAAAAATATAATTCTAATAAAACTCATCTGGCAATCCTACAATTGTTAATTCGCCTTTAGCAACTATACCTCCAGTTGAATCATTTTGCACTAAACTTATTATTTCTTTATCAAAGTTAAGCATTTTTTGTGATTTTGCTAAGGCTCTTTTAAATTTAATGTAACCCAAAAAATTTCCTTTAATCTCATACCTAACTGGAATTTTATAATATCTTACATTGCTTATATCCACACTCTCTGCGGTTTGAGAGTTTACGACACCTTCGTTAAGAACTGGTTTTGGGTTTCCTTTTTCAATTTTTGAAATAATTAACCCATTAACTCCAGCAAATTTACTTAAACTATCGTAAAGACCCTCAACCTCCGCTTTGGTGTGAAAGAGTTTAGAGCTTTGTTCAAATTCAGGGGTCTTATTTTTAATAGCTTTTTTCATAGTCATTATTTCTCCACTCATGTTCTGAATTTGATTTAACTTTGTCATTTTGTCATTATATAAATTTTTTTTGGTATTAACTATTGGATTTAAAATTGCATAATAAACAACTAAAAATATAATAATTGCAGCAAATCCGGATCCAAATTTAATAAGCGTTTTCTTTTCAATGTTTTGGAATTTTTCTTTTAAATCCTCTAATTTAATATTTTTTAGATCAATATTTTTTAAATCCATTATATACTCTCCACTATACAAGCAATTCTAAAACCTTTCATTTGTGGTTGTCCCGTTGTAGAGCCCGAAGGTAAAGTCATACTTGCTAAAGATGCTTGTGAAATTAATTTTTTTGAGTTTAGATTGTTAATTAATTTTAATATGTCTTGGTCGGTAGATGCTTCCCCGTTAATTATAATTTGATCTGAGCCATTAAAATCTATAGATTTAAACTTAACTCTTTTTGGTACAGAAGAGGCTATTTGAGCTAATATTCTAAAACTAATTAGTTTATTTGATTGTATAGAATCACTTAGATCTAAAGATTTGTTTATTATTCCAAGCTCTTTCTGAAATTTAGTCTTTTCTATAGTTTTTAATTGATGCTCGGTTACAACTTGATCGTAATCTGTAAGTTTTTTATTATAAGACTGTATTTGCCAAAAAGACAGACCAAATAAAACAATATAAATCACACCAACAACTCCTACCACTCCTTTAAAAGCAAAATTTGAAAATATTTTTGCTTTTTTTTGAGCAATCATACTGTCTCTATTTGGAAGTAAGTTAATGTTTTTAACTGCTGTTACAAATTTATAGTATCCAAAAACATCTAGTTTTCTAAATGCCAAACCAATTACTGTAGATAAGTAAGATCTGTTATCAATCCTTACATTTTCCTCAAGTTGTGCTGGAACTTTAACTTCTGAAATTGGGTCAAACAAATTAAAACCAGTATTTGCCAAATTTTTTCTAAAACTTCCTAAGTATGCATCAACATTTGGTAAATTCGAAACAACTTTAAGATTTCTTATTCTTTTTTCGTATTTAGTTTCAAAGTCTTGAATAGCTTGTTTAACTTGTGTCATATATCTTCTAACAAGCGCATCCATTTCTTCCTGGTTATCTGATTTTTGTAAAGTATTTCTATCTTGGCCACGTATAAATATATCTGTTATTATAGGGTTATTATCGTAAAGGATCATAACGTAATTTTCATCAAGTCCAAATTCTAGAACAGCTGTAAGATTACTTTCTTCTATTGAACCTTTGATTTGATTCATTTGATCAACTGCTGACTTTAAAGCAAAACATTTAACATCTATAATTACTGCGTTAAGCCCGCCTTTTTTAATTATAGATGTATAACCATTTATATCTGAAAGTTTTGAAGCAACGAATAGGATATCCATTGTGTTTCCGGTTTTATCTCTATTGATAACCTGGTGAAATATTGAATAGTCATTTAAATTATCTGTAAGCTGTACAAGGTTTTCCCACAATGAGTCAGTATTTATTGCATTTGCTAACTCATCATCTGTCATTAATGGTGCAGTAACAACTCTAATTATTGCACTTGTTACAGGTATAGCAATTGCGGCATTAGTAGTTTCAATCTTAGATTTTTGTAATGCAATTTTAAGTTCGTCTCCAATTTTATCTGGATGCTCTAGAACTGTTGAATTTTCTGGTAATCCCTCAATATCATGGACGAAAAATTTTTCAAGAACCCATTCATTATTTTTGTTATTGTTAAGTTGTGCTAATCTTATTTGATAAGGTGTCAACTCTACACCTACTATTTCTTCACCTTGTATAGCCTGCTTACCTAATTTATTTTTTATGCCAGAACTAAATTTTGATTTAATTTTGTTTAAAAAAGAAACTTTTTTTGTTTTATTTTCAGTTGACGGATTAGTTGTTGGTGTATCATTGTCGGACGCGTCTTTTTTTTTTAGTATCTTTTGAAGCAAGTTTTTCATAAATTATTAATTATTTGGTCAACTTAGCTTATTAGTTTATAATAATCAACTCAGACTAGAATATAAAATATGTCTGATGTATATGATATTTTTTGACTTTTGAGTCATAAAAAGGTCTAAATACTAAAAATTTATTAAAATGTTCGAGAAATTAGAAGACTTAGCTAAAAATAATAAAAAAATTTCAGACTTTCATATCAGAACTGGTTCTCCACTTGCCTACCGACAAACTGGAGAAATTGTTGTTGTTAAAGAAGTTCATGTTAAGGCGCAAGATTTAAAAGATTTAATGACTATGAATTGTAATGAAGTTGAAATTGAAAGATTTGAATCAACACATGAATTAGATTCTGCCGTCACTTTAAGTGGTTTAAGATTTAGAGCAAACTTTTACAAAACTATAAATGGTACAGCTGCGGTATTACGAAGAGTTGAAAGTCAAATACCTGAGATGGATCAATTTAATTTACCACAATCATTATATGATATTGTTGATATGCATAAAGGTTTAGTTTTGGTGACTGGCCCAACTGGATCAGGAAAGTCGACTACGCTCGCTGCGATTGTAAATGAAATAAATAAAACAAGAAGTGCCAATATCATTACGGTTGAAGATCCTGTGGAATTTATTCACAAAGATAATCGAAGTATAGTTTCTCATAGAGAAGTTGGTAAGCAGACAAAAACTTTTGCTGCAGCTCTTAAAGCAGCTTTAAGAGAAGATCCAGATGTAATATTAGTTGGAGAGATGCGAGATCTTGAAACTATAAGTCTTGCACTTACAGCTGCTGAGACAGGTCATTTAGTTTTTGGAACTTTACACACTAGTGGAGCGCCAAGTACAATTAATAGAATTATCGATGTGTTTCCTCCAGAGCAACAAGAACAGATCAGAGCTCAGATTTCAACCTCATTAAAAATGGTAGTCACACAGAGATTGTTAACAACAAAAGATGGGGCGGGAAGAGTGGGAGCATTTGAAATTATGAAATGTACTGGTGCTATTCAAAATTTAATACGAGAGGCGAAAATTCATCAGATACCAAGTATAATGCAGACTGCAGTAAGAGATGGTATGATCACAATGGAAAAATCTTTGGAAGAATTGGTAAAGTCTGGTAAAATAGATCCAGGTGCAGCAAGAAAAGAAAATTAAAGGATTTACTCTTTTGGAATTATTGGTAACACTTACCATAGTTTCAATTATTTCAGGTATTAGTTTTCCAAAATTTATTCAATGGAAAAAAGATCGTGAAGTAAGACAAGCCGTGGAAAAAGCAGCTTCAATGTTAACTTCAGTTATTACTCACAGTTCGAGAGGAAGTTATCCGTATGTGCAAATAGAGTTTAAATCAAATAGCTCATTAACTTCTATAACCACTAAAGGTATGTCCAAGAGTACACTCTCAGATAATTTAAATCAAAAGAAACAGGCAATAAATTGTCCAATAACTACCCAGGGTACAATTTACTGGGACGCAGATCCAATTGAAACCAAATCTTTTCCAGTAGGTAGTAGCGCAGGATCAGGTGGTGCAATTTGTTTTTCAAGAGAAGGAACGTATTATGATCTTGTTGGTTCAGAGTTAATTTTAAACAATCAAGATGCTAACAAACAAGCTTTGGGTGGGTTTAATGTTTCACAATATATAATATTTTGCTCAACTGATATTGCACAAAACGGTGTTTGTCCTCGAAAATTAGCTAAAAAAGATAAACCTGCATATTTGTTAGAATGGTCTAGATTTGGTAATGTAGTTAAGTATAAATGGAATGGTGTAAATTGGTACAGACAATAAAGTAATAACTGAAAAATTTATTTATGGTCAATAGGATAAAAGAAAAAGGATTAACATTAATTGAAGCATTAGTATCTACTGTTATTGTTGGGATAGGTTTTATCGCTGTGTTCCAAATGGTAAATTATTCAGTTCAATCAATTGATGTATCTGGAGAAAGAACAAAAGGCAATTATCTAGTTAACATGGTTGCGGAAGATTTATTGGGTAGTGCGATTCTTAAAATTGATGTTGTTGATCCTAATGACTCATCAAAAACAATAAAACAAACTTTACATGAGTACTTAGTTGAAAAAAGTAAAAATGCTTCAGGTCAAAAAGGTGACTCATGGAAAAAAACTGCGTGTGGTGGATCATCATTTACTGGAAATAATATGTTTTTAAGAAAATTGGATAAGTGGGATGACAGATTTTCAGAAAAAATGTTTAAATGCCGAGACACAACTGAAACCAAAACACTTAAGGTTTATGACATTTGTGCAGATGGATGTAGATACAAATACAAATATGTTAATGACAAAATGTATATTGGTAAAATGGAAGTTAAATTAAATTTTGGTAAAAAAAAGAAATACCTCTATTTTCCAATCCATAACGACATCCAATAATGAAACAAGATAAAAATATTTTGGGCGTAACGCTTGTAGAAATTTTAATAGGCATAGTTATTTCATCAATTATGATGGGAGCAATGTTTACATCTTATAATGCAGTTAATAATTCATACCAAAAGGTGTTTGATAAAGCACAAATAAGCCAAACAGGAAGAGATGTTTTGGGAATGTTGCTGAGAGATATACGAATGGCTGGTTTTAAATATTACGGAGACAACATGAAAACAAATGATGAGCATGCTCCTATTTTAATAACAAAAACTGGTGATAAAAAAACAAATTGTGATTCAATTTCAATTGTATATGGCGATGTAAATTATGACAAAGACGCAACACAAAAGTATACTTATAAAAGGTTTAAGGTATCATATTTTTGTGAACCAACAAAATTAATAGACAAAAAAACGCAACAAGCAGAAGATGCATTTGCATTATTTAAGACTAAACAAAATTGGGATGAAGCCTCTTTAAAATGGAAGTATGATGATCCTGCTACGTATGAAAAACAATTAGTTGTAAATTATGTACAGGATATAATTTTTAACGCCATAGATGAGGATGGAGTCATTATAAATCCTCCACCATCACCAAACAATAAAAATAGTGATAAAATTTTTAGTATTAAAACAGTAGATATCGCGATTACAGTTAGATCAAAAAATGATTTTTATAAAGATACTAATAAAGAGTACAAAGCTAAAACCGGCAAAGATAGAAAGAGTTTTGCTCTTTCAGACAGTAACAGAGATCTAACACGTTTTGATGATAAATTTCTAAGAGAAACTATTACCGTAACTGCTTACGCTAGGAATTTAGGTTTGCAATGAGAAAAAATGAAAAAGGTTTCGCGCTAGTTCTCTCTTTAGTTTTATTATTGGTTATGTCATTAATGGGAGGTGCTTTAATAGTGGTTTCATCAGTTGATCATTCAAATAACAATACAAGTGACGATTATCAACAAACATTTTATGTAGCTGAAACTGCATTATTGGAGGGAGAAAAATACATAGTTAACCAATTCTTGGGCCCGTGGGAAGGTGATCCAGCAGCAAGAAACGTGAATAATAGAAATATGCCCATGAACGATGGAGTTAAGTTTAGTGGAGAAATGAAACTAGGAAACATAACTGATAAAAGTGATAAATTTTATAAAGACACTGGAAAAAATTGTTATAACAGTTTTAAAGACTTGGATCGTGGCAAGTTAGAAACTTCTGGTGTTGTAAGAGCTGAAAGTTCCAGTTTTGGGAAACTATTAACTAAAGCATTTGCTACTGGTGGGGATCAAGACGAGCAAGATGAAGCTGAAAAACTTAAGAATTATTATTATGAATTCTTCATTTATCGAATTGGCAAAGCTCCTTTTAGAGGTTATGGATCTAGTGTTAAAAAAGGGGCGAATAATACAGGTCAAGATGGGATGGCATATAGAATATATGGTTGTGGTGTTAATATGAGTCCCGACAGAATGGTAGTGGCTTTAGAAAGTTTAATCGTTTTACCAACAAGATAATATGATGAAAAATTTTAAAATTTATATATATTTATAAATTATGAATAAAATATTCATATTAATACTCTCAACATTTTTTATAAGTAACTTTACATATGCTAAGTGTGACTTAAAGTACGAGCTTGGTGATCCGATTACTAAGATGGAGAATGATTTTGGCGGAGCGTTTCCATCATATATTCCAGGTGTTATAACTTATCCAATTTTATCAGAGGATATTTGCCCAGAGCAAAAATTAGATAATGTTATGATAGAGTATAAATTTATAGATGATAAATTAGTGGCTTATAATTTTTTTGTATTAAATGATGAACAGGATGATCACTCTGAGAAACTTGTACTGTTGAATTACACACAAAAAGTATATGGGGAATTTGCAACTGGAAACCCTATAACATATAGGGGATATAAAATTTTTGAGAAAGGTAATGACTTTATTGTATATCAAAAAGCGGATGGTCCCGAAGGTATTACTGACGAACAATTGTATATTTCTGATAAAGAGCATGATTATATTTTAATGACACATATGGAAAAAATGGAAACTGAAGCTGAAACTGAGTATGGAGATGTAACTCAATGAAATTAATTAAGTTTTTAATTTCATCATTATTTGTTTACTTAATAACTGTAAGTACAGTTTTTGGTAAAGCTTTACCTCCTGGTTCAGGAGTTGGTGATGTCCCAGCAAATGTTTTAATATTATTGGATAAGTCTGGAAGCATGGGTTGGAGAATGAGCGGCGGGGTTAATAGTTTATTTCAACCTCATGATACTGCGGTAGATTCAAATGGGGATTTATA
>MDTD01085111.1_pt1 | contig 14467 bp, 13 predicted proteins | sample 811221 | NCBI WGS metagenome assembly MDTD01 (sample SAMN05326646, study PRJNA326480) | marine metagenome | isolation source: seawater | place: Pacific Ocean: South West | collected 2011
CTTTCCTAATACAAGTTTTGTTACTTGTATTTAATGAATATTCATTAACTCAAAAGGAGTAATTATGAAAAAAGAACTATTAATAGGTACAGCTCTAGTATCAACTCTTGGTGCAGCTTCAGTTGCTGAAGCAGTAACAGCTACTATGAGCGGTAACCACAAAGTTGGTATTGAAACTGAGTCTCCTGACTCTGGTGGAGATACTAGATCAAACAATAATGACAACAACTTTACTGTGTCATTATCTGAAACTACTGACGGTGGTATTACTATTTCTTCAAGCTTTATGCTTTTAAACGAAAATAGTAGCTCAGGTGATATGGATGCTGGATTTACACTTGCATTTACTGATGGATCTAAATTAGACATCATCAATGCTGGTAACGCATCAGGTTCACATGATATTTCAGTTCCAGGATCTGCTGGATCAGAAGGTATCACTCTAACAACTTCAAACAAAGCGCCAACAGGATTAGACTTTGCTGCAGGTTCAACACAATTTGGTGTAGAATATCATACAGCTAGTGACTTCATGATGGATGGACTAAAAATGTCTTTCTCAGCTTCTACTGATAACGGTGCAACTACATCAACAACTTATAAAACTGATGGACACATCGGTATTGGTGGTACTTATGTAACTGATGCTGGTGACACTACTGTAACTTTAGGTTTTGGTTATTCTGAAACTGAAGGTGCAATTAGTGGAACATCTCCTCTTAATGATGAGGGTGGTATCCACGCAGGTATTAGTGCTGTAACTGGTGACTTAACTGTTGCTGTTGGTTTTGCTGATGGTGAAAGTATTGAGTCTACAACTGCAAGCACCCCAGCTGTTGAAGTTGATGGTGAAGTAGTTAAAGTTGGTGCAAAATACGTAAGTGGTGACTTAACATTTAATGTTGGTTTCACAGATGGTAATGCACATGATAACGCGTTTGCTGGTACTGACAGAAGTGGTGAAGACTCTGTTGAAACTACTTCAGCAAGTGTATCTTATGCGGTTGCTTCAGGTGTAACAGCAATACTTGGTTACTCAAACACTGAGTCTCAAAACGAAGGTGCTGCTGACACTAAAGACGGATCTGCTTGGTACATTGGTGCCAACATGTCATTCTAATTAAGCACTCTTAATTTCTTTAAAACGGCACTATAAAAAGTGCCGTTTTTTTTATGTTTTACTTTTGGTCCCCAATACAATAATTATCTATTAATGTTTTTTATACGACTCCTAATTTTAATATCTCTTTTTTTTATTATTTCATGCAATCGTAATATGACAGAAGAGGAAAAAAGGGAAATGTGGAGTAAGGCCCAAACAACTGGAGCAATAATTGAGAGGTCGGGAACGAAATTTAATTCAGCCACAAATAAGGAAGTGGCTATGAGAGATGCTCAAACAAGATTACAATCTGGTGGTGGTTTATTTGGTGATGGCTTAAATGTTGGCGGAATATTAAATAATAAAAAAGAACCTGAAAGTGTTGTGGGAACATATGGAATGCCAATTAATCAATATTTATGGAAAGGCGCTTTAGCAACAATAAATTTTATGCCACTTAATTCTGCCGATCCAGTGGGTGGAACTATACTGACTGACTGGTATTCAACTGCATCTAATGAAAATGAACGGTGTAAGTTAAACATCTTCATAACTGGGAAAGAGCTAAAAACACAAAATTTAAAAGTAACTTCCTTTTGTCAAGAGTTTAGAAATCAAAAATGGTTAAGTAAAGAAGTAGACGAAGTAAATAATACTAAAATAGAAAATGCTATATTAAATACAGCAAAAAAATTAAGACTTGAATCAAGTTAAAATAGTGTCCTCTAGATACAACCACAAAATAGTTGAAGAAAAATGGCAGAAAATTTGGTCTGACAAAAAAGTATTTAATACAGTTAAAGATAATAAAAAGAAAAAATATTATGTACTAGAGATGTTTCCATACCCTTCAGGGAAAATACACATGGGGCATGTCAGAAACTATACCTTAGGCGATGTCATAGCAAGATACAAAAAAATGAAAGGTTATAATGTTCTTCACCCTATGGGTTGGGATGCTTTTGGATTACCCGCAGAAAATGCAGCTATAACGGAGAAGAAGCATCCGGAGGAATGGACCTATGAAAATATTAAGACTATGAAAAGTCAATTATTGAGAATGGGTTTGTCTCTTGATTGGGATAGAGAGTTGGCTACTTGTCATCCAGAATACTACAAACATGAACAAAAATTTTTTATTGATATGTTTAATGCTGGTTTGGCTTATAAAAAAGAGGCCGAAGTAAACTGGGACCCGATTGACAAAACTGTTTTGGCTAATGAACAAGTAATTGATGGAAAAGGTTGGAGATCTGGAGCGGTTGTAGAAAAGAAAAAACTATCTCAGTGGTTTCTTAAAATTAGCAAATATTCGGAAGAACTACTGAAAGACTTGGATAATTTAGAAAAGTGGCCAAACAAAGTAAAGATTATGCAATCTAATTGGATAGGAAAATCACTTGGTGCAGAAATTGAATTTAATATTAAGAACATAAAACATAAAATAAAAGTTTTTACGACCAGGCCTGACACAATATTTGGAGCTACTTTTATTGCCCTGTCTCCTGAACACCCTTTGACTAAAAGTTTATCAAATGAAAATTTAGAACTAAAAAAATTCATTAATGAGTGCAAAAACATAAATTCAGAAAAAATAAAAAAAGGTTTCGACACGGGTTTATTTGCTGAACATCCTTTTATAAAAAACAAATCGATTCCTGTATTTATTGCTAATTTTGTTTTAACTGAATATGGATTAGGAGCCATATTTGGTTGTCCGGCACATGATCAAAGAGACTTAGAGTTTGCTAAAAAATATAAAACTGAAATTATTCCTGTGGTAAAACCTGTTGGACATCAAGGTGATTTTGAGATTAAAAAGGATGCTTTTACTGAAAATGGTGTTGTAATTAATTCAAGTTTTTTGAATGGGCTTACAACATCTGATGCAAAGAAAAAAATAATATTTGAGATAGAAAAGTTGGGTTTTGGCCAAAAAAAAATAAATTATAAATTAAGAGATTGGGGGATTTCTAGGCAAAGATTTTGGGGTTGTCCCATTCCCATTATCTATAGGGAAGATGGAAAGGTAATGCCTGAACATGAAGAAAATTTACCAGTAAAACTTCCTAAAGTTGAAAAATTTACTGAATCATCTAATGCTCTTAACAATATTGATGGTTGGAAAGAAACAACATGTAAAAAAACCGGTTTAAAAGCAATTAGAGAAACTGATACTTTTGATACTTTTTTTGAGTCGTCTTGGTATTATTTTAGATATTGCAATGCTAGACTAGACAAACCTTTTGAAAAAAATGATATTGATTATTGGTTACCAGTTGATCAATATATTGGCGGAATTGAGCATGCAATATTGCATTTGCTTTATTCAAGGTTCTTCACAAAAGCATTAAGAGATCTCGGTTATTTTAATTTAAAAGAACCTTTTGATGGTTTGTTTACCCAGGGAATGGTTACCCACCAAACTTTTAAGAATAATAAAGGTTGGTTGGAGCCTAGCGAAGTTCATAAAATAGGGGAAGACTTTTATGACGAAGCAGATAGCAAGGTAGAAACTGGAAAAATTGAAAAAATGAGTAAATCAAAAAAAAATGTAGTTGACCCAAATGATATTATTGACTCTTATGGTGCTGACACAGCAAGATGGTTTATGTTATCTGACAGCCCTCCTGAAAGAGATTTACAATGGACAGATACCGGTATAATTGCATCTCACAAGTTTATTAACAAAATTTGGGATTTAACATCAAAGTTTCAAAAATATATATCAGACAATTCCGTTGATAACACAGAGTTTAAAAATAACTTAAAGGTTTTAATTAATGACGTTGCAATAAATATTGAAAGTTTTCAATTTAATAAATCAGTTGCAAAAATTTATGAATTTATGAACTATCTAAATGATAGTTTATCACAAAATAATTTATCAAATGAAAATTTTAAATGGGCACTTAACAAACTTTCTTTGATATTACAGCCATTTGTTCCTCATATAAGTGAAGAGATTTGGTATAATTTAGGCAATAAAACACTGTGTATTAATCAAAATTGGCCTGTGGAGAAAGAAGTAATTAGAGATATAAAAATCAATATCGCAGTACAAATTAATGGTAAAACAAGAAGTGTTATAGAAGTAACAAATGATATTAATAAAGAAAGCATTTTAAAAATGGCCAAAGAAGACAAGCAAATACAAAAATATCTTTTTAATAAAGACATAAAAAGAGAAATATATGTTCCTGAAAAAATAGTTAATTTTGTTTTATGATTTTTAATAAAAATTTAAAACTGCTATTATCATTAATGTTTTTACTTGTATCTTGTGGCGAACTAGACTTTGTATATGAAAACCCCAAAAATAAGTTTAGTCCTTTAACAAATAAAACAAGTTTTATATTTGAGGGTAAAGACCTGCCATCAATTATAAGGTTTTCATCAAAATATTTTGGTCAAAGTAAAAATCCTGATTATGAGCTTATTATTAATGTAGAAGAGACAAAGATAAAAAAATCTGTCCAAAAAAATCAGGCAATTTCAAAACTTGATTATGAGTTAAGCTTTAATTATGCACTTAATACAGTAGATGGATGTGAAATATATTCAAAGCAAATTTCTTCTAGGTTTTCTTACACTCCAAAATCTTCAGGTTATAATTTTGGTTCGGATCAATCACTAGAAAATAAATACAATTTAGCAATTGATGAAAATTTCTCTAGGTTTGCAGATCTAATAGAAGAAATTGATCTAGTTTGTAAAAATGAAAATTGACCCTATTAATTTAATTTTAGATACAAGTTTTAAGTTTAAATATAAGTATTATTTTGTTTCAGGAAACGAGATAACGCTTATGGAAAAGATGAAAGAGTTAATTGTTGAAAATTGTACTATTGATAATATTTTACAAAAAGAAACAATTAAAGAAATTGGTTTTTATGGAAACGATGTGGGTCTTTTTAATAATAAAAAGCTTTATGTTGTTAAAGATATTAAAAACATAAATGAAGAAAAAATTAGTCAGCTAAATAACAATGAAGATATTTTTATATTTTTCGTTGAAAATAGCCCCAAAATTAAAAAGATTAAAAGTATATTTTCTAAAAAAGCTGACTCCGTTTTGTTAGATTGTTATGAGTTAACCAAAGAGCAAAAAGTAAAAATTTTTAATAAACATATTAAAGATCATAAAATTGAATTAGATACAGATGCATATTGGCTTGTTGTTGAAAAACTTAATAATAAATTTAGCTTTTTAGAGAAAGAGTTAGAAAAACTTAATGCTTTTGAAAATAAAAAGTTAGATACTGAAATAATAGATAAAGTAATTTCTAAAAACACATATGGTTTGGATAAAATTTTTTTTGAAATACTTAATAGTAATGAAAAAATTATAAATACTTACAATGACAAGGTTACAAATGAAAAAGAGGTTAATGAATTTTATTATTCTTTAAAACAATTTTGTAATCTAATTATCAATAATTATAATGAGGATAGTTTTTCAAAAAATATTCCGGTGTATTTGTTCCGTGAAAAAAATCATTTATTAAGTGTGTTTAAAAAATTTAATAATAAAAAAAGGATTGCTCTTATTTCGCTAATGTTAAAAACTGAAAAAAGTATAAGATTAAATGGGAATTTATCTACATTAATTGGCTTACGTTTTTTATTAAATTTTAAAAGACTCGTTATTTCTTAAGTCTTTTCATAATTTCATCAAGCTGATTAAGATCTGAATAATAAAGAGTTAGAGAGCCTGAAGAACCGCTTTCATTAAACTGAATAGACGTTTTAAGCCCTATTTTATCAGATAATTCTTTTTCCAAATCAACAATATTCGGGTCTCTTTCTTTTTTTTGTTTTTTTGTTTTTTTAAATTCAGAAGTAATTTTTTCTGTTTGCCTTACGCTTAGGTTTTTTTCTATAATTTCATTTGCTTTTTGAATTGCGTCTGGAACGCCTATTAATGCTCTCGCATGACCCATAGATAATTTACCTGATATTACCAAGTCTTGAATTGCTTTATCGAGTTCCAACAATCTTAATATATTAGAAACATGGCTTGAACTTTTTCCAATTGATTTAGAAAGCTTTTCATTAGATATTTGTTTTAAATCAATGAGACTTTTGTATGCTTTTGCTTCTTCTATAACATTAAGGTCTTCTCTTTGTATATTTTCAATTAAGGCCGCTTCCAATATTTCACTGTTATCTATTTCTCTTATTACACAATGAATTTCGTGAAGGCCTGCTAGTTGTGAGGCTCTCCACCTTCTTTCACCAGCAATAATCTCGAACTGATTACTGTTTGTTGGTCTAACTATAATAGGTTGAATTAAACCTTGACTTTTAATAGAGCCGGCGAGCTCTTCTAGTTCTTCTTGTTTAAAATTTTTTCTTGGTTGTGAAGGGTTTGGGGTTATTTGAGAAATATTAATTTTGAGAACGCCGTCCTCTTTTTGATTAATTTCTTTTGAGCTTGATAGAAGGGCGCCTAAGCCCATTCCTAATTTATTTTCTTTATTCATTATTATTATTCTGATTTAAAATTACTTCTTTTGCAAGCTCAATATATGCCAAAGATCCTGCACACTGTGTATCGTATACTAGCGCTGGCTTACCATGACTAGGAGCCTCTGAAATTTTGATATTTCTGGGAATAGTAGTTGAGTATACTTTATTACCAAAATGTTCTCGCACATCCTTTTCAACTAATGAGCTTAAAGAGTTACGTTTATCAACCATTGTTAATAAAATTCCTTCAATAGACAGGTTTTTATTATAATTTGTTTTTATTAAATCAATTGTATTGATTAGTGAAGACAATCCCTCAAGGGCAAAAAATTCTGATTGTAATGGTATTAATGCGGTGTTCGATGCCACAAGACAGTTTATTGTGATTAGTCCTAATGCTGGGGGACAATCTAAGAAAATGAAGTCAAAATCATCTGTATTTTTAAGTATCTTCTTAAGCGTGAACTCTCTCTCATTGAGATTTGCTAGTTCAATTTCTGCAGCTGCTAAATCAGTGTTAGCACAAATTATATTTAAATTAGGTATAACTGTTTCTTTAATACCTTCTTTTATCAAGCGGCCGCTTACTATCATATCATAAATAGATGGGTGCCTATTGTTTTGAGCAATTCCTAATCCTGTACTTGAGTTTCCTTGAGGATCAGCATCAATTATAAGTATTTTTTTGCTTATTGCCGCAAGTGATGTTGCTAGATTAATTGTGGTGGTAGTTTTTCCAACTCCTCCTTTTTGATTTGTAATAGATATTGTTTTTTTCACAACTTAACTAATTTGTTTATTTCTAATATAAAACCATCTCCCTGACTTTTACTTTCGTAAAGCTTATAATAAAAATCAAAGTTTTTTTTTGCATGTAGGATTTCAGTATTAACATTTCTCCCTTTTAGAAACAAAAGTGTTGTATTACTTTTTGAAAAAAAAAGTGAATAATTTAGCAAATTAATTAATGGTGATAGAGCTCTGCAAATTATATAGTCGGTTTTAATATTTTTTATTGCATCCACTCTTTTACAAATTGTCTTTGCGCTAATTTGAAACTCTGAAATGAAACTATTAATAAATTGTATTTTTTTTAACTTAGAGTCTATTAAGATAATGTTTTTATATCCATAAATGTTTAGCAAAAGACCTGGAATTCCTGCTCCTGTTCCAAAGTCTACGATCCTACTGTCTTTATTCTTTATAAATTTTGATAATTGAAGAGAGTCATTTATGTGTCTGTCCCAAGGATATTTGAGTGTAGAGGACCCTACCAAGTTAATATTCTTATTAGTTTTTTTTAGTTTTTCTAAATAAAGGTCTATTAGTTGTGTTTGACCTTTTGTTAACTTATAAAAATCAATTACTTGTTCCTTATCCAAAATTAAGCCACTTCTCTGTTTTTTCTAATATGTCTTAATATTGCAATAATTGCTGCAGGTGTCATACCAGATATTCTGGAGGCCGCACCAATGGTGGGGGGATTTATTTGGATTAACTTTTCAATAATTTCGTTTGATAGGCTTCCTACCTTTTTATATTTGATTGAGATTGGGATTTTAAGATTTTCCTCTTTTTTAAATGCTAATATATCAGCTCTTTGTCTGTCTAAATAACCGGCATATTTAGCCTCTATTTCTATTTGTTCTATAACTTCATTGTTAAGTTTTTTTAGTTTGGGAAATATATTTTTTAACTTGCTTGTTGTTATGTTGTTAAATGAAAGAAGCTCAATAACATTTCTTTTTTTTCCATCTTTGTTAATTTTTATTCCATTTTCTAAAAGTTTATTGGGTGAGATAGAGTATTGTTTTGCTAAACTAAAACCATCTTTTATTTTTTTTAATTTTTGTTCAAAGATTTTTTGTCTATTTTTGTCAACACTTCCTATTTTAATACCCAAAGGAGTAAGTCTTTGATCTGCATTATCTGATCTTAAAAGCAGTCTATGTTCTGATCTTGATGTAAACATTCTGTATGGTTCATTTGTGCCTTTTGTAACCAAATCATCTATTAATACACCTATGTATCCGTCTGATCTTTCAATAATAAATTCTTTATTAGATTTAAGGGACAAAGAAGCGTTTAATCCAGCAACCAAGCCCTGGGCCGCAGCTTCTTCATATCCTGTTGTTCCATTAATCTGACCAGCGAAGTATAGTTTATCAATTTTTTTAGTTTCTAACGTATGTTTAAGTTCTTTGGGATCAATATAGTCGTATTCAATTGCATAAGCAGGCTGAGTAATAGTTACCTTTTCTAAACCCTTAATTGTTCTAACAAAGTCCTCTTGCACAATTGTTGGTAGAGACGAAGAAATTCCATTGGGATAAACTAATTCACTATCAAGACCCTCTGGCTCAAGAAATATTTGATGGGAGTTTTTAGAAGCAAATTTAACAATCTTATCTTCTATAGAAGGGCAATACCTTGCGCCAATGGCATTAATCTTGCCTGAGTACATTGGTGATAGTTTAAGATTTTTTGATATAATCTCATGTGTTTTTTCATTCGTATGAGTAATAAAGCAAGATATTTGAGCAATGTTGATATCTCTGTGGATAAATGAGAATGGCACAAGTCTTTTATCTGCTTTCTGTTCTTGTAAGTTATTGAAATTTATGGTTTTTTTTAAAAATCTAGGGGGTGTTCCTGTTTTTAATCTGCCTATTGAAAACTTTAAGTCTTTTAACTTTTTTGCTAGATTAATTGAGGGTTTATCTCCAACCCTTCCTCCTAAATATTTTTCTGATCCAACTCTTATTACACCACTTAAAAAGGTGCCAGTGGTTAAAACAACGCTTTCACAACTAATCTTTTTGCCTTTATTGGTAATTATTCCTTTTATTTTTTTATTCTTAATCATAAGGTCTTCTACTGAACCTTCAAAAACTTCTAAGTTTTTTTGTTTTTTTACAATATTTTGAATTGCTTTTTTATACAAGGATCTGTCAGTTTGGGCTCTAGGACCTCTTACTGCAGCACCTCTGCTTGAGTTAAGCATTCTAAACTGTATACAGGATAGATCTGTGGCCATTCCCATTATTCCGCCCAATGCATCAATTTCTTTTACTAAATGTCCTTTTCCAAGACCCCCAATTGCTGGATTACATGACATTTCACCTATTTTTTCCAGTTTATGTGTAATTAGAAGTGTTTTTGACCCAGTCCTTGCAGAGGCACAGGCAGCCTCAACACCTGCATGACCGCCTCCTATTACTATTACATCAATTGTTTTGTCGTTTTTTTTCACGTGAAATTACTTTCCTATACAAAAATCAGAAAATATTATATCTAAAATTTCCTCAATATCAAATATTTGATTTATTTGCTTAAGATGATTATAGCAAAGCCTCAAATCTTCCGAAGCCATGTCTATTCTTTTAAAATTAATATTTTTTAATATTTTTATACTATTTTCAATTGAATTTATGTGTCTTTCACGTGAAAATATATCTTCCTGAATATTATTTTTAGCTAATTTTTTCTGTATTTTTTTTAATATTTTTTTAATTCCATAACCATCTACAGAAGATATGTTGTTAACGTCTTTAATTTTAGTTTTTTTAATATCATATTTAGATTTGATAAAGATTTTATTTTTAATATTTTTATATTGTTTTTTTTCGTTTTTTTCTAAAAATATAAGGTTTAAATCTGAAATCTCAGCACTTTCTAGAGTTTTTTTTATCCCGATTTTTTCAATATTATTTCTGTGTTTTCTTATACCAGCACTATCAATAAATAGGTATTTGTTTCCATCTATTTCCAAATTTGAAGATACTAGATCTGTTGTTGTACCAGGTATATTTGTTACTATAGAAATATCTTTATTGCTTATATAATTAATAAAAGATGATTTGCCTGTGTTTGGTCTACCCAGAATTGTTATTCTAAAACCACCATTAATTTGATTTGATATCTTTGATTCTTTAACTTTTTTAGTAAGATCATACAAAATGTTCTTTTTTTGTTCTTCTATTTTATGTAATATTTTTTTGGGTAAGTCCTCTTCAGAAAAGTCAATAACTGCCTCAACATCTGCAAGAAGTTTTGAAATTTTTTTTAATACTTTTGCTAAATATTTTTCAAGACCTCCTGATAGGTTATTAATGGCAGTTTTTCTTTGGTTTTCAGTTTCTGAATTAATTAGGTCGTTTAAAGACTCTGCTTGTAAAACACTTATTTTATTATTTAATAATGCTCTTCTTGTAAACTCGCCTGGTTCAGCCAGCCTTATTTCGTTGTTTAGAAAAACTTCTGTTATTTTGTTTATTACTGCAATACTTCCATGGCACGAAATCTCCACAAGGTCTTCTCCTGTGTAGCTTTTGGGTGACTTAAAGAATGTTATTACAACCTGGTCAACTATATTTTTATCTTTATCTACTACGCTGGTTAGTGAAGGTTTTGTTTTGTATTTCTTTATCTTTGTAATGTTTTTAATGGTTTTGAATGATTTTGTTCCAGTAATTCTAAATACAGCTAAAGCTGATTTTATTTTTGGTGTAGCTAATGCAAAAATTGTGTCACTATTAGAACCCATATAATTTGGGCAAATAAACTTATAACAAGAGCAAGTCTAGATATAATATTATAAAATTATTTTGTTCCCATACTTTGGAAAAACTCATTGTTTGTCTTTGTATTTTTCATTTTATCTAGTAAAAATTCCATTGACTCTGTTGTTCCCATAGGAGCTAAAATTTTTCTGAGTATGAATATTTTTCCAAGTTCATCTTTATCTAACAAGAGCTCCTCTTTTCTAGTAGCTGATTTACCTATATCAAAAGCTGGGTAAGTTCTTTTTTGACTAAGTTTTCTATCCAAAACCATTTCACTATTACCTGTACCTTTAAATTCCTCAAAAATAACCTCATCCATCCTACTACCAGTATCTATAAGCGCTGTAGCTATGATTGTTAATGAACCACCCTTCTCAACATTTCTTGCCGCTCCAAAAAATCTTTTTGGTCTTTGTAAGGCGTTGGCATCTACACCACCTGTTAAAACTTTTCCACTTGAAGGTACAACAGTATTATAAGCTCTTCCAAGTCTTGTTATTGAATCTAAAAGTATTACCACATCGTGTTTATATTCAACCAATCTTTTAGCTTTTTCTATTACCATTTCAGCTACTTGAACATGTCTTGATGCTGGTTCGTCAAAAGTTGAACTAATTACTTCGCCTTTGACTTGTCTTTGCATATCTGTTACCTCTTCAGGTCTTTCGTCAATTAAAAGAACAATTAATTTAGTATCTGGGCTATTAGCTGTAATTGCATTTGCTATTTTTTGCATTATTATTGTTTTACCAGTAAATGGTTGAGCAACTATTAGTTGTCTTTGCCCTTTTCCTAGAGGTGCTATAATATCTATAATTCGTTCAGTTAGATCTGGCATTGGTTTTTCCTGTTCCAGCCTAAATCTTGTTTCTGGATATAAAGGTGTTAAGTCCTCAAAATTAACTCTATTTTTAACTAAATCTGTATTTTGTCCATTTATCTTGTTTATTTTAATTATTGCAAAGTATCTCTCCCCTTGTTTTGGTGAACGAATTTCGCCTTCAACACTGTCTCCAGTTCGTAAACTAAATTTTTTAATTTGTGATGGTGACACATAAATATCATCAGGACCTGGTAAATAATTTGATTCAGGAGATCTTAAAAAACCAAAACCATCTTGCATTATTTCTATAACACCGGCACCTGTTATTACTTCTCCCTCCTCAGCAATCATCTTAAGTATTGCAAACATTAAATCTTGTTTTCTAAGAGAAGAAGGATTTTCAATACCAAGTTTATCAGCTTGTTTTAAAAGCTCTTCTGGTTCTTTACTTTTTAAATCTTGTAAGTTCATTTTGCTGGGGTGAATTTAGAAATGAAAATATTTAATACAAAATATAAATATTAATGTCAAAATAAATAATATATTTATATATTAATTAATAGTTGTTGTATTTGTAAGGTGAATTATAATAATTTTATTAATTTAATAGCTTTTCCTTATATAATTAACAAAGTTGAAAAGCTGTTAATCTTAATTGTTAATAATAATTATAAATTATAATTATGTCTTTTTTCAACAATTTAACAAATAACAACTCTATTAATAACCTGTTAAAAGCTAATTATATCTTTAATTATAAAATATCATGGATATTTTTTTTCTTCTTTATTAAATTGTTTATAAGGTTTTGCTTAAAAAAAACTTCTTTTCAACTAATTTAAAAGATGATGAATTGTGTTAATAAGTTTATTGTTTATTAACATGTTTACCAACAACACTTATATTTTAGCTAGTTCAAGTAAATCTAGATACAACATTTTAAAAAACTCAGGATTTGAATTTAAAAAGATTAGTCCAAAATGTGATGAAGAAGAGTTTAAAAAAACAATAAGAGCTGAAAAATTATCTCCAAAAAGAATAGCAATAAGACTTTCTTATGAAAAGGCAATGAGTATCAGCAGACTAAAAAAATATTTCAAAAACAAAGTAATTGGTTGTGATACATTAATACATTTAAATAAGAAAATATTTGACAAAGCCAAAACCTTAAAAGAAGCACAAAATAAAATTAAAACGCTTTCTGGAAGAAAACATAAAATTGTTTCAGGTATAACCGTTTGTAAGGGAGCTAAAGTTATTTGGCAGTGTTCAGCTACAACAAATGTTAAAATTAGGAAATTAACAGACAACGAAATAAAAGAATACTTAAAAGTAGCAGGCAAAGAAGTTTTACACTCAGTTGGCTGTTATCAAATAGAGGGCTTAGGTCCAAAAATTATAGAGGACATAGAAGGTGACTTTTTTAATGTAATGGGGCTTCCTTTGTTTAAATTTTTAAAATACACCTATTCAAATATATGAAAAAATTTTATGTAATAGGCAATAAAACCTCACAAAGTTTATCACCAACTATATTCAATTATTGGTTTTTAAAATATAAAATTAAAGCCAAATACAGTTTTGTTGAAATTAAAGAAAATCAGTTTGATAGAAAAATACAATCAGTACTTAAAATAAAAAATCTTTCTGGACTAAACATCACAATTCCCTTTAAACAAAAAATAATGAAACATACTAATGTTTTAGATGTTCACTCCAAAAAAATTAATGCAGTAAATTGTCTTTCGTTTGGATCAAAAATTAAAGGTATTAATACAGATTGGGAGGGTTTTTACAGAGCCCTTCCTAAAAAAATTAAATCTAAAAAAAATTTTATTCTTATAATAGGATACGGAGGCGCCGCATTAGCCATACATTATGTTTTGATTAAAAAAGGTTTTAAAAAAATTGCTATAATAAACAGAACAAGAAAAAAACTAAATTTCATAAGTGGAAATAAATATACTTCAAATATGAATATGCTTAACAAATATCTTGTAAGGGCTGACCTAATTATTAACACAACGCCCATCAACCCTATAAATAAATCAAACAAAAAGTTTATTTCAAAAAAAACTTTTCTAAACGATATTGTATACAAGCCTAAAGAAACAAGCTTTTTAAGTCAGTTTCCAAACAATAATAAAATATATGGCATTTCAATGTTGCTTGAACAAGCAGCATCGTGTTTTAAATTCTGGTTTGGCTTTCAACCTGCTATAGATTTAAGACTTATGGAAATTTTAGAGAAAAAACTTAAATGACTAAAACTGTAGCGATAACAGGTGGAATAGGATCTGGCAAATCAACTTTTTCAATTGAAGTAAGAAAAAGGGGTTTTAAGCTTTTAGACTCAGATGAACAAGTTTCACTTTTATATAAAGATCCAAACAATGAATTCTTAAAATTTTTAAAAAAAATTAAATTAGGTAAGGCAATTTCAAAAAACAAAATTAATAAAAAAACTATATCTGACGAAATATTTTCTAACAAATTGTTAAAAAA
>MDTD01082339.1_pt1 | contig 14466 bp, 15 predicted proteins | sample 811221 | NCBI WGS metagenome assembly MDTD01 (sample SAMN05326646, study PRJNA326480) | marine metagenome | isolation source: seawater | place: Pacific Ocean: South West | collected 2011
CTGCGGCTGGGCAAAAACCTTGTCACCTGCAACCGCACGCTTTTGGCTGGTCACGGGGAAATTCTGTTTAAAATCGCCAGCGGCGCGGGTGTGGGCATTGGTATGGAAGGCGCGGTGCTGGGCGGCGTGCCGATTATCCGCCAGCTTATTAACAACACCGGCGCCTACACGCTGACCGCCATGAACGGCATTTTAAACTCAACCTCCAATTATATTTTAATGCGGATGCGGGAAGTCGGCTGTACGGTGGAGGAAGCCACCCAGGCCGCTGTAGAGCTTGGTTTTGCCCACCCCTTGGTAGACTTGGACACCAGCGGCAAAGATGCCCTGTTCCGCATGACGCTGCTGCGTGCCATGGCCTTTGGCGTGTGGACCGATGTACGCCGTATTAAGCCGGTTGGGCTGGAGGGCATTACCCCGGCCGATATGCGGCTGTGCCTGCAGTTGGGCTATCGCATCAAACAAATTGCCACGGCGACCGAGCACCATATAAGTGTAGCGCCCAAACTGGTGGAAGAAACCACGCTGATGGGCCGCACCCACGGCAGCATGACAGCGGTCACCTTGCACACCGATGAAGTTGGGCCGCTGTTCATGGCGGGCGACAGCGCCGACGCGGACGCGGTGGTCACCGGCATGATGCATGATCTTTTAGTGCTGGCCCGCGGCGGCAAGCTATGCCTGCCGCAGGTCAACAGTTCAGACAACAAGCCCCCGGTCACGGGTGTGGGCGCGTTTTACATCCGCACCACGCCGCAGCACAAGCATACGCTTTTGGGGACGGGTAAGCTGCATTTGGTAGACGAAGCCTTTGACCGCCAGAGCGGGCAGGTCGGACTGTTGGTAACAGGCTATATTGGCCTGTCGTCCGTGCAAAATTTAGTCGGCGAAGATATTATGGTTATGGAATGTATGACCCCCGCCCTGCATCAACAACAATTGGAGGCTGCGTAACATGGCACTGGAACTGGCACAGGTGGAGCAACTGGGCTCCCGTAAAAAAGCTAACATTGACCGCACCATTTCCATTGAACTGGCTCGCGTGACCGAAGCCGCGGCTCGCGCCGCCGCCCGCCATATGGGCACCGGTGATAAAGAAGCGGTAGACGGTGCCGCGGTAGAAGCCATGCGTACCGCTTTAAACGCCTTGCCGATTGACGGCACAGTTGTCATTGGCGAGGGTGAAAAAGATGAAGCGCCCATGCTCTATATTGGTGAAAAAGTCGGGACAGGAGATGGCGAAGAGCTGGAAATTGCGGTGGATCCGGTGGACGGCACCACGCTGACCAGCAAAGGGCGCGAAAATGCCCTGTCCGTTATTGCCATTGCCCAGAAGGGCAACTTCCTCAACGTACCGTTTCTGCATTATATGGACAAATTGGCCGTGGGCACGGATGTGGATATTAATAAACTGTCGTTGGATATGCCCGCGGATGAGGTGGTCAAAGAAGTGGCCCGCCAGAAAAGTGTAAAGCCCGAAAACATTGTGGTGTGTCTGTTGGACCGTCCCCGCAACCAGCATTTGATGGACGGGGTGCGTAAAGCGGGCGGCCGTATGAAATTGATTACCGACGGTGATGTGGCTGGTGCTGTCTCCACCGCCATGCGCGAGTCTGGTGTGGATATTCTGATGGGCTCCGGCGGTGCGCCGGAAGGTGTGGTGGCCGCGGCGGCGCTCAAATGCCTGGGCGGGAATATTTTGTGCCGCGCGAAATTTGAAAATGATGCCATGCGCCAGCACATGCTGGATGCCGGTTTTGATGATCCGGATAAAACCTTCACCACTGAAGAGCTGGCCAAAGGCGAAGTGATTTTCGCCGCTACCGGCGTGACCGACGGCAGCTGGCTGAAAGGGGTGCACCGCACACCACTGGGGGAGATGACCCACACCGTGGTGATGCGCTCGCTCACCGGTACCATTCGCTATATTGAAAGCACGCACCGGGTGTAAGTACCCCACCTTTTGTCATACCTGCGCAGGCAGGTATCCACGAGCAATTTCTGTAAAATATAAAAAGCCCCCAATTGGGGGCTTTGTCGTTATTCAGTATATTTCACACCCCAAATCAGGGCGCAAATACCAAAAATACCGATAATAGGCGAGGCAACAACGGCAGGGATAAGCACGCCAGTGGGCCAAAGTACCAGGTTGAGAAGGCCCCAGGCAGACAGCCACAGCAGGCACGTCATCAGGCAAGATCCCAGTCGGAAAAAGCCATTAGCCCAATCATCGCTCTTATCGCTATTTATAGCAATCCAGGGTTTGAACGGAACACGGGTAATTTCCATGGAAATATCTCCAGGTGAGAGCAAGTTAAAGGAATGTGTAGTGGTAAGGACCGCTCCAGCCAAAGCGATTGCTCGCATGGGCAATGATGTGCGCACGGCTGTAGAACACGGTTTGGTCGTTGGCGCAGATCAGCTGATTGGCCGCCTGCATAAGAAGCAGGTCGGCAAAGTCCATTTCAATTAAGTTGTGGAACAGCCGACCGCGGGGCAAGCTAAGTGCGTCATCAATGGTTTTTAAGCGGGCGGGGGTGGTCATTTCAACATTTTGTAGATCAGCGCCGGAATACCGGCCAGAAAAATAGCTGCGATGCCAACCACCCATCCGTCGGTCTGGCCGCTGTCAGCAACAATGACAATGACACCAAGAGTAACGAGGGCAAATGCAAAAATGGCCATAAGGCCGCGAACAAATTTCATAAAGAGAAGCTCCAAAAAGGAAGGAAAGGTTTGTGATAGCAGGTTGATAGTACCTGAAATATACAATTTTATAAACCCCATTTTATAAACGTTAAAAAAGCCGCCCGTGTGGGCGGCTGGTCGTTACTCAAGATTGTGGGGCCCACAGGCCTGGTAAAACTCTGAGGCGGCGATGTTCAGGTCATCCAACGCGCGGGAGAGGCTGTGCACAATGGCGTTGATGCGCTGATTATTCTCCTCAATGCGGTCAATGAACTTTTGCAGGTCTTTTGGGTCGCGGGCTTTTTTCTGCGCCTGTTTAAAACTGGTGTTGGCTTTTTCCAGCCGCTCGTGTGTGGTACTCAGCTTGTTGCGCAAGCTGGTTACCTTGGCCAGTGCGCGAAAATACTTGCGCCCTTCCAGAGTGTCGGCAAAAGCGAAAGCTGTTTCATCAAAAGTGTCAATACTTGCCTCCGTGGACGTTTTTTCCATATCCATAAAGGCACTGATCTCGGCTTCAACTTCGCGGTTGACGTCACGCAGAGTCATGGCACTCAACAGCAGAGAGTCACGATAGTGAAACATTCCAGGTTCGAAAGGCATAATGAAACCTCTTGGAAAAGAAAAGTAAGATAGGTCAGGTTGTTATAGATGTATACTACGCCAGCCGGTGGTCTATCTCAAGGGAAGATTTTAAGCGCTTTTGGATTGCTCAAGCGTGGACAGGCCGCAGTCAAACCACATGCGGGCGGAGAGCACATCCGCCGCGTGGCAAAAGGCAGCCAAACGACCCATTTTGCGCTGGGTAGGGCTGTAGTCATCCACTTCGCCGTGGACATACTCCAGGGCGTTGAGCTCATCAGCGCTGAATTCAATAGAAAATTCCTGGGGGAGGGTCTGGGTGTAATAGGTTGGTTTGTGGAACCCTTCCGGCAGGCCGGTAGTGTACTTCCACATTTTTTCAATGTCATGGAAGTAAAGCACAATCAAGGCGCTGTCCAGTGTGAAGGGCAGGGGACGGATATGGCTTAAGCTTTTATACATGTACTCAGCAATGCGGAAGACTTCGCCAATATGGTCCAGATAGCCGCCGTTCCAGTTCTGGTGATTATGGCTGGAACCGCGGGAGGCGGCCATAATATCGGCATGTTCCCTGTGGTAGCGCAGCAGGGCGCCTTTGCGCGGGTCGGTCAGTTGGGTCAGGGTTTGTTCAACCGGGTGCATTATTCCACTGTAACTGATTTGGCCAGGTTGCGGGGCTGGTCAACGTCGGTGCCTTTAATGACAGCAGTGTGGTATGCCAAAAGCTGCAGCGGCACGGCAAATACCATGGGCTGAACAAACGGGTGGCTGTCGGGCACGGTGATGGTCATGTGCGCGTCCTGCCCGGCCAGTTTTTCACCCATTGGGTCGGTAATGAGGATGACTTGCCCCTGACGAGCCTGAATTTCTTTCATGTTGCTGACGGTTTTTTCAAACAGGCCATCGTTGCTGGCGGCCAGGTTAACCACCGGCCAGCTTTCATCCACCAGGGCGATAGGGCCGTGTTTCATTTCTCCACTGGCGTAGGCCTCGGCGTGGATGTAGGTGATTTCCTTCATCTTCAGCGCCCCTTCACAAGCCAAGGGGAACAGCGCGCCGCGGCCAAGATAGAGCATACTGCGGGCGGATTTTATTTTTTTGGCTTTGATTTTGATTTCATCACTCTGGTTGATGCACTGGGTCAATTTAGCCGGCAGCTCACGCAGGGCCTGGGCATGGCTTTGGAGCTCACTATCGCTGCGGCTTTGTTTGGCCTTGGCCACTTCCAGCGCTACCAGCGCCATGGCGGTCAACATGCCCATGAAGGCTTTGGTGGAGGCGACCGCCACTTCTGTTTCCGCCATCAAATTGACAATAACGTCAGACGCGCGGGCAATGGAGCTGGTGGGGGTGTTGGTAATGGCCAGAACTTTTTGTCCCTGCGCGCGGGCGTGTTCCAGCGCGGCCAAGGTATCAGCGGTTTCCCCACTTTGGGAGACCGCGACAAACAGCCCGTCTTTTTGCAGTGGCGGGGTGCGGTAACGAAATTCTGACGCTACATCCACATGAACAGGCACACCTGTCAGTTTTTCAATCATGTATTTGCCGGTCAGGCACGCGTAATAGGCAGTGCCACAGGCAATCATGGAAATTTGCGGCACATCGGCCAGCTTAAACGGTGCCTGGGGTAAGGTGACGGTGTTGTCATCCGTCAGATAGGCACTCAACATGCGGCTGATCACATCCGGCTGTTCGTGAATTTCTTTGAGCATAAAGTGCGGATAACCGGCTTTGCCCGCCAACGCGCCCGAAAGGTCAATGGTGTGTTTGGGGCGTTTGACCTCTTTGCCGGATTTGTCATAGACGGTGACTTTGTCCGGGGTGACTTGGGCCACGTCGTCGTCTTCAAGGAACATGAAGCGGTTGGTGTGGGCGGCCAGCGCGACGGGGTCAGACCCGATAAAATGCTTCCCTTTGCCCAGACCAACGACCAGCGGCGCGCCGCGGCGGGTGGCAAACAGGGTGTCTTCATCGTCAGCGAACATAATGCCCAGCGCAAAGGCGCCTTCAGCTTTTTGGGTGACCTCTACCACCGCGTCCAGTTTGCTTTTGCCGTCTTTAATAAGTTTGCTGAGCAGCACGGGGATGGTTTCGCTGTCGGTTTGGGATTTAAAGCTGTAGCCCGCGTCTTTAAGCTCGGTACGCAGGGTTTCAAAATTTTCAATAATGCCGTTGTGGACCACCGCGACGGTGTCGGTGGCATGGGGGTGGGCGTTGGTTTCACTCGGTATGCCGTGGGTGGCCCAGCGGGTGTGGCCGATGGCAATGCCGCCGCCGGCGACCAGTGGGCTGGCGTTCAAAGATTTTTCCAGTTCAGAGATTTTGCCTTTGGCTTTTCTAAGGTCAATTTTGCCGTTTTCCACACAGGCAATCCCAGCCGAATCATATCCGCGGTATTCCAAGCGTTTCAAGCCGTTTAAGACCACGTCAATCGCGTCAGATGAACCGGTAACCCCTACAATGCCGCACATACTTTTTTCTCCATTTTTTTACTGGCCATGGGAGCATAAAACATCCGCCCCTGCTTGGCAAAAGGTCTTTACGCGCCCTTCTTGGCGGGTTTGGTGTAACCATTTTTAATGACCACCTCGGTCTTGGCGACACTCAAGGCTTCCGGCGGAACATCTTTGCGCACCACGGTACCAGCCCCGATGAAGGCGTAATCGCCCAGTGTTACGGGGGCGACTAACACGGTGTTGGCCCCTACGGCCACGCCGTCGCCTACGGTGGTGAGGTTTTTCTCACCGGTTTTGGCGTTGTAATTGGCAAAAATGGTGCCCGCGCCAATATTGACGTTAGACCCCACATGGGCATCACCTACATAGGTCAAATGGTTGACTTTGCTGCCCTTGCCGATGCGGGCTTTTTTGACTTCACAAAAACTGCCAACACGGGCATCTTCGCCCAGGTTGGCCCCGGGGCGCAGTCGCGCCTGCGGGCCGACCGATGCGCCCGCGCCAAGGGTGGCGCCGCTGATATGGCTGAAGGATAAAATACGCACGTCATCATCGGTCTGGGTGTTTTCAATATGGCAATGGCCTTCAATATGCACACGGTCACCCAGGGTGACTTCCGGCCCAAAGGTAACGTTTGGGCCAATGACGCAGTCCGCGCCAAAGGTGGTATCCAGACTTAAAAACGTGCTGGCCGGGTCAATAAGGGTCATGCCATTGGTCATGGCGGTGTGACGCAGCCGATCCTGCATGATGCCTTCGGCTTCCGCCAGATGAACTTTGGTATTGATGCCGCGCAGAGCCGCCGGGTTGCCGGTGTAGGCGACGGTGCCCACATGCAGATTGTCTTTAAGCGCCAGGGCGACAATTTCGGTCAGGTAATATTCTTCCGAGGCGTTGTTGTTATCGGTCTTTTCCAACAGGTCAAACAGGTGCTTGGCTTTGACGATATAGATACCGGTATTGATTTCTTCAATATTTTTTTGTTCCGGCGTGCAGTCTTTTTCTTCCACAATGGCGGCGACTTTACCATCTGCGCGCACCACACGGCCCAGCCCGGTTGGGTCATCCATAAAGGCGGTAACAAAAGTAATGGCGTGGCCTTTATCTTTGTGGGTGGTGACCAGCGTGTTGAGTAAGTCCGGTTCCATCAATGGCGTGTCACCGCATAAAATAAGCACATCGCCGTTAAAACCGGCCAGCTCTTCTTTGGTTTGCATCACCGCGTGACCGGTGCCCAGCTGCTGTTTTTGTAGAACGGTGCGGGCAGCGGGGGTGTGGGTTTTAACTGTATGCTCTACCTGCTCAGCGCCGTGGCCGACAATCACCAATATTTTTTCCGGCGATAAGGAAGAGGTGGCGTTTAAAATATGGTTGACCATTTCCACCCCAGCCACTTTGTGCAGGACCTTTGGCAGGTCGGACTTCATACGGGTGCCTTTACCGCCGGCGAGAATAATAACAGCTGTGCTCATGAATTTTACATTACGCTTTTTATTTCAACTAACTCGCGGATTTTAGCGTATAGAGGCACTCACCACAACTGCAAATCTGGCGGGCGGGTTATGGGGCGGGTTATGGGGCGGTTTGTTCGGTTCGCTCTGTGGTTTGGCCGCGGGGCTCAGCTGGCTCATGCCCGGCCAAAAAATACGCAGCCAGTAAAAGTTCGCTGAAAAACAGCACAAACATCATCAGCACAAACGAATCTTTGGTGCGTTTATGGTTAAACAAAAAGCGCGCCAGAAACAACCCCGGCCAGCCGCCGAGCAGGCCCAGGGTCAACAGGGTTAACTCCGGAATGCGCGGCAGGCCCATTTTGCTGGCGATTTTGTCTTTCCCCATGGCAATAAAAACAATGCCGTTGACGGCAATAAACCAGCCGTACAGGAAGGGAACAAGAAACAACTCCTGCAGAAAAAACGCCAGCCCACCGATAATCGGCAGGTAAAACAGCAGGGACTTAAAACGTATGGATGAAAGAATAACCATGCTTTTAAGTATACCAATTAAGGGTAAGACGGAAAGGATTTTTTATGGCACACTATTTACCCATGGACCAATTGGTTGTCACATTAAAAAACAATAAACCGACCCTGACGTTTAAGGGGAAAGACTATCCGTGTGCCATTGGCAGAGGTGGTATTATATCAGCGGACGCCAAAAAAGAAGGTGACGGCGCCACCCCGGCGGGCGAATTTGCCTTGCGGCGGGCTTTCTGGCGGGCAGATCGACTGCCCAAGCCCCAAACCGATTTACCCCTTTTGGCCATTGAAAAGGGCATGGGCTGGGGCGATGACCCGAAAGGTTCCAAATACAATAAATTTATTGAAAGTGGCTACCCTGATGACGGGGAAGAATGCTTGTACCGCGTAGACGAAATATATGACCTTGTTGTGGTCATCGGCTATAACGACAGCCCCGCCCAGCCGGGCAAGGGGAGCGCCATTTTTCTGCATGTGGCGCGGGACGATTATTCACCCACCGCCGGGTGTGTGGCCTTGCATAAAGACCACTTGATGGCGATTCTGCCGCATTTGGATTCTGAAACTACCATCCTCATTAAGCCATAAAAAAAGCCCCCTGAGGGGGCTTGCGCAATCAGCTAAGTGGTGTGTGGGAGATGATGGTGATTTCCGTCTCAGCTGTAATGGCATAGCCCGGCGCCGCAAGGCGGCTGATGGCCTCATACAGCTCTTTGTGGGAACCGTAAGGGGTTTTGTCAACCTCCGTCATGTAGACGTCTTTCATCAACTTATAGGTCACCGCGATGACCCGTACCGCAATAGGCTCAATGGTGCCATTTTGTGAGCGGAACATCATTTTTTTACCGGGTCGTATGCTCACAGCAAAGGGAAGGAAAATAGCCGTTGTGCTTTCGTCCACCATTTGCTGCAGCATGGCATCAGGCAAGGTTACTTCTTGCATGTTATGCCCCCCAGTGGGTACGGCTTTCTTGAAGGGAATAAATTGAGATAAGGGTGATGATTGTCTCTTCGGTCACGGCCTCATCCAGCTTTTGCAGTTCCTCTATCAAGAGTTGCCAATTGCGGTAACCAAGTTTTTCCAGGTCATTTTGTGTCAGCTCCCCCACTTTTTTAAAGATGGGGTGCGAAATACGTGCCCGTACCGGCGGTTGGTTGGTGAACGGGCAGCTGAAAACGACGGTCCCGGTCAACACCTGGATTTTATAGGGCAGAAGAACACACTGCTTCCTCTTTCGGATTAACGCCTGAAAGACGGCAGTGTTAAGGGTAATGTTCATACAAACACCTTTACAGCAAGCTACGGAAGTAAACGATGGTCACAGGGGTAAGCTCGGTGATGTCTTCCAGCAGGCGCAGGGCTTCCAGCGCTTCGCTGGGCAGGCTGAAGCCAGCGTCAAACGCTTCTTCGAAGGTTATATCACCAGCCAGTTTGCGCACCACAGAGTTTACCTCAAAGGTTTCAGGGGTGCAGGCACCGCGGCGGTCCCAGAAGGTAACAACACCGGTATTGACATGGTAGTCGCCCGGCAGAATAGCCGCCTTGTTGCCGCGCAGCAGAAAGTCGAACGCTTCGGAAGGAAGGTATACGTTCATAGGAGTTTTTGTCCTCGTCAAGGGATGCGAAACGCAAAAAAAGATGGAGCCAAAAGGCCCCATCTTTATAGCGTATTTTGTGGGTTTTAACAAGTGGAGGTTTCGCATTCCACTTTGCCGTCCAGCACCGGGGCAAAGCCGCGGCGCATGGTGTTTTCGGTTATGACACGCGGCTCCACAAAATTCAGCAGGTAATCCACCCCGCCGGTTTTGCAGCACGTGCCGGAAAGCTTGCCGCCGCCAAAGGGCTGGCGGCCCACCAGGGCGCCGGTAATACCGCGGTTGATGTACAGGTTACCAACCTTGTATTGCTTTTTGATTTTCTCAATTGTACGCGGGTTACGGCTGAACACCCCGCCGGTTAAGCCATAGTCGGTATCGGTGGCCATATTGATGGCCTCATCCATATCTTTGGCTTTGTACACGGCCAGCACGGGCCCAAAGACCTCTTCAGTGGTCAGGCGGCTGTCTTTTTTCAAATCGGTAAAGACGCTTGGCTGCACAAAGTGGCCGTTTTTATCGTCACAACTGGCTTGCGCCAACAATTTACCGTCTTTATTGCCGATAGAAATATAGGATTGCACTTTCTTGGCGGCCTCTTCATCAATAACCGCGCTTACATCGTTGGTGGGGTCATCAGCGGCACCAACGTGCAAGGAGTGCACCATTTCTTTTAAGCGCTCCACAAACGGTTCATAGGCACTGCCCACCACAATAACGCGGGAACAGGCACTGCACTTTTGCCCCTGAAAACCAAAGGCGGAGTGCACCGTACCGGGGACGGCTTCATCCAAATCTGCGTCGCTATCCACAATTATGGCGTTTTTGCCGCCCAGTTCGGCGATGACTTTTTTGATGTGGCGCTGGCCGGGATGAATAACGGCCGCGTCTTTTAAGATATTCAGGCCCACCTCACGGCTGCCGGTAAAGGCAATGGCGGCGACATCCGGGTGGTTGACCATATGGGCGCCGACTTCCTCCCCTTTGCCGGGAACAAAGTGCAGGGCGTCTTTGGGGACACCCGCTTCCCACAGCAGTTCGCACAGCTTTTGGCCGTTGGCGCTGGTTTGCTCGGCGGGTTTGTACACCACCGTATTTCCGCTGGCCAGGGCCGCGGTCACCATACCGGCGGAAATAGCAAACGGGAAGTTCCACGGCGCAATCACCGCCACCACACCGCGTGGTTCATAAATGGTGGTGTTTTCCTCGCCCCATACGCTGATCGGCTGGGCGCCTTTGCCCAACTTAACGGCGCTTTGGGCATAATAACGGGTAAAGTCAATGCCCTCGGCAATGTCGGCATCAGCGTGACGCCAGTCTTTGCCGGCTTCAAACACTTGCAGGGCGAACAGTTCATCCCAGTTTTTCACAAACAGGTCAGCGGCTTTTTCCAGAATATCGGCGCGTTTTTTGGCCCCTTGGTCACGCCAGTCGGCAAAGGCGTCTTTGGCCAGTTTAATGGCATTGTCGGCATCCTGCTTTTTGGCCATGTTGGTGCGGCTGACCACAATGTTGGTGTTCCATGGGCATTTTTGGGTAAAGTGGCTGCGGTTTTCCACCTTTTTGCCGTTTACAATGGCGTGGACGTTCACTGGCATTTGTTTTTTGAAGTATTCCAGCGCTTTTTCGGCTTTTTTGCGGTGCGCTTCTAAAGAGAAATCCACCAGTGGATGGTTGGCGAAGCGCCCCAGCTCTTTATCTTTTTCCTTTTGCGGCATATTGGGCTGTTTTAACAGCTCATCCATGTTGACTTCGCTGCGGCCGTGTTTGCGCAGGAAGGACTGGTTGGCGGTGTTTTCCAACAGGCGGCGTACCAGATAGCTCATACCGGGGATGAACTCACCCACCGGGCAGTATTGGCGGACGCGAAAGCCTTGTTCCACCAGCCAGTCACGGAAGTTTTCCGCCATGCCGTAGAGCACTTGGAATTCCACGTCGCCTTTTTCCAGCCCCAGGTTTTCAGCCACGGCAATGGCGTGGGAAATGGAGCGGGCGTTGTGGCTGCCGATGCACGGGCGCACGGTCGGGAAGGCTTTGAGCAGTTTGCTGGTGAGCTCTTCAAAGCGGGCGTCGGTGGCCTCTTTATTGGAAAAGACGGGGCAGGGCCAGTCCATTTGCTCAGCGAAGGCGTGCTCATAATCCCAGTACGCCCCTTTAACCAAGCGGATGGAAAACGGCGTGCCGCGCTTTTTGCCCAAGTGAATCAGGTGGTCAAGCAGGGCATCGGAGTTCACCAGATAGGCCTGGCAGACAATACCGATGTGCGGGTAATCTTTATAGCGTTCGTCCATTAAAATGTTTTCAAACACATCCAACGTCATGGGCAGCAGCTCAAACTGCTCCACATCAATATGGATATAGGCCTTCTGGCGTACGGCGATATCCATCAGCTCCGCCATACGTTCGGTTAATTTTTCCACCGTGTGGTCATGGGCGGTGGGTTTGATGTGCTCATACAAAGCGGACAGTTTAATGGACACGTTGGTCCGCGCGATGGGGCCAAAGCGGTCGGCCTCGGGGTATTGGGGCGTGTTCCAGGTCATGCTCTCCTGACTGATGCGGTTGAGCGCTTCTTTATAGGCGTTCATGTAAATTTCGGCCTCAGCCTCGCTTAAGACGGCTTCGCCGAGCAAATCAATTGAGCAGGCGATGTTCTGGTCATGAAGTTCTTTAAAAGTATTGATGCCGTCATCAATGGTTTCACCGGCAATAAAGGAATGGGCCATACTTTTAATGTTGCGGCGAACCAATGGGGAAACCACTTTGGCCAAAAAGCCGCTGCCGGGCACTTTGTTGCCGATAAAGCCGGAAAGCGCGCCGCCGCCTTCACCAAAATAAGCGGTCAGGTGGTCCATAAATTCCTGATCGTTGCGCAGTGTGGGGGCCACATCGGTAAAGCGCAGAGAGGCCACACGGAAGGTTTCGTTATCCATCATGCGGTTCAGCAGGCTCTGGGTCCAGCCGTGCATGCTCAGTTTGGTGCCGCCTTTGTGGGTTAAAAGCTTTTCACCAAGGGAGGGGATACGGTCTTCAACGTGGCTCATTCTTTATCTCCTTATTTTTGTGGTGCTATTTGATAATGAACCAACCCAAATGTCAATTGTCTTTGGTTGCTGAAATGCCATATAGGGTTCTGCAAATACATCGGCAGCGCTTTATATAAGGGTTTTAATAGGTGTAGACTGTTGTATGGAATTGAATGCATTTAATTTGGAAAAATAATAAAAAGCATGAACATTAGGCGTCACCTGATTGGTTTTTTGGCTGTGACCGGCTCAAGTTTTGCTCTGTGGGCCCCGGCGCACGCTGTGCAACTTCTGTCTGAAGATGACTTGATGGACCTTTATAACAAAGCCAGTGAAAAATACGCCGAAGGTGCCCATGCTCTGCCCAAAAAAGATGAGGCCGAAAAGGCACCCCAGGCCAAAACCATTCCATCCCCCCGTGTTGAGCGCGAAGAGGTGAGCGAGACCGACCCGACCAAAATGAAGCCGGCGGACCTGGCCTACCCGGAGCGGATTGAAAGCTCGGTAGATGTGCGTGTGACCTCTGGCGCGCTGGATGAAGGCATTGAAAGTATTCGCCCCGGCGATGAAAAGCTTTTGCATGGCTATAAGCCTTTGGCTGAATTGCGTGTGGCGGTGGATGTGGAAAACGAAACACTGGGTGACATCATCACCGGTATTATTCAACACGCGGAAACTAAAACCGGCCCGTGGCGGGTGAAGTGGCGTTTGCAAGACATCAACGAACATATCCTGCGGGAAAAAGTAAACTTAACGGCGGAGAGCACCTTTAACCAGTTTATGGAATATGTGGTGGAGCGGGTCAACAACATGACCGGCGTTAAGCTTTTTGTAACGGTGTTTGACAAATCAAGAATCATAATAATCTCGGATACATATTATTAAGACCCATGAAAAACTTTTTTAAATATTCGGCGCTTAAAACATTCACATTGGTGGGGGCGGCCCTGTTACTGGCCTCCTGTTCTGAATATTACCGGGATGAGGTGCGCGTCCCATCCGAACAAAAGGTTGAAGAAGCCAAGCGCCTGTTCCCCAGCGGAGCGGTGAAAAGCGGTGTGTTCCACATGCAGCGTGTCCAGCAGGGCTCAACGGTGCGGTTGCGGGACCACATTCAGCTCAAGCGTCCGGATCTGCCACCGTTTGATGTGGCGTATATTTCCCGTGATTTGGAATCCGTTATTCTGGAGCTGTCCAACGCCGCAGGGGAATCGGTCGTCATCCCACAGGGGATTCGCGGGCGTAAAATCACTTTGGTTCACTCCGGCGCGGATTTTAAACAAATGCTGGACTTGGTGCTGTCAAAAGTTGGCTACCATTATAACTATGTTGATGGTGTGTGGCACATTACCCGTTACCCCATTCGCAGCTATGTGCTGGAAATCGGTCAGGGAACCCGCCGCGGTAGCCTGACCTCCGCCGATGAGCTGCAGCGTGAAGAGAGCGGCAATACCGCCAGCGGGACATCGTCACAGGAATTGGATACCGACTATACTGATGAATTGTGGCGTCAGGTGGAACAAACCGTAAACAGCCTGATTCGTGTCGGCGCGTCAGACCTGCAGCAAAGCACCTCGTCTGAAGGTGTAACCGGTGCCGGTCAGGTGCTGGTACCGGGGACGGTGACACCAGCTTCTGGTGATTTGTCCCAGACCGGTAACGACTTGTTCGCCGGTAACACTCAGGAAGAAGGTGGTGAAGGCGCAGAAGGCGAAGAAACAGAAGATGGCCAGGAAGCTGACGACGTATTCGGTCAAATTACCGAAAGCGGCGGTATTTCCCCACTTCAGGTGCAGGCCCCGGAAAGCAGTGACCATCTGGTGGCCGAAGAAAACGCCAAGCCATGGTACAAAATTACCCAAAGTGCCGGCTTAATGACGGTTCGTGCTTCCCCTGAAGCGCACCGTTTGATTGAAGAATATCTGGATCAGGTGCAAACCGCCTCTCATCGTCAAATTCAGGTGGAAGCCCGTATTGTGGCGGTTATTCGTGACCGCACCAGTGATCGTGGCGCCAACATTGATAAAGACATCAGCATTGGGGATACCGTGCTGGCGCGCCTTGGCTTTGCCAGTAGTGTGCCGGTGACCAGTGCGGATTTATCTGGTGGTTTTGCCAGCTTTGCCTCTCAGAAAACACCGA
>MDTD01073980.1_pt1 | contig 14465 bp, 7 predicted proteins | sample 811221 | NCBI WGS metagenome assembly MDTD01 (sample SAMN05326646, study PRJNA326480) | marine metagenome | isolation source: seawater | place: Pacific Ocean: South West | collected 2011
CGCAAATTTACAAATAATTAAAACAACTAAATTATAACCATCTTCTTGAGAATAAATTACCCAATGATTCAAGGTTATAAGAGATAATAAATCTAATTTTTTTACTGTAGTTATTTTGTGATAATTCAAAGCCGTTATTTGAACTAACTGGAAAGTATAGTTCAAAGAAATCGGGAAGTAGGTTTAATCTAATTCCTGTTCCATAAAAATATCTTGATTTTTCATTCCTGTCCTTTAACATTCCTAGATCTAGATATGACTCGAACCATTTCCAAATTCCAAAATTTAAATTTGTTGCAAGGATAAAATTATTTGTTGATGGATTATCAAAAAATGATTTAAATCCTCCGCCTGCCATTATAAATTGTTGACTTAAGATGCCATCTTCTTCAGATCTTCCAATGTAATTTCCATTAAATAAATAATCTGCTGATCTGCTTAGGTTGTAGTTAAAGTAAGTGTTGTCTTTATTTTTATTCCATAAAAATTTACCGATGTAAAATCTTGCTTGAAATTGACGATTATTATTAAGTAGTTTTCTGTAGTCAAAGACAAAGTTCATTTTACCGAAATTTTTTGAAATTTGAGTATTAAAAGATGTTCTTAGGTACTTGATTATGTCTATTTCAGAATAAAAATGGCCAAAATTATAAATGCTATAATCATTTAGGTATTGATCAGAATCATTTGATTCTTTTTTAATTGTATAATTTGAGAATGAAAATGTTCTAGTGATATTAGATCTTAAATCTTTGCTATCCCTAAAACTTAAAGAAATTGAAGGAAAGAAAACATGATATCTTAAATTTTCATCATAATGATTAGTTTTATATTGAAGATTATATGATGTTGAATAATTTTTTCCAATCTCATCATTAATAAGATATTTTAAGTTAATAGAGCCTACCAAATTTTCTGTATTTGAAGCATATTGACTGAATATTTCATATGTGAAGGGTCTATTTTTTAAACCCTTATTTAAAATGTTTACACCGGGCGAGATCCCATCATATAAATTATAAGTTACTTCAGGCCTTAAATAAATACTTTTATATTTTGGATTTTCAAGATCTCCTATTAGTTTAATTCTTAAAGGTTTTGAATCATTCTTAGAGTTAATTAACCAATTATTAGTTTGATTTGTTTCCGGAAGCATTTTATTTGCATTTACAGCTATGTAATCAAAATCAATTTCCGGAATCTTTATTTCATTGTATAGCTCATAAAGATTTTCATTAATTACCTTATCATCTTTGATGAAAGATATGAAGTAAGGTATAAGTGTATTGTTTTTTTCAGATACTTGATATGTATCAGAAGATGTCTTTTTCAGTCTAAGATCAATTGATTTTCTTGTATTAATGTAATTATTAAAAAACCAAGAGTATTTTGATTCTTCAATATCTTTAAATAATAAAACAAGATTGCTTGATTTTTTAAGACTAGGTATCTTCTTTAATATACTTTCAAATTTTGACTTTCCTATTAAGTCTGAAAGATAATCAAAACCTATTCCAGTATGATAAGGGGATGCTATTTCGCTATTTATTTTTGTTAATTTATTTCTTGGTTGATTATCAGCTTGCTGCAAGTTTAATCTAATTACATATTCAGAATAATTAATAAAAATTTCATTAAAATTAACCTTAGATACATTATAGTTTTTTAAAAATTTATTTCCAGCAATTCTTCCTAAAAATTTTACATTTGGATAGAACTCCTTTAAGAAATCATTTATAAGATAAATTTCAATTCCTCTATATAGCCAATGATCTTCTCTTTTATTAAAATCAAATTTGTTATCCAAGTAATTGATCAGATATGATTTTAGAAATGTTATTTCCTCTAGAAATTCATTTGAAAAAGGTCTGATGAACTTTGGTAGTTGATTTAATCCATAAAATGGCATTTTTTTGTAATCTGATTCAGATACTATTAATGTTTTATTAAAATCTTTTCCAAACTTCTTTTCTAGATACTTAGATATTCTTTCTACTCTTAATTTATATTCTAAAGGATCTGATAGCTGAAAAATATCAGTATAAATTTTATTATCATTAGTTATAATCTCTTTAAAGTTGTTCTTTATATTAAGAATTATTTCTACTTCATTTAAGTTTTGTCCAACTAGTAAATAATATGATTTTCTTAAATTATTATTTACATTTTCTAAATTTAAATTTGTAATCAAATTATACTCTTTATTAGCAATAAACTCAATATTGAAATTTGACTCAGATAGAGATTGGTCATCCAAGTTGAGGTTGCTTTGCTTTAACCAGTTATTATTTTGAAATTTTGAAAAAGATATTATCCAGTTTTTAAGATTAATATTCTCGTTGTCGAATCCATATCCTGTAAATCTTGCATCAGGTAGTTTAATTTCATAATCAATTTCAATTTCAATGGATTCATTCTCTTTAATTTCCTTTTTTAAACTTAATTTTAATAAATCAACATTATCATCTAATCTTTCCCATGATTGAATTTTTGAGGAGTGTAACTTATTTATGATTGTGTAACCTCTTTGTTTTTTTTGTGCAAAAGAAAATACTCTTGAATACTCATCTGACATTCTTTTTGCCAAAGCAGTATTATTATCAACATATGCATTATTCCAGTCTTCTAAAAAAATTTCTGAGATTTCCATTTTAGAATTATTCAAAAAAATCATTTTTTGATTAACCTTAATAATTTTTTCTTTAGAATCTAACTCAGCTTTAATTGAATAACTTATCTCTTGTGCTTGAAGAAAAAAGGGAATTATAACTAATGATATTATTAAATTACATTTATTCATTTTTTGTATTCTTTATAAAGATACTTTGCTGTATACCCCTTATTATTACGGATAATTTCTTCAGGACTTCCACTATCAATAAGTGTTCCGCCGTTTTTTCCACCTTCTGGACCAATATCTATTATGTGATCAACCTGCTTAATTACATCTAAGTTATGTTCTATTATTATAATTGTATTACCCTTGTCAACTAGTTGATTAAGAACATTTAACAACACCCTTATATCCTCAAAATGGAGTCCAGTTGTAGGTTCATCAAGAATATATAATGTTTTTCCTGTATCCTTTTTTGAAAGTTCACTTGCAAGTTTAATTCTCTGAGATTCTCCTCCGGATAAAGTTGTAGAAGACTGCCCAAGAGTAATATATCCAAGGCCAACACTATCAATAGCTTTTAAAATGTTGTAAATCTTAGGAATAGATGAAAAAAATTCTAGAGATTTTGAAATACTCATATCAAGGACATCTGATATAGATTTACCTCTATATCTAACTTCAAGAGTTTCTCTATTAAATCTTTTTCCATTACAAACTTCACATTCAACAAAAACATCTGGAAGAAAGTTCATTTCAATTAATTTCATTCCACCTCCTTTACAGTTTTCACATCTACCTCCGGCAACATTAAAACTAAATCTACCAGGTTTATATCCTCTGATCTTTGCCTCAACAGTTTCTGAAAAAAGTTTTCTTATTTCACTGTAAACTCCAGTATATGTAGCGGGGTTACTTCTAGGAGTTCTTCCTATTTGTTGTTGATTGACTTCTACAACTTTGTCTATATTATCAAGTCCGTCAATTTTTTTAAATTCTAGTGGTGACTTTACTGAATTATATATCTTAGCGTTAATAATAGGGTATAGTGTTTCATTAACTAAGGTTGATTTACCACTTCCCGATACTCCCGTAACTGCAATCATTTTTCCAAGAGGAAATTCTACATTGATATTTTTTAAGTTATTTCCTCTACACCCATAAATTTTAATTGATTTACCACTTCCTTTTCTAATTTTTGTTGGTACTTGTATTTTTTTAATTTCATTTATATAATCTGCAGTAATTGTTTTTGCTTTTTTAATTTTTTTAGGTGATCCCTCGTATATTATTTCACCTCCATTTATACCAGCATATGGTCCTAAATCAATAATATGATCAGAACTTAAAATCATTTCTTTATCATGTTCTACAACTATTACTGAGTTTCCAGAGTCTCTTAGTTTTTTTAGTGAATCAATAAGCTTGATGTTATCTTTTTGATGCAGTCCTATACTAGGTTCGTCTAATATGTATAGAACTCCTACAAGTTGAGAGCCAACTTGCGTTGCTAACCTTACTCTTTGAGCTTCACCTCCAGATAAAGACTTTGTTGATCTTGATAGAGTTAAATACTCTAATCCTACATCAATCAGAAACTGAATTCTTATTAAAATTTCTTTACTAATTTCCTCAGATATTTTAAGGTCTTTTTTTGATAACTTATTATTCAAATCTATAAACCAATCCTTAAGTTCTGATAGATCCATTTCTGTTAATTCAAATATATTTTTCTTATTTATTTTAAATGACCTAGACTCAATTTTTAATCTACTTCCTTCACATGTGCTGCATTTATTTATATCTACAAATTGCATAGCCCATCTTCTTAAACTTTTAGATTCATTATTGTTTAGTTGCTCTTTAATAAATGATTCAATACCCATGTAGTCTATCTCATATTCTCTTTTTACTCCAAGTTCTTTAGAATTAACTATAAAACTTTCCTTTCCTCCGTTTAATATAAAATCTAACCCCTCTCTAGGTATTTTGTTTATAGGGTCACTTAATGAGAAGTTATAATATTTTGCTATCAACTCAATCTGTCTATATATCCATGAATTATCTTTTTTACCAATTGGTAAAATACCCCCATTACTAATTGATATTGAATTATCAGGGATAAGTTTTTTTATATTAATATTAAATTCAGTTCCAAGTCCGTTACATTCATCACAACTACCTTTTGGAGAATTAAAAGAAAATGTATTTGGCTCTGGTTTTGGATACGAGATTCCACTTTCTGGACACATTAAGTTTCTACTAAAATACTCTGGTTTACCTGAATCAGAGTCTAATATGAATATAGTATCATTTCCATATTTCATAGCAATTTTAATTGACTCAGACAAGATCGTTTTTGATTCAAAATCATCTTTTACTGATAAGTTATCTACCACTAAACTGATATCATGGGTTTTATATCTATCGAGTTTCATTCCTATTTTTATGTCGATAATGTCTCCATCAACAATTACTTTGGAAAAGCCCTGTTTGGTAAAGTTTTCAAATAAGTCTCTGTAATGACCTTTCCTGGATCTAATTATAGGTGCTAGTATAATTATTCGTTGATTTAAATACTTATCACAAATTAGTTTAATAATTTCTTCATCAGTATTTTTTACCATTTTTAAATTTGACTTATAACTATATGCTACTCCAATTCTAGCAAAGAGAAGTCTTATAAAGTCATAAATATCAGTTACTGTTCCAACTGTTGATCTAGGATTTTTACTTGTTGTTTTTTGCTCAATAGCAATTACAGGGGAGAGTCCTTCAATTTTCTCAACATCAGGTCTTTCATAATTTCCAACAAATTGTCTTATATATGCTGAAAAGGTTTCCATATATCTCCTTTGACCTTCTGCATGAATTGTGTCAAAAGCCAATGAAGACTTTCCACTTCCTGATAGTCCTGTAATAACAACAAGTTTTTCTCTAGGAATCTCTAAATCAAGATCTTTGAGATTATGGACTTTTGCACCTTCAATTTGAATTGTGTCGCTCAAATTATTATATATTATTTATTCAATTGTTGAAGAATGGTGTTCTCTTCTCAGGTCAGCACCTCCAAATACATTTCCATTATCATCAATTAGAATAGCGTCTACAGCTCCAATTTCAGATCTTTTATACACTCCAAGAGTTTCTTTATCGATGGGAAGCTTAACAATTAAATATTTTTTATTACTTAAAATTGAATTGAGCTCATCGCTGTATAATTCATCTTCCATTACAATTAAATCTGGATACCATTGATGGTGGAAGCGTGGGGAAGATACAGCCTCATTAACACTCATACCGTATTCAACCACATTTAATATAGTCTGAAAGACAGATGTTATTATACTAGGTCCTCCAGGTGAGCCTAATATTAAATGTGGTTTATTATTTTTTAGAACAATAGTAGGAGTCATTGCACTAAGCATTCTTTTATTTGGTTGAATTGAGTTTGCTTCGCTACCAACTACTCCAAAAAAGTTTGGATATCCAGGTTTTGAGCTAAAATCATCCATTTCATTATTTAGAAAAAAACCAGAATTTTCAACAAATACTTTTGAGCCAAAACTATTATTTAGTGTGGTTGTTACAGATACTGCATTTCCTTCTTTATCAATTATGGAGAAATGAGTTGTTTCATAGCTTTCATTAAAAATAATTTCGCCTGGTTTAATTTTTGATGAAGGTGTGGCTTGATCCCAAGAAAAGTTTTTCATTCTACTTTCAACATATTTTTTATCCATAAATTCATATACTGGAAGTTTCATGAAATCTGGATCACCCATTAAATCACTTCTGTCAGCAAATGCTCTTCTCTTAATCTCAGTAAGTAATTGCACGTATTCAGGTGAATTATGTTTAATTTTTGATAGATCAAAATTTTCGATAGCCTTCATCATTTGACCTAAAATTATTCCACCACTAGATGGAAATGACATTGAAATAATGTCATACTCCTTGTATTTAAATCTTACAGGATCTCTCCAAATAGATTGATATTCACTGAGATCTTCCATAGTCATGATTCCACCACTTCGCAAAATTGTTTCTATCATATCTTCTGCAACCTTACCCTTGTAAAAGCCATCAGCACCTTTGTTCATTATTTCTCTCAATGTATTTGCATACATTTTATTAATTATTGTATCACCTAATTTATATTTTTTTGAATAGAGAGAGTTGCTTCCATTAAGTTTAATAAAGTCATCTCTTTTTTCATTTAATTCATCTTCTAAATATTTGGTAACTAGATATCCATTATCAGCTAGCTCAATTGAAGGTTTAAATAACTCTTCTATTGGTAATGATCCAAATTTTTGATGAATTTCAAAAATTGCAGAAACTGTTCCAGGAACACCAACTGCTAGGCCTCCAATAGAACTTAATCCTGGTATAACATTTCCATTTTCATCTTGATACATTTTTTCTGAAGAATCACCAGGAGCAGTCTCTCTAAAATCAAGAGTTCCATCAGTTCCATCTTTTAATTTATAAACCATAAACCCTCCACCGGCAATATTACCAGCTGTTGGATGAGTAACGGACAATGCTAATTGAACGCCTATCATAGCATCAAATGCATTACCGCCTTTTTTCATAATCTCTACACCAATATTAGATGCATCTTTTCTTGCAGAAACAACTGTTGGTTTATATTCATTTCCACAAGAAACAAATAAGAAAAAAACACTAAAAGCTAGTAAATATCTCATGAGAAAAAATTTCGTGTAATTTACAATTTATATATTTACATTTCTAATGACTTTAATAAAAAATATATCAGGATTTAGAGGTACTATAGGTGGAGAAAACAATGAAAATTTAACCCCTTTAGATATTGTTAATTCAATTGCTGCTTTTTCATTATTAATAAAAGAAATTAACCCTGATTTATCTGAACTTAACGTTATGACTGGAAGAGATGGAAGAAAATCAGGAGAATCTATTCTTAATATAGTTAATTCTGTATTCTCATCTATGGGAATAAATGTAATTGACTGTGGAATTTCTACTACTCCTTCCTTATGTTGGGGTGTCCTTAATAATAAATCAGTTGCTGGTCTTATGATAACAGCAAGTCATAATCCAGAGGAATATAATGGTCTAAAATTCTTTAATTCAGATGGTGAGTTTCTATCCAGAGAAGACGTTAATAAACTTATAAAATATTCTGAGTTTGATTCATTTGACTTTTCATCAAATGATGGTTTAGGTAAAGTTACTAAATATGATAATTTAATTGATGACCATATAGATGCAATTGTTAATTTAGAAATATTACCATTAAAAGAAATTCAATCCTTGAGACTTTCTGTTGTTGCTGATGCTATAAATTCTGGAGGTTCTATAGCGATGCCAAAATTATTTGAAAGATTAGCAATAAGATATGAAATTATTAACTCTGAGATTAATGGAACGTTCTCACACACGCCAGAACCACTTAAAGAAAATTTAAAAGATTTATCAACAAAAATCAAAGAAAATAATGCAGACTTTGGTGTAGCTGTTGATCCTGACGTTGATAGGTTAGTATTCTTTGATGAAAATGGTGAAATACTTGGTGAGGAAAATACACAAGTATACTGCTCCGATTTTGTTTTATCTATATCAAAAGGTGATACTGTGTCAACGCTATCATCTTCTAATGCACTTAAAGATGTGACAATGTCATACGGATGTAACTATCACTCCACACCTGTTGGGGAGATGAATGTTGTAAAGAAAATGAAAGAAGTAAACGCTGTAGTTGGAGGAGAGGGAGGAGGAGGAATCATCTACCCAGATCTTCACTATGGAAGAGATGCATTGGTAGGTATTGCATTGTTTCTTGGTCTACTAGTAAATAAATCTACAAAAGTGTCAAAGTTAAGGGATAACTTTCCCAAATATTATATGAGGAAATTAAAGATTAAATTAAAAGATACAAATCTTATAGATCAGATTTTTGAAAAGTTAGTTTCTAAATATTCAGACCAATCTCCAAACATTGAAGATGGAGTTAGGATTGACTTTAATGAAGGTTGGGTGCATATGAGAAAATCAAACACCGAACCAATTGTTAGAATTTTTTCTGAATCAAATACACAGATAAATGCAGACAAAATTGCTATGGATATTAAGAAAGAAATTAATGATCTAGTTAATTAGATGTTTAAATCTGTTATGTGACCAAAAATATTGACTAGGGTCCCTATATACTTGATCTTCCAATAATTTAATAAACTGATCTGTTATACTATAATTAGAATCCTTATTGTCATATATCTCAATAAATTTAGTTCTGTAATAACCTCTTTTTACTCTATTTATATCTGCAAAAACTACTGAAAGATTATAATCTTTTGCAAACCTTTCAGCTCCAGTAAATATTGGTACTTTATGTCCAAAAAACTCATTTATATATGATTTTCCAACTTTACGTGGTGATTGATCAGCAGCAAATCCAAATAAGTAATACTTATTTTTATCAAGAGATGACATAAACTCCTTTATTTTATATCTAGATACTAAGTAGGCTTTATGTTTTTTTCTAATTTTTTTAAATAATCTATCAAAATATTTATTTGTCATGGGGGTATATATTCCATACCCATTTCCTTTAGTTTTATATCCTATTGACAATAACCATTCAAAATTTGAATAATGTCCACATAATAGAATTATATTCTTTTTTTCTTTTTGAATTTTTCTCAATACTTCAATATTTTCATAAGTGTACCTTTTTTTCATTTGGTTTTCACTCATACCATATGCTTTGATACTTTCAATTGTTATATCTGAAAAGTGTTTATAGAATCTTTTTTCAATCTCAATGAGATCATTGTTTGTTTTATTTGGAAAAACAAGCTTTAGATTTCTCCTAACAGTATTAAGTCTATACTTAAAAACTTTATAAAGTAGAAAATTAACAAAATCAGAAATCCTGTAAACAATACAGAATGGTTGTATGGATATAAGTTTGATTAAGGGATAAAAGATAAGGTATGTTAAAAGTTGCAATAATCAGTCATTTAATGATAAAGCAAATTTAATTCTTTCTTCGAGATCATTACCTCTCAAGTTTTTACCAATTACAGTCCCAGTATTATCAATTAAATATGACTGAGGTATAGCCCTTATACTATATCTCCTAGCAACAGGATCATTCCAAAAACTTAAATTTGAGACCTGTGTCCAAAGCAGATTATCATCTTCAATAGCTTTCTCCCACTGTTCTTTTGTTCTATCAAGAGATACTCCCAATATGTCAAAACCGTTTTGGTTGTACTTTTTATATAATCTTACCAGATTAGGGTTTTCAACTCTACATGGTCTACACCATGCAGCCCAAAAGTCAAGGAGAGTAACAGTGTTACTTTTCGTTACTTGGCTAAGAGTAATATTAGATCCATCGATACTAGGTGCAGTAAAATCTGGAGCAGTTTCACCTACCTCAATTGGATTTTCATATTGACTAAGTAGATCAGCAATATTATTACCAACATCGCTTAACTTGATCCTATTAGAGAACCTCTCATAAGTTTCAATAATACTATCCTTATTAACTTTATTTTCTATCATAAATACCTCAAGTAAAAGAGCTGACATGTATGAGTTTAGGTTACTATTAATAAAATCCCACTCATAGAGTAAAACTTCCTGCTCTTTTCTTTTATATTCTTTCTCAAGTTTTTGTGCGATTTCAACATCTCCGTTCATTATTGCATCTTGTGCAGAAAAAGATATTCTATTCATATTATCAACTAAAGATTTAGTCTCTAACTTATATTTAATAAAATCATCATTTGAAGTTGTTCCTGATACAATTGATTTTGAAATGCTATCCTTAAAAATTTCAGCTTTTATATTCCCTTTTTCTAATATTGTAAGAACATATCCATTTACTCCTTCAACTTGAATATAGCTTATTTCAGGGGTAACTGATACACCTTTAAAATTAAATCTATTTAATTGAACAGTAGTAGAGTCTTTGATGTAAGGTTGGTTATTTTGATCAGCTTGAAGAATGTATACTTTAGTGTTATCGCTTACATTAACCGAGCCATCTATGTAATATCCATTTTCACTACTACATGCAACTGTCAATGTCAGAATTATAAAAGAGTAAAGATATTTCACGTTTAATATTTTGCACAAATTTAATCTTTTAAAATTAATATCTTTAGTTAACTTTTTGTTAATGAAAACGACTGATTTCAATATAATTTCTCTTTTTGAAAAAATACTTGATAAATCATCAATTATAACAGGTGAAAAACTAAAATCAAGGTTTTACCATATTTGGAAAACAGATATACCTCTTGAGTCAATCTGTCTTCTAATACCTAAGGACACGAATCAAGTATCAGCTATCCTGAAAATATGTAATGATAATAATCAGGAAATAATTATTCATGGCGGGCTTACAAATCTTGTTGGTTCAACCAAATCAGACAAAAATCAAGTTGTTATCACTCTTGAAAAAATGAATAACATAATTGAAATTGACGAAAAAGGTAAGACTGTTACGTGTGAGTCTGGGGTTATAATTGAGGATATTATTAATTCTGTTAAAGAAAAAGACCTTCTTCTACCATTAAATTTTGGAGCAAGAGGTTCTGCGCAAATTGGAGGTGCAGTTTCAACTAACGCTGGGGGATTAAGAGTATTTAAATACGGTATGACAAGGAGTTTAGTATTGGGTCTAGAAGTAGTTCTTCCTGATGGAACTATAATATCATCTTTAAAAAAATTAATGAAAGACAATTCAGGTTATGATTTAAAACAGTTTTTTATTGGATCTGAAGGAACCCTAGGAATAGTAACAAAAGTTGTTCTTAGATTATATCAGCATCCTAAAACTAAATACACTGCTCTAGCTGTTACTAATGATTACCAAAAGGTTTTAAAATTATTAAAGTTTATGGAGGATAAAATTTCAAAAAACCTTACAGCTTTTGAGCTTCTATGGAATGACACCTACAAGCAAATGGTAAGTGATAAAACCATGTATAATAAATATCTGTCTGATAATTACAAATACTATGTTTTTATCGAATATATGGGTGGTGATTTTGAAAATGACTACAATACTTTTGAAAAAGTTATAATGGAGACACTTGATCAAGGGCTTGTTGATGATGCGGTATTAGGTAAGGATGAAAGAGAACAGCTCAATATTTGGGGAATTAGAGAAGATGTCGCTGTTTTAGCAGAAGAAAAAAAATTTGATCAGCAATTTGATATAAGCATACCTGTAGCACTAATTGGAGAAGTTATTGATAAAACAATTATGGAACTTAAAAATTGTCAGGGTGTTGAGACAATCTTTCCATTTGGCCACGTTGCAGATGGTAACATACATTTTATAATTGGAAAAGATTCAGATGATGATGATTTAAAATCAAAGATTAACGAAATAATTTATAGTAACACAGAGCAAGTTAAAGGTTCAATCTCTGCAGAACATGGTATTGGTCTTGATAAAAAGAAATACTTGATAAAGAGTAGGAGTAAAGATGAAATTGAGCTAATGAAACTTATTAAAAAATCTATTGACCCAAAAAATATATTAAATCCCGGTAGAGTATTTTAATTTAAGGTACTATCTTTATAATTCACGCTATGGCAGGAAATTCGTTTGGTAATATCTTTAAAATTTCATCCTTTGGTGAGTCCCATGGAAAGGCTCTAGGTGGAGTTATAGACGGTTGTCCTGCAGGTTTAAATATTGATTTGGATTTTATTAATTCTGAGTTGAATAGAAGACGACCTGGGCAATCTGAAATAGTTACTCAAAGAAAGGAAGATGATTCTGTTGAATTTTTATCTGGAATATTTGAGGGTAAATCAACTGGAACTCCCATTGGATTCATAATTGTTAATCAAGATCAAAAATCTAGAGATTACACTCATATAAAAGACAGATATAGGCCATCACATGCAGATTTTGTTTACGACAAAAAATATGGTTTTAGAGATTTTAGAGGTGGTGGAAGAAGTTCTGCAAGAGAAACTGTAGTTAGAGTTGTTGCAGGTGCTATAGCTAAACTCCTACTAAAGGAAGTTAAGATAAACGCTTTTGTTTCATCAGTCGGAAAAATCAAATATGAATATGAAAATTCAAATGTTGATTTTGAAAATATTGAAAAATCAATTGTAAGGTGTCCAGATCTTGATAAATCCAAGGAGATGGAAGATTTAATTAAGAAAACAAGAAAAAACGGAGATACAGTGGGTGGAGTTATTTCTTGTATTATAAGTGGAGTACCTGTTGGTCTTGGAGAACCAGTTTTCAACAAGCTGCATGCTGAGCTTGGAAAAGCAATGCTTTCAATCAATGCTGTTAAGGGATTTGAATTTGGAAGTGGTTTTAAAGGCTCTGAATTAAATGGGTCTGAACATAATGATTCTTTTAATGAAGATGGATCAACAAAAACTAACTATTCAGGTGGTGTGCAAGGTGGCATATCAAATGGTATGGATATTTACTTTAATATTGCGTTTAAGCCAGTTTCTACAATAATGAAAGATCAGGATTCTATAGACAGTTTAGGAAAGAAGGTAAAAGTGCAAGGTAAAGGTAGACATGACCCATGTGTTGTGCCTAGAGCGGTTCCCATAGTTGAGGCAATGGCTGCATTAGTTCTTGCTGATTATTTATTGTTAAGTAAGCTCTCTAAAATATAATTATGAAGTTACATTGGAAAATAATTATTGGAATGTCTTTAGGTGTTGTTTTTGGACTTATCATGTCTCAAACAACATTTGGATCTGACCTAATAAAAGATTGGATAAAACCATTTGGTACAATTTTTATCAATTTACTTAAACTAATAGCTATGCCATTAATTTTAGCTTCTTTAATTAAGGGGATTTCTGATCTAAAAGACATTTCTAAATTATCTACTATTGGAACAAGAACACTTGGAATTTATATATGTACAACAGTAACAGCTGTTATTATTGGGCTAATTCTTGTAAATATTGTTGAGCCTGGAAGTACTATTACGGAAGAAACAAGAATTGATCTTGTTCAAGAGTATGAGAAGGGTGTAATTGAAAAGCAACAACAAGCTAAACAGCAAGCAGAAAGCGGCCCTCTGCAGCCATTAGTAGATGTTGTTCCAGCAAATATATTTGATGCTGCTACAAATAACAGAAACATGCTACAGGTTATTTTCTTTGCAATATTCTTTGGAATTGGAATAATTCTGGTTGATCCAAAGCTTGCTAAACCTGTAAAAGATTTTTTTGATGGTCTAAATTCTATAATACTTAAGCTAATTGACTTAATAATGGAATCTGCTCCATATGGTGTATTTGCTCTTCTAGCTACGTTAGTTGTAGAATCTCCTAGCTTAGACTTATTTATTGCACTTGGAATGTATTCTGTAACTCTTATAATTGGTTTAATTCTAATGATTATAGTTTATAACATTATTGTTAAACTAATAACTAATATCAATCCTTCAACATTTATGAAGGGTATCTCTGCTGCCCAATTACTAGGCTTCTCAACAAGTTCAAGTGCTGCTACACTTCCTGTAACAATGGACTGTGCTGAAAAGAACTTAGGTGTAGACAAAGAAATATCAAGTTTTGTGCTCCCGATAGGGGCAACAGTTAACATGGATGGAACTAGTGTTTACCAGGCAGTTGCTGCTGTATTTATAGCTCAAGCATTTGGTTTAGATCTTAGTATTGGTGCACAATTAGGAATTATAGTTACTGCTACTCTCGCTTCAATTGGAGCTGCTGCTGTTCCTAGTGCAGGAATTGTAATGCTTGTAATTGTCCTCGGTCAGGCAGGTATACCAGAAGCTGGACTAGCTTTAATAATTGCTGTAGATAGACCACTAGATATGTGTAG
>MDTD01188767.1_pt1 | contig 14465 bp, 14 predicted proteins | sample 811221 | NCBI WGS metagenome assembly MDTD01 (sample SAMN05326646, study PRJNA326480) | marine metagenome | isolation source: seawater | place: Pacific Ocean: South West | collected 2011
ACTAGGTGTTAAACAATTAAGTAAAGATCCTTGGTCTGATGACGAGTTACTGAAAAAATATGAAGTTGGATCTGTTCATAAAGGTTTAGTCAGAAATTTAACAAATTTTGGGTTATTTTTAGAATTAGAAGAGGGTATTGATGGACTTGTTCATATATCTGATCTTTCTGATAAAAAAATAATCAAACATCCATCAGAAATTATTAATATAGGAGAAGAATTAAAAGTCGTTGTATTGGAGCAAGATCTCGAAAATAGAAGACTTGCACTGAGTCATAAGGATTTAAAAATAGGTGATTCTAAAAAAGATGAGCCAAGTAAGAAGAATAAAAAATAGTATTTTTATTTAAAGGTCCTGTGGCCGAGTGGCTAGGCAGAGCTCTGCAAAAGCTTTTACACCAGTTCGAATCTGGTCGGGACCTCCAATCTTTTTTTTTAAAATTTTCTGTATTATTTTGAGTTAATGAATTTTATAAATTTTCATAAAAGTTTAAATATAAGAGTAAAAGAAGTTACTTTATCAAAGCTTTTTCCACATGAAAATATTGATTTTGATGTAGTAAATAAAATTATAGATAAATCAAAATCTAATAAAATTTATAAAACACCTCTTTTGATTGTTTGTGATAAAACAAATATGATAATCGATGGCCACCATAGATTTGAAGCTTTAAAGATTTTAGGTTATAAAAAAATTTCTATTATTTATTTAAATTATTCCAGTGAATATATTAAGTGTTCAAATTCAAATAAAATTTCTAAGATTAATTTAATAAATTCAGCATTAAATAAAACTCTAAAAACCTCAAAATACAGTAATCATCATATCTTTGATATTGAAAAATCATCATGGGTTAAAGTAATTAATATTTCACTCAATCATTTTATGATTATTAAAAAATTAAATAATTGATATATCTGAATGAAAAATAAATTTATTGTTTTTGATAGAGATGGTACCCTCATAAAACATATTCCATACGTATATAAAGTCAAGGACATTAAGTTGTTTGATGATACAATAAAATCAATTGAATTATTAAAAAAAAATGACTTTAAATTTTTTTTACATACAAATCAGTCAGGTATTTCTAGAAAATATTTTACTATGGATGATGTAGTAAAGTGTAATAATAAGTTGATTGATTTGATTGGATTAGGAAATGATTTATTCGAAGATATATGTATAGCTGAAGATTATCCACCAAAAAAAAACTCATACAGAAAACCTTCACCTAGATTTGGATTAGAGATTATTAAGAAATATAAAATAAATAAAAATGATTTATTTTATATCGGCGATTCCATTAGTGACTTACAAACAGGAAATAATATTGGTTGTTATTCCTATGGAGTTAATACTGGTTTAATTGATTTAAAATCTAATTGTTTAAATATAGATCAATACAATATTTCAAATAACTTGTATGATACGGTAAAAAAAATAATTAAAAAATAATGGAGCCTATAATAATACTTGCTGGTGGTTTTGGTACGAGATTAAGTTCTATTTTAAATAATAAACCTAAACCGATGGCTGATATTAATGGAACTCCTTTTATCGAACTTTTAATAAAAAATTTAATAAAAAATGGTTTTGATCAATTTATATTATCACTTCATTATAAATCAAAAATGATTATAGATTATTTTAATAAAAAGAAATATAATATAAAGTATGTTGTTGAACCTAAACCATTAGGCACTGGGGGTGCCGTTTCATATGTGATTGATAAGTTTTCCTTACATGATTATATATATATATTAAATGGTGATACTTGGATGGAATCAGGCTATTCTGTGCTTAAAGATTATGATTTTAACACTATATCTGTAGTTAATATTGATAATACATCCAGATATGGTAAGGTTGAACTTGATAAAAATAATAGAATAATAAAGTTTTTAGAAAAGAATAATAAAATTGAAAAAGGTTTGATAAATTCAGGTTTTTACAAATTGAATTCTAGTTTATTTAAAAATTGTAATAATGAGGTTTTCTCTATAGAAAATGATATATTTCCACAACTAGTTGAAAAAAAAGAATTATATGGTAAAAAAATATCCACAAAGTTTACAGATATTGGAATACCTGAAGATTATTATCAATTTTGTAAATTAAAGAATAATTATTAGTGAAAAATCGAATTATAAATGAAATAAATAAGTCAATAGAAGTTAAAAATTTAGTTTTGAATGATTCGAAAATTATTTCTAAAATTGAATTAATGGTTAAAAAATCTATTGAATCACTTAAAATTGGAGGAAAAATAATCTTTTGTGGAAACGGTGGAAGCTTTGGTGATTCTCAACATTTAGCTGCTGAGTTTGTTTCTAGATTAAGGTTTGACAGATCTCCATTAGCCTCTATAGCACTAGGTACAAATAATTCAAATATGAGTGCTATAGGAAATGATTATGGTTACGACAAAGTTTTTACTAGAGAAATTTTAGCACTTGGTAATAGTAAGGATATTTTTATTCCGATTTCTACTAGTGGTAATAGTGAAAATATTTTAGACGTTATAAATGCTGCAAAATCATTAAAAATACAAACCTATGGCTTGACAGGAAGTAATGGAGGTAAAATGATTGATTTGTGTGATTGTTTAGTTGTCCCAAGTAATAAAACAGAAAAAATACAAGAAGTTCATATCATGATTGGACATATTTATTGTGGTTTGATAGAATCAGAACTATTTAATAAAAATAAATGAAACTTCTAATTATAATTCCTGCAAGAGGAGGTTCAAAGGGAATAGCTAGAAAAAACTTAAGAATACTGAATAATTATCCTCTAATCTATTATTCAATAAAATTAGCATTAAAAATTTCCTATGATAAAGAGGTTTATGTAACAAGCGATGATGATGAAATATTGAATATTTCTAAACTATTTGGAGCAAAAACTCACAAACGTATCTCAAAAAAATTGAGTGATGACAATACAACTTTGGATCCAGTTATATATGACTGCTTTCAATTTGTAACTAAAAATAATTCTTCAAATTTTCAATATGTAATTACTTTACAACCAACATCACCTTTACTAAAAAAAGAATCTCTTGAAAAAGCAATTCTACATACGATAAAAAATAATTTAGAATCATGTATATCAGTAAAAAAAGAAAACCATCTAAGTTGGAGTATTACTAATAAAAAGCCGACACCTAATTTTAAAAATCGTTTAAATAGACAGCAACTTAAGTCAACGTTCCCAGAAACAGGTGCTTTTCTGATTTCAAAACGTAAAGTTATTTCTTCAAATAACAGAATTGGAAATAATATAGGTTTATATGAGTTACCAAATGAGGAATCAGTTGATATAGATGATTATTCAGATCTTAATTTATGTGAATATTATTTGAACAAAAAAAATATTTTAATTGTTGTAAAAGGAAATAAAAAAATCGGATTAGGACATGTTTATAATACAGTTTTGCTTGCAAACTTTATAATTGAGCACAATATTCAATTCCTTGTATGTAGTGATAGTAAAATGGCATTTGATTTTATTAAAGAACTTAATTACAAAGTTAAGATGCAAAAATCACAAGATATTATAGAAGATATCAATCAAGAAAAACCAGATATAGTGATTAATGATATTTTAAATACAGAAGAAAATTACATTAAATCATTAACTAAAAAATATATAGTGATAAATTTTGAAGACTTAGGAAATGGAGCTAAACATGCTGACTTAGTTTTTAATGCTATTTATCCTGAGGATATAGTTATTATGAATCATTATTATGGAAGTGATTATTTTCTATTAAGGGATGAATTTATTTATGCCAAACCATCAAATGTTAATCCTAGAGTTCAAAAAGTAGTGTTAACATTTGGAGGAGTAGATCCATTAAATTTAACAGAAAAAGTCAACAGTTCCATTTACGATTATTGTGTTAAAAATGATATTCAAATTGAAGCTGTATTAGGTTTTGGATATAATAAAATTAACAGTTTAAAAAAATATCCAAAATTGAAAATACACAAAGATTTAAAAAATATATCTGTTAAAATGCAAGAAGCTGATATAATATTTTCCTCAGCAGGACGAACTATGTATGAAATAGCATCTTTGGGAATACCCTCAATAATTATTGCTCAGCATGAGAGAGAAATGACACATTATTTTGCCAATAAAAATAATGGTTTTAAAAATTTAGGTATTGGATCTAAAATAAATGATAAAATAATACTTAATGAATTTATTGAAATGGTAAATTCATTTGAATTAAGAAGATTTATGAATAAATCATTATTAAAGAATAATTTATCTAAAGGAAAAGCAAACGTAGTTAACATTATAAAAAAATTTATAAATGAAAAATCTTGATAGAATATTTATTAGGTCATCAAAAATAGAAATGCCTTATTTGATTGCTGAAATAGGAGTAAATCATGAGGGTTCGATGAAAAAAGCTAAAAAATTAATTGAATTAGCTAAGAAAGGAGGAGCAGATGCAGTTAAATTTCAAACATACAAAGCTGAGACTCTTGCCTCAGTCAATTCACCAGCATATTGGGATACAAATAAAGAAAAAACAAAATCTCAATTTGAATTATTTAAGAAACATGATTCGTTTTGGAAAAATGAAATGATAGAGTTAAAAAATTTTTCAGATAATTTAGAAATTGAGTTTATGAGTACACCATTTGATTTAGAATCTGCAAATTTTCTTAATGAGATTGTTAATGTATTTAAAATTTCTTCATCTGATATAACAAATAAACCATTTATTGAAAAAATTTCTCGATTTGGAAAACCAATAATTTTATCCACGGGAGCTAGTAATATTAATGAAATTCAAGCAGCAGTAAATTGGATAAAAAATTCTGATGATAATAAATTAGCATTATTGCACTGTGTTTTAAATTATCCAACAGATGATTCTAATGCTAATTTGGGTGTTATAAGAGATCTAATGAGACATTTTCCAGATATACAGATTGGTTATTCTGATCATACTCTTCCAAAAAATATGAGAATTTTAGAAATAGCATCATTATTTGGAGCTAAAATTATTGAAAAACATTTCACTGATGATAAAACTCAAGTTGGAAATGATCATTACCATGCTATGGATTATTTAGACTTAAAAATATTCAAAAAAAACTTTTATAAAATATTGGAATCAGTTGGAAAAAATCAAATTGGATATATACCAAGTGAAGAAAAATCTAGGTTATATGCTAGAAGAAGTTTAGTTGCAAACAGGAAAATATTAAAGGGATCTGATATCAAACTAGAGGATTTAACATTTAAAAGGCCTGGGACTGGAATATCACCATCTAAAATTGATTCTGTTATAGGTAGAACTGCTCTTAAAGACATTAATTATGATGATATAATTAACGAATCTGATATAGACTAGGATGAGTATGCAAATTGATGAAATAGATTATTATTTAAAAAAGTTATTTCCAATTAATAGAAGTATCTCTGGAGAAGGTAATCTTCAATCATTAAATATTTTAAAACAGATTTGTAGTTTTAAAATCAAAAGTTTTAAGTCAGGATACAAATGTTTTGATTGGATAGTTCCACAAGAGTGGAATGTTAAAGATGCTTGGATAAAGAATTCTGCTGGGAAGAAAATAGTTGATTTTAAAAAACTAAATATTCATTTAGTTAGTTATTCTACAAGAGTTAATAAGAAAATAAGTTATAGTGAGTTGATAAAGCATCTGCATTATCTTAAAGATAAGCCTGATGTTATTCCATACAGAACTACCTATTATAAAAAAAATTGGGGTTTTTGTATTTCTTATAACGATTTTTTGAAACTCAAAAAAAATGATATATATCACATTTTCATAGATAGTAATCACGATCCAAAAGGACGCATGGTTTATGGAGAAATGATTAAAAAAGGAGAATCTAAAAAAGAGATTTTAATATCTTCATACATATGCCATCCATCTTTAGCAAATGATAATTTATCTGGAATGATTTTAAGTTGTTTACTTTTTAGAAGTTTACTAAATAGAAAAACTCATTACACCTACAGACTTTTATTAATACCTGAGACTATCGGTTCAATTGCTTGGTTAAAAAGATCATACAGTAAAAATATTGTAGGAGGATATGTAATCACTACTGTGGCTGGACCTCAAATGATTAGTTTTAAAAAATCTTTTCTTGGAAATCATTTTTTAGATAATTCCGTTAGATTTGCTTTGAAGGGTAAAAAATTTATTGAGTATGATTTTGAGCCAATTGGAAGTGATGAAAGACAATTTTCTTCACCGGCTTTTAGAATTCCAATAGTTTCAATTTGTAAATCTAAATATTATAAGTATGATGAATACCATACTTCTCTTGATAATCTTGACTATATAAGTTCAAAATCATTACATGAAAGTTTGAAAGCATATATTGAATCAATAAAATATGTTGAGGACAACGTTCAAAATTATGTTATTTACAAAAGAAAATTCAACCAATGTGAATTTATGTTATCAAAAATAAAGGACCTATATCCAAATACTGGGGGAACAATCTCACAACCATCATTTACAACTAATCACAAAAAGAAAAAATATACTTCAAATTCATCTGGTCAAATATTAGATGCTATAGCATGGTTATCTTTTAGCTGTGATGGTAAAAACACATTATATGATATTCATCAATTATCAAAAATTAAATTATCTAATTTAATTTTAGCATCAAATATTTTACTTGAAAACAATTTAATATATAAGGCATGAAAATAATACTTTTTTCAGGAACTCACTCAAGGCATGTTTATCTTCATAAAAAGATTTTGGACAATTTTAATGTAGAAGGAATAGTTGTAATGCAAAGAGAAGATGAACTACCTGGAAATAAAATAAAAGGATCAAAATATGATATAAATAATTGGCCCAAAGAATCACAGATTCTTTACAACATGCATTTTGAATTAAGAAATAAAATTGAAAAAGATTTTTATGGAAATTTAAATACTAAATTATATGAAAATTATTCTTTACCAATATTAAATATTAATCCAGATGACCTAAACTCTAATAAAGTAAAGTCTTTTATTGATAAAATTAATCCAGATGTTGTAATAATTTTTGGAGTAAACTTAATTAAAGATCCAGTTATTAGTAGTTTTCCTAGGGATACATATAACATACATTTGGGTTTATCCCCGTGGTATAGAGGATCTGCAACCTTGTTTTGGCCTTTCTATAATTTACAACCCAATTGGGCTGGTGCCACAATTCATAATATTGTTTTAGAACCTGATGCAGGAGATATTTTACACCACAGTGTTCCAAATTTAGAATATGGTGATACAATGCATATAGTTGGTGCCAAAACAGTTGAGACAGTTTCAAATGATTTAATAAAGATTCTTAAAAAATCTAAAAAGGGTGAAAAATTAAAATGTTATAAACAATTATCATCCGGAAAAAATTTTTTAATTAGAGATTTTGAACCGCACCATCTACATCTAATTTATGATTTATATGATGATAAGATTGTTGATTATTATTTAGATAATAAATTAACGAAAAGAAAGCCAAATTTAATTAAAGCTGTATAAAAAAATTGATTTAGATTAAATAATTATGAATTTAGAAAATTTGATTATTGAAAAAAATGAATCTATAAAAGATGCATTTGTAAAAATCGACAAAAATACTTACGGAATTATTTTTATAACAAATAAAAAAGGAAAAGTTGTAGGCTGTGCAACAGATGGTGATATAAGATCTAAACTTTTAAAGGGACTTCTCCTTGATGATAATATATCAAAATGTATGAATGAAGAATTTATTTTTTGTGATCAGAATTCATCTAGAGAAGAGATAATTAAACTCTTTGATTCATCAGTGAAAGTAATTCCATTATTGAACAAAAATGGAAAATTAATTAGAGTATTAACCGCAAATGATTTTCCGCTGCATAATGAAGAAAATGTTATAGCTAGATCAAAATCTCCAGTAAGAGTCAGTTTTGGTGGAGGTGGTTCTGATTTAACCCATTATTTTGTTGATAAACCAGGTGCTGTGATTAATGCAACTATATCATTATACACTCATTCTACATTAGTTAAAAGAAACGATAAAAAAATTAAAATTTTTTCAGAGGATTTAAATCAAAGTTTAGAATGTGAAAACATCGTTAATGCTTTTAAAAGAAAAGGAGATTTTGGTTTGATATTATCAATAATTAAATTGATAAATCCAAAATTTGGATTTGAATTGTATATCAGATCTGATTTTCCTATAAGCTCTGGTTTAGGTGGGTCTGCAGTTGTTATGTCATCTATAATTGGATGCTTTAATGAATTTAGAATAGATAAGTGGACAAAATATGAAATTGCTGAAATGGCTTATCAAGCTGAAAGGTTATCATTCAAAATTTCTGGTGGATGGCAAGATCAATATGCTACAGTTTTTGGTGGTATTAATTTTATGGAATTTAAAAAGAGTAAAAATATTATTCATTCATTAAAGATTGATTCTATGACTATTTCAGAACTTGAATCTAATCTTATTTTATGCGATACCTGTTCAAAACACAATTCGAGTGATATACATAATGATCAAAAAAAGCAATTAAAAAGCACACAAAAAATTGAAAAGTTAGTTAAGAAAAATGTTGATTTAACTTATGAAATTAGAAATTCATTACTAAAAAATGAGCTTTCAAAAATTGGTGAATACTTAGATATTGCCTGGAGATACAAGAGAAAGTTTAGCAATAAAATTTCAAATGAAAGTTTAGATAAAATATATAACACCGCAATAAAATATGGATGTACTGGCGGTAAACTTTTAGGAGCTGGTGGTGGAGGTTTCTTTCTCTTTTATTGTAATCCACTAAATAGAGAAAACGTTTGTAAAAATTTGATTAAGCTTAAAACTAAAATAGTAAATTTTAATTTTGATAAAAATGGACTAAAATCCTGGAGCGTAAGAAGTTAATAATGAATATAGATAAATTTAAAATAGATAAAGGACGTTGTTTTATTATAGCTGAAATTGGAAACAACCACAATGGATGTTTTGATAGAGCAATAGAAATGATAGATCTTGCTGTTGAAATGGGTGTGGATTGTGTAAAATTTCAAATGAGACATCTAGACCAGGTGTATCGAAAAAAGTCTCTTAATAAATCTGGCGAAGACCTTGGTACTGAATATATTATTGACCTTCTAGATCGATTTGAATTGTCAGTTGATGAACACAGGTCCCTATCAAATTATTGTAAAGAAAAAGACATACTATATATGTGTACACCATGGGATTTAAAAAGCATTGAAGTACTTGAATCATTTGATGTAAAAGCATATAAAGTTGCATCCGCTGATCTAACTAACCTCCCTCTTTTAGATCAATTGGCAAAAACAAATAAACCTTTAATATTATCTACTGGCATGAGCAAGGTTGAAGAAGTAGAAAAAGTTAAAGAATTTTTAGAAAAAAGAAATGTAGATTTTGTTTTTCTACATTGTAATAGTACATACCCTGCACCTTTTCATGATATTAATTTAAATTGGATTAAAAGCTTAAGAAAAATTCATTCATATATTGGATACTCTGGTCATGAAAGAGGAATTTCTGTTTCATTAGCCGCTGTAACTTTAGGATGTGCTGTACTGGAAAGACACTTTACTTTAGATAGAAATATGGAGGGCCCTGATCATGCTGCTAGTCTTGAATTTAAAGAATTTAAATCTTTAATAACTGGAGTGAGAGAAATTGAAAAAGCACTAGGTTCAGGAACTGAAAGAAAATTGAGTCAAGGAGAAATGATTAATAGAGAAAATTTAGGAAAAAGTCTAGTATCAGCCACTAGTTTAAAAAAAGGTAATATTCTTAAACCTCAACATATAAAAGTCTTGAGTCCTGGACAAGGTCTTTCTCCACTCTTATATGATTCATTATTAGGTAGAAAATTGAAAAGAGATATTTTAGATGAAGATTTCTTTTATAACAGTGATATTGAAGATAAATCAGAGTTTTTAAAAGACTACTCTTTTAATCGACCTTGGGGAATTCCTGTTAGATATCATGATTTTTCCCAGTATTATGATATAATTAAACCTGATTTTTTTGAATTTCACCTTTCTTATTCAGACATGGATTTAAATCCATCTGATTATTTAAAAGACACATATGATTGTGGTTTTGTTGTTCATGCACCTGAATTATTCAAAGAAAGTCATTTAATGGATTTAGCAACTCCTGACAAGGAATATAGAAAATATTCTATGGAACAAACTCAGAAAGTTATAGATATAACTAGAAATCTTAATAAGTTTTTTCCAAATGAAAAAAGACCTATGATAGTTGCAAATATTGGAGGTTTTAGTATGGATAAACCAATTCCAAAGTCAGAAATAAAACAATATTATAAACAGTTTTTTGAAAGCTTGTCAGAACTTGACACTGAAGGTGTTGAAATCATTCCCCAAACTATGGCTCCATTTCCTTGGCATTTTGGCGGACAACGTTATCAAAATATTTTTGTTGAAATTGAAGAAATAGTACATTATTGCGAAAAGTTTAATATTAGAATGTGTTTTGATATTTCACATAGTATGTTAACATGCAATCATTTTGGTAAGGATTTTTATGATTTTTGTGAAAAAATTGCACCTTATACAGCATATTTTCATTTGGGAGATGCTAGTGGTGTAAATGGAGAAGGTTTACAAATTGGAGAAGGTGAAATTGATTTTAAAAAGTTCGCTAAAATCATAAATGATAAATGTAAAAATATTGGTTTTATTCCTGAAATATGGCAAGGCCATAAAGATATGGGAAAAGGTTTTTGGATTGCTTTAGAAAAACTAAATGGTTTAATATGATAGATGATAAAATTCCTGGTTTCATTACTGTAAGGACTTCATCAACTAGACTACCTAATAAGTGTTTTTTACCATTTGGTGAAAGATGTAACGTACTTCAACATATTATTAGAAGATCAAAACATTATAATATAGAACCTATTGTGTGTACAAGTACTGATTCTAGTGATGATTTAATTGAAAATCTAGCAAAAAAAGAAGATGTAAAATATTTTAGAGGTTCTCTTGTTAATAAGCTAAAAAGATGGGCAGACTGTGCAAGTCATTTTAATATAAATGCTTTTCATACAATTGATGCAGATGATCCTTTTTTTGATGGGAACGAAATTAAAATTAGTATGAAAAAATTAAGTGATGGTAACTTCGATGTTATAACTCCTACAGAATCCTCAAATAATGGTGGTGGAAGTGTTGGGTATTCTTTAAAATCTAATATTATAAAAAAAGCATTAGAGAGAATTGATAAAGATACTGATACAGAGATGATGTGGGTGTTTTTAGAAAAAGTAAAAAATGTAAAAGTATTTAATTTACCTGAAAATTTTCATAGACCTAAAAAATTAAGATTAACATTAGATTTTGAGGAAGACTATCATCTACTTAAATTTGTACAGAACATTTTGGGATGTACCGTTGAAAGAAAAAAGGTTGATGATTTATTTTTTAATAATCCAGATTTACATAAAATAAATTGGTTTAGAAATAGTCAATGGAAAGAATTACAAAATGATAAAATTAAAAAAACTTAAAAATGAATGATTTTAAAAATCCTTTTGGAAAATATAATGGAAATGAAGCTGATTATGCTTTAAAATTTTTAAACTCAGAAAATAATGATGAAGGGAAATTTCCTTGGGTTCAAGAGTTTGAAAAAAAATTTTGTGAATTGTCTGGCGCAAAGTACGCAATATCAGTTAGTTCTGCTACTGCTGGGCTTCATACAGCATTACTTGCATGTGGTGTTAGTAAAGGTCATGAAGTCATACAACCTGCAATGACAGTTGTTATGAATGCATTCACTACTATTATGTCTAATGCTAATCCTGTATTTGTTGATATAGATAAAAAAACATGGAATATTGATGTAAACAAAATTGAAAAAGAAATTAATAAAAATACTAAGGTAATTATGCCAGTATCCTTATTCGGGTTGCCGTCTGATTTAAAACCAATTATGGATATTGCTAAAAAAAATGGTTTGTATGTGATAGATGATTGTGCAGAAACAATATGTGGTTTATACAATAATAAATTTGCAGGTATTGATGCCGATATTGCAGTTTACAGTTTTGAAAATAAAAAACATATGTCGAGTGGGAGTGAAGGTGGAATGGTTATTACTAATAATAAGGATCTAGCAGTTAAAATAAGAAAGTTTGCTGGTATTGGTTATAAAAATTTAGGTGCAAGTGTTGGAAGAACATCTGCTACTCCAGATTTTCAAAATCCTAATTATGAAAGACATGATACAATTGCTTTAAATTATAGAATGAATTCTATTTCTGCTGCTGTTGGTCTTGGTCAATTAGAGAGAATTAAACATCTTGTTGAAAGAAGAAAATGTGTTGGAAACATGTTTTTAGATTCAATCAAAGATTGTGAATGGATGATTCCACAATTCACACCTGAAAATTGTAATCATACTCAGTATACTTTTGGAGTTGAGTATAATGGTTTTAAGGAAAAAGGTATTAAATGGAAAGAATTTTATAATATGTTTACAGAAATGGGTGGAGATGGTTTTTATTCATCCTGGAAAAATCCCTATTTAGAACCTGCCCTTAGAGGAAAAAAATTTGGAGAAACAATATGTGAAGAAGGTTTATGTCCTGTAGCTGAGGATCTTCAAAAAAAAATAATGCTATTCAAAACCAACTACAGGGATTTATCAAAAGCTAGATATAATGCTGATCTTTTGAAAAATTTAATAGATTCTATTGGAAGAACGTAAACAAAAGAAACATTTTATTGGAATAATGCAAGGCAGGCTTATTGATTCACCTGATGGTCAACTTGATTGGTTCCCTCAAAATAATTGGAAAGATGAATTCACATTATCAAATAAAATAGGCATAGATTATATAGAGTTAGTTGCAGAAAAAAATCATAACAATAAAAATCCAATTTGGTCAAAAGATGGTAGGTTAAAAATATCACAGTTAATAAAAAAAAATCAATTAAAGGAACCATACATGTGTTTTAATTATATGATGAATAACTCTATTCTAAACAAAAACACTTTAAAATATTTTAATAACTTATTATACGTTTGTACTGAATTAAAAATTAAAAATATAGTACTGCCTTTCTTTGAAGAAAGTATTATACAAGATTTTTATTTTGGTATTATTATTGAGAGAATTAAACTTATGTCAAGAGAAGCCTTAAAGGAAAAAATCTCATTGATTTTAGAGACATCTATTTCTGGAAATAAAATGTTTAAATTCATTAATGATATAGAGATGGAAAATGTTGGAATTCTTATCGATTCCGGTAATTATTATGAATTTGGTTTTGATATAGTTAAAGATTTATATCTTTTCAAAAATTTAGTTACTCATATTCACATAAAAGATAAGGACGATAAAGGAAATAATGTTATTTTAGGGAATGGAGGAGTTAATTTTGATTTGTTTTTTAATGCTTTAAAAAATATCAATTATAAAACAAATTTTACTTTTGAAACGACAAGAGGAAATAATGCAATTAAAAATGCTGAATATAATATTAACTTTTTTAATAAATTTTTTAAAAATAATTAACAATAGATGGAGAAATATAATCTGAATAATAAAACTGCATTGATAACAGGTGCTTCTGGATTATTAGGGATAAAACATGCCGAAGCCTTGTTACAATTAAGCTGTGATGTGGTTTTAACCGATATTGATATTGAAAAATTATTAACAATAAAAAAAGAACTAAAATCAAAATACAAAAATTTAATTCGAGTTTATCAAATGGATGTTACTTCAGAAAATAATATTACTGAAATATTAAAAAATTTGGATAAAAAGAAAATAAGAATAGATATTTTAATAAATAACGCTGCTATTAATCCTAAACATTCTTCAATTAAAGGAAATATAAGAACAACTAGATTAGAAAACTTTTCCCTATCTAGATGGAATCAAGAATTATCTGTTGGTTTAACTGGTGCATTTTTATGTAGTAAAATATTTGGTTCCAAAATGGCAAAGGATAATAAGGGGGGTGTTATTTTGAATATATCATCAGATTTATCAGTAATTGCTCCCGATCAGAGAATATATAGACAAGATGATTTAGATGAAAATTTACAAGCTGTGAAACCAATAACTTATTCTGTTATAAAAACTGGACTAATTGGATTAACAAGATATCTATCATCTTATTGGCCTAATAAAAATATTAGAGCAAATGCTTTATCACCTGGAGGGGTATTCACTAATCAAGATAAAGAATTTGTAACAAAATTAAGTTCCCTTATACCATTGGGAAGAATGGCTAATTTGGAGGAGTATATGTCAGCTGTTCAGTTTTTATGTTCTGATGCTTCTAAGTACATGACTGGTCAAAATATAGTAATTGATGGAGGACGAAGTGTAATTTAAATTATTTTGATTTTTTTTTAATGAAAAACAATCTATTAGCTAAAAACTA
>MDTD01183727.1_pt1 | contig 14464 bp, 14 predicted proteins | sample 811221 | NCBI WGS metagenome assembly MDTD01 (sample SAMN05326646, study PRJNA326480) | marine metagenome | isolation source: seawater | place: Pacific Ocean: South West | collected 2011
CCAACTATGCCGCCGGGAAAAACATGGTTGCTGGAGTAACCAGAACTTTTAAGGGCAAGATAGTTGGAAAAGATCTTACAAAGTGGGGGAAAGATGCCCAACTTGACTTTTCGGCGGAGTTAGCGAAAGCAAAAGCATCTGGCGCTGAAGGCATTTTTGTTTTTTATCCTGGTAAAGCAGGTGGCGCATTTATTAAGCAGTATGCGCAAGCCGGCCTCCAGGGAAAAATACCGCTGTACTCAGTCTTCACAGTTGACTCCATAGCCTTACCTAAACTCCAAAAAGCAAATATGAGCGGGGTAATGGGATCAGTCATGACCCAATTTTGGGCGCCCGATTTAGATACCCCACAAAATAAAAAGTTTGTTTCGGGTTTTAAGAGAAAGTATGGCCGCTATCCATCTTTCTATGCGGCGCAGTCCTACGATACGATATTTCTAATCAAAAGTGCTGTCGAAGCGGTAAACGGTGACCTTTCAAATATGGATGGAATGAGAGCGGCAATGAAAACCGCTAATTTTCCATCCGTTCGTGGAAAATTCTCCTATGGAAATAATCATTTTCCGATCCAAAACTTTTATTCGAGAAAAGTTGTAAAAGACTCAGAAGGGGTTTGGACTACGTCAGTGCAAGAGGTTGTTCTCAAGAACCACCAAGATACATATGCAAAGGACTGCTCAATGTAGTTTATCGTCCTTTGAATGATTTCAGATGCGGCGGGATATTTGTCCCGCCGTATCTTTTAAAAGCTCCGGATAAAAACTGTAATATGGAGTTAAGAATGAAAAGAGAGAGAGTTTTATAGGATTTAGTCTATGGATTGGGTGTTGATAATCACTCAACTTCTGAATGGCCTTCAACTCGGCCTGCTCTTATTTTTGCTGGCTTCCGGTTTGACGCTTGTTTTCGGTATTATGGACTTCGTAAATTTAGCTCATGGTGCCCTTTACATGATAGGCGCCTACTTTTGCGCAAGCTTGAGTGAACTAATGGGTTCTTTTCTCTTAGCTATAGCAATAGCTATTCCTGCGACAGCAGCAGCTGGAGCTCTCCTTGAAGTTTTAATCATTCGGCGCCTTTATTCCAAAGACCATCTAGACCACGTCCTAGCGACGTTTGGGCTGATTTTGTGTTTTGACACGATGGTTCATTTTTTTTGGGGCCCCGAAGGAAAAGCTATAGAACTTCCGGCTTTTCTAGATGGACGACTCACTATTCTGCCTGGTGTTGAATTTCCTACTTTTCGCCTTTCTATAATATTGGCCGGGCTACTGTTAGCCTTTGGCCTTTATTTTGTAATTTCTCATACAAAAACAGGAATGCTCATTCGCGCAGGCGCCTCAAACAGGCAGATGGTGTCTGCGCATGGTATCGATATTAAATCACTTTTCACGATAGTCTTTGCTGTCGGAGCAGCTATGGCAGGTTTCGCCGGGATGATGATCTCACCGATAACTGAGGCTAGTATTGGAATGGGTAACGAGATAATAATCGTAGCGTTTGTGGTGATCATTATCGGTGGTATCGGTTCGATCAAAGGCGCGTTTGTCGCGGCCATTTTGGTAGGGCTTATTGATACTATGGGTAGATCATTTCTCGATACTCTATTAAAGATCATTGTGTCGGAGCAAAATGCGGAAACTGCTGCTCCAGCCCTATCCGCAATGGCAATATACATTTTAATGGCGGCAATTCTTGCGTTTAGACCGCAAGGGCTGTTCCCGCCTAAAGGGCGCTGATCATATGCGCGGACCTCTAAAAAGAAAACCTCTCAATTTCGCCTTTATAATTTCAGCGGTTCTTCTCGCCCTGCTTCCTTTATACGTCAAAGTGACCGGGGATAATTTTTATTTGGACCTTGCCAATAGATTAATGATTTTAACTATTGCAGCAGTAAGCCTTAATCTAATCCTTGGACATGGGGGAATGATAAGCTTTGGTCATGCCGCATACCTCGGTATAGGTGCTTATAGCGTCGGAATACCTGCCTACTATGAGATCTATGATGGTTTATTCCAATTATTAACAGCTGTTCTTGTTTCTGGGGTTTTTGCTCTTCTAACTGGTGCCGTTTGTCTCAGAACAAAAGGCGTTTATTTCATCATGATAACCATGGCTTTCACACAGATGGCCTTTTTCGGAATTGTGAGCATTGAAGAATATGGCGGCGACGACGGTTTAGTAATTGATACAAGAAGCACGTTTGGGAATTTTTTGGATCTCGAAGATACCGTCACTCTATATTATTTTGTCTTCGGATCTCTTCTAATTTCACTCTTTATCGTAAAACGGATCATGCAATCTCGTTTTGGTATGGTAATCGCCGGATCCAAGAGTAATGAGAGAAGAATGCAATCGATCGGTTATAACACATATAGATATAAGCTTGTTTGTTATGTTCTGTCCGGTTGCCTGTGCGGTTATGCAGGGGCTTTGTTGGGAAATTTCACAAACTTCATAAGCCCCGAAATGATGGACTGGACAGCGTCTGGTGAACTAATTTTCATGGTTCTTTTGGGTGGAACCGGGGCGCTTTTTGGTCCGTTATGGGGTGCCGCGACTTTCGTTCTTTTGGAAGAGTGGCTTTCCAGTATTACAACTTACTGGCATTTTTTCTTTGGCGCTTTGTTAATACTTGTTGTCCTTTTCGCGCGAGGTGGGATTGATGGTTTACTCTCGAAGGTAGGCCTATCTAGATGAGACCGACTATCCTTCGCATTGCCAAACTGTCCAAAACTTTTGGCGGCGTTGTCGCAACGGATGAGCTAAGTTTAGACGTAGAACAAGGCGAATTGCATGCGATTATTGGCCCCAATGGTGCTGGAAAGACCACACTTATCGCTCAGCTCTCAGGTGAAATATTCCCTGATAGCGGACGTGTCTTTTTTCAAGACAAAGATATTACAATGCTCCCACCATTTAAAAGGAGCCGGATAGGTATAGCTCGTTCATTCCAGATAACCAGCTTGATGTTAGAAATGAATGTAATCGATAACGTTGCTCTTGCAACGCAGGCTAACGAGGGACATTCCTACAAATTCTGGAAATCTGCACGTGACGACGTTGATCTAAGTCAATCAGCGATGCACACCCTGAGGGAAGTCGGGCTCGAGGGGCGAAAATTTGAGAAAGTACAAAACCTCTCTCATGGCGAACACCGCCAATTAGAGATAGCGATGGCTTTGGCCACTCAACCACACCTTTTATTACTAGATGAGCCCATGGCAGGTATGGGTTCAGAGGAAGGGGGTAAAATACTGGAAATATTGAAACTACTGAAGAAGAGAAAAACGATCCTGCTGATAGAACATGATATGGATGTGGTGTTTGCACTTGCCGACCGTATAACCGTACTCGTTTACGGTCGAGCCATAGCAAGCGGTTCTCCTGAAAGTATAAAGGCAGACGAAAGAGTGCGGGAAGCCTATCTCGGCACAGATGGAGATCTCACTTGTTAGAAGTCCGAGGCATTGAAACCCATTACGGAGCGAGCCAGGCGTTATTTGGAGTTTCTCTTAGCGTCAATAGCGGTGAAGTGGTTACACTAATCGGTCGTAATGGTATGGGAAAAACGACCTCTATAAACTCAATTATGGGAATAACACAAATCACTAAAGGTGAGATCTTCCTCGAAAATGAACCCATCGATCATCTGGAAAGTTTCAAAATTAACAGGAGGGGAATAGCTTTGGTACCTGAAGGTCGGCAAGTTTTCCCAAATTTAACTGTCCGAGAAAACCTAGTAGCCATTGCGGCAAACAGAAACAGATACGCAGATCCTTGGAACTTGGGGAAAATACTCGATTTATTTCCCTTATTATCCGCACGTATAGACAACATGGCAAATCTGTTGTCCGGCGGAGAACAACAGATGTTAGCCATCGGTCGTTCACTTATGACTAATCCAAAACTTTTACTACTCGATGAAGCGACAGAAGGTTTAGCGCCAATAGTTCGAAGAGAAATCTGGAGTTGTCTCAATCAGTTGAAAGAGGAGGGGATTGCAATTCTAGTTGTAGATAAGAACGTAAACGACTTAGCTCGTATCGCAGACATGCATTATGTAATCGAAAAAGGGCGTATAGTTTGGGAAGGTACTACACCTGAGTTATTAGAACAGAAGGACTTCTTAGGAAGTAAGCTGGGCGTCTAATTTGCGTTATTAATTCTTACCTAGTTGTGAGGATCCAAATTTCACCCTTCAGAACACGATGTTTCAATGGTCAAAACCCTGAACCGTTGACTCCTGCCGTCGAATTTAGACAACTTGCTTATGCTTTGAAGCTAGGATCAGAAACACCTTAGGAGACTGCGTTGTGAACATGGAGCTCTCTGACACTCAATGTCAGATCAAGGAGAGCGTTGCTAAGCTTTTGGAGCAATTTGATGATCAGTATTGGTTGGAACGCGATTCATCTGGCGAATTCCCAGAAGAGTTCTGCCGCGCCATTGCTGACAATGGTTGGATGGGCATCGCCATGCCAGAGGAATATGGGGGCAGCGGCCTCGGCATTACCGAAGCCGCCATCTTGGCCCAGACGATAACTGAGTCGGGGGCTGGAAATGCAGGCTTTGCGGCGATTGTCATAGGCATCTTTGGGCTCCACCCGGTGGTTGTGTTCGGCACCGAAGAACAGAAGCGCAAATGGCTGCCGCCAATCATCAAGCGTCAGGATGTTGCGTGTTTTGCTGTCACCGAACCGAACACGGGCCTCGACACAACACGCCTAAAAACACGAGCTAAGTGGGATGGTGAGAAGTATATAGTCAATGGGGAGAAGATCTGGACCTCGACGGCTCAGGTCTCGAACAAGATGCTTCTGATCGCTCGGACCAAGGACATCTCCGAGACGAATAAGCCGATCGACGGGTTGTCGCTATTCTATACAGATCTGGATCGAGATTACTGCGACATTCGTGTCATCGACAAAATGGGGAGAAAGTGCGTTGATTCGAACGAGCTCTTTATCGACGGTCTGCCAATCCCAAAGGAGCACCTGATTGGAGAGGAAGGAAAGGGCTTTCGCTATTTGCTGCACGGGCTCAACGCGGAACGCATTCTGATCGCTGCATCCATGGTGGGCTTGGGTCGTTGCGCGCTCAGGAAAGCCACCAAATACGCCAAGGAGCGTATCGTCTTCGATCGCCCCATCGGCATGAATCAGGCGATCCAGCATCCTTTGGCGATTTCTTGGGCAGAACTGGAGGCGGCTCACATGATGGCTTTCAATGCCGCTAACAAATACGACAACGGGGAAGATTGCGGACTTGAGGCTAACGCAGCGAAATACCTGGCAGCGGAAGCCACCTTTAAGGCCTGCACTAACGCCGTAATGACCCATGGGGGCATGGGTTACGCAAAAGAATATCATGTCGAGAGGTATCTGCGAGAAAGCCTAATTCATCGACTTGCACCGGTCAGCCCTCAATTAATCCTGAGTTATTTAGCCGAGAAAGCTCTCGGTCTACCGAGAAGCTATTGATCCACGAGGGTCACGAACTAGAGGTGGATCCATGGCGCGACCAACTAAGGCCTACATTGCGGGGGTGTACGAGCACCCGACACGCAAGGCTATAGACAAGACGATCCCGCAGTTGCATGCGGAATTGGCAGCGGGTGCGCTGGCGGATGCGGGCCTGACTAAAGATGACGTAGACGGCTTTTTCTGCGATGGCACCGCCCCTGGCCTTGGTGGTATTTCCATGGCCGAATACATCGGTTTGCAATTGAAGTATACAGATTGCACGGACACAGGTGGGTCCAGTTATATCGTCCACGTTGGTCATGCGGCCCACGCCATCGCGGATGGGAAGTGCAACGTGGCGCTAATCTCGCTTGCCGGAAGACCCCGCGCTGAAGGTCTGAAGACGTTAGGTGCGCGTTCTTATGGCGGGCCGCCCGAGGTTGGCTTTGAGATGCCCTATCGCCCTGCGGTCGTGAACACCTATGCCATGGCTGCAATGCGCCATATGTACGACTTTGGCACGACTTCTGAGCAGCTAGCATGGATTAAAGTTGCTGCCTCGCATCACGCGCAACACAACGAGCGCGCCGTTCTCCGGGACGTGGTTACGGTGAAAGACGTGGTCAATTCACCGTTGATTGCCGATCCCCTTCACCGGCTTGACTGCTGTGTGATCAGCGATGGTGGTGGTGCCCTTGTCATGGTCAGTCCTGAAATTGCTAAATCTCTGGGAGGTCGTTCCATAAAAGTCTTGGGTCACGGCGAAGCGATCAAACATCTGAACGCAGGCCAAGTAGATCTCACCTATACGGCCGGTGTGACTTCGGGGCGCATCGCCTTTGAGGAAGCAAATGTGACACCCGCCGACATGGACTACGCTTCGATCTATGACAGCTTTACCATCACGGTTTTGATTACTCTGGAGGATCTGGGTTTCTGTGAGCGGGGCGAGGGGGGCAAGTTCGTCTCCGACGGTAACCTGATTTCGGGAGTTGGAAAACTTCCCTTCAATACGGACGGTGGGGGCCTGTGCAACAACCACCCAAGTAACCGGGGCTCAATGACCAAGGTGATTGAAGCCGTGCGCCAACTGCGCGGCGAGGCCCACCCAGCTGTTCAGGTCCCGGACTGCACGTTGGCGCTCGCACATGGGACGGGGGGGCAGATAGGTACCCGCAGTGGCAGCGCTACGGTTATTTTGGGAAATTATGACGCATGAGCCAGATGGAAAACACATATTCGGATCCTGACATCAACATGGAAACGGAGGCCTATTGGGAGAGTGCCAAGAATGGTAAGCTTATCATTAAGACCTGTCGATCGTGTGGCAGGCTCCACTATTATCCCCGCAGGATTTGCCCGCATTGCCTGAGTGATGATACGGACTGGGTCGAGGCTAGCGGAAATGGAACCATCTACACCTATTCGGTGATGCGCCGCACAGAGAAACCCTATGTCATCGCCTATGTGACCTTGGAAGAGGGCGTCACGATGTTATCCAACATTGTAGACTGTGATGTTGATGAAGTCGTTGTTGGGCAGGCGGTGAAAGTGGTGTTTCACGACACCATAGGTGGTCATGCACTTCCGTTGTTCCGGCCAGTTTGACGCGGCCGAAACGGGATAAGAGGGGGAACATGGGACGGCCTTTGGATGGCGTGAAAGTCATCGATTTCTCGAACATGTTGATGGCACCCTATGCGACACAGATCCTGGGTGATCAGGGCGCGGATGTGATTAAGGTTGAGGCGCCAAGTGGCGACCCGGTTCGCAATATTGGGCCGGCCCGAAACCCAGGCATGGGTGCGATTTTCCTGAATTGCAACCGCTCGAAGCGGAGCATAGTGCTGGATCTCAAGAAGCCAAAAGGGCTTGCCGCGTTGCGGCGAATGATCGCTGACGCGGATGTGCTGCTTTACAATCGCCGGCCGCAATCAATGGAACGCCTTGGTCTCGCTTACAAAGACATTGCAGAGATCAATCCAGGTATCATTTATGTTGGCCTCTATGGCTACAAGGAAGAGGGGCCCTACGCTGGCCAGCCGGCGTTCGACGATTTAACCCAGGGCGCTGTCGGGATTCCCTGGCTGGCGCACATGGTAGATGGGCGAGAACCCGCCTATTGCCCCACTGCCATTGCCGATCGTGGTGTCGCACTTTGGGCCGTGGGGGAGATAAACGCCGCACTTGTGCATAAAGTTCGCACGGGACAGGGGCAACGTATCGACATCCCCATGTTCGAGATGCTGACTAGCTTTGTTCTTGGTGACCATCTAGGCGGCGAGACCTTTCATCCGCCGTTAGGTTCGGCGGGATACAAGCGTATGTTGAATCCGAATCGTAAGCCTTACCCAACCAAGGACGGCTATGTCTGCGTTATGGTCTACACCGATCGGCACTGGCAATCGTTTGCCGAGGCTCTAGGCGATAATTGCCATTTCCGGGACGATCCTCGTTACGCAAATATGGAGGCGCGCTCAGCCAATATCACCGATATCTATACGGAGTTGGCGGCGCTGTTATTGACGCGCACCACGGCGGGGTGGATGACTCTTTTCAAAAGCGCTGACATTCCCGCCATGCCTTTGCATACACTGGAGACCTTGATTGAGGACCCGCAATTGGCCGCAACAGGGTTCTTTGGAGAAGTCGATCATCCAAGCGAGGGAAAGTTGAGAACTATTGGCGTGCCCAGCTCTTGGACGGAGACCCAACCGGCCCCCTCGCGTCATGCGCCAAGGCTCGGCGAACATAGTGCTGAGGTGCTCAGTGAATACGGCTATGGCGACCACGAGATCGCTGCCTTAATGGCGGATGGCGTCACTCAGGCACCCGAAGATTGAACCGATACGAGAGGAAACTAAGATGTCAGGTCTGTATTATGAAGAATTTGAGATCGGCATGGAGTTCAACCATGCCCTGACCCGCACGGTTACTGAGATGGACAACATTATGTTCTGCGCTATGACCCACAATCCCCAACCGTTGCACCTGGATGAGGAATACTCGAAAAATACGTTCTATGGACAACGTCTGGTTAATTCTCTGTTTACGCTGGGTTTGGTTATTGGTGTGACAGTGGCTGATACGACGCTGGGAACGACGCTCGGTAATCTTGGAATGACCGACGTGCGCTTTAAGAACCCTGTGTTCCACGGCGATACAATTCATGTGATGACTCGCATCAAGGATATGCGCGAGAGTGCGTCCCGGCCAACCACGGGCATCATTACATTCGAGCACCTGGGCTTTAATCAGCGGGACGAGGAAATTGCCTATTGCATACGCACCGGACTAATGAAGAAAAAGGAACACGACGCATGATTATCCGTTCCTGGCTTTTTGTCCCGGGTGACAGCGATCGCAAGCTGGAAAAGGGGCGCGGTAACCCGGCCGACGCGCTCATTCTGGACCTTGAGGACGCCGTCTCCGATGATCGCCAAGACCAGGCTCGGGAGATGACTTGTGCCTTTCTCAAGGAGAATCCTGATCGCTCTCAGCAGAAGCTCTGGGTTAGGGTTAATCCCTTGGACCATGATTTTTCCTTAACTGACCTAGCGGCAGTGATGCCTGGGGCGCCAGACGGTATCGTGCTGCCAAAGGTGCATTCAGCTGTAGAGGTGAACCGCATGGCTGATTTCCTGTTGGCCCTTGAAGTTCGCGAGGGACTGGAGCTGGGGTCGACTAAGATCCTCAGTGTTGCTACCGAGACGGCAGCCTCATTGCTTACCTTCCACACGTATTTGGACAACGTCACGGATCGGCTTGCGGCGCTCACCTGGGGCGGTGAGGACTTGGCCGCGGCCCTAGGTGCTAGCGATAACCAGCATCCAACGTCTGGCGATTACGACGATCCATATCTTTATGCAAAATCAATGTGCTTGGCGACTTCTCGGGCTATTGACGCGCAGCCCGTGGGTTGTGTCTGGGTGAATTTTCGCGATCTTCAAGGCCTAGAGAATGACTGTCTGCGCGACCGGCGTACCGGCTTCATTGGAAAGATTGCGATCCATCCCGACCAGTCCGAGGTTATCAACAGGGCATTTACTCCCTCAGAAGATGAAATTTCCTATTCCCAAAAAGTTGTCGATTTGTTTGAGAAGGAACCGGGGGTCGGAACAATCGGATTGGATGGCAAGATGCTAGACATGCCACACCTCAAACAGGCCCGTAACGTTTTGGCGCTGGCAGAACAAGTGAAGGAACGAGGCTGAACATGGTTGGAACTTTAGAAGGCATCCGCGTCGTTGATCTGACTACCGTCATTATGGGGCCCTGGGCGGCGCAGATGATGGGTGATATGGGAGCAGACGTGATCAAGGTTGAAACGCATACCGGCGACATCAGCCGTGGCATGGGTCCGGGTAGGAACAAGGGTATGGCGGCTTGTTTTCTGACATCGAACCGAAACAAACGTTCGGTCGTGTTGGATCTCAGACAACAGGAGGGGTTGAAGGCGCTAAGACGTCTGATCGATACAGCAGATGTATTCATGCACAACTTTCGCCCCAAAGTATTGAACAAATTTGGCCTTGGATACGAGACCTTCAAAAATACCAATCCGGAATTGGTGTATTGCGGCGCATACGGTTTCCGAGCTGATGGACCGTGGGCTGATAAGCCCGCCTATGACGACATCATCCAGACGGCTGCCGGCTACTGTGACATGCAAGAGCTGCTATCTGATCAGCCTCGTTACGTGCCAAGTCTAATTGCGGATAAGACTTCTTCTTACGCCGTGTTCTCGGCAATTTTGGCTGCGCTTGTGTGTCGCGAGCGCGGTGGCGGCGGGCAGGCGGTTGAGGTGCCCATGTTCGAGACCATGGTCGACTACACTATGGTTGAGCACCTCTACGGGGCAACCTTCGATCCGCCGATTGCGCAAATGGGCTACGAGCGAATCATGAATATCGAACGCAGGCCGTACAAGACTAGTGATGGCCGCTATTTAACGGTTCTACCCTACACAGATAAGAACTGGGCCGACTTCTTCAGGCTCGCGGGTCGTGAGGAATTCCTGGATGATCCCGACTTTGAAACCCATTCAAACAGGCTCAATAACTCCAAGAAGGTCTACGCAACATTAAATGACATTGTTGCGACTCGGACGTTGAACGATTGGGTTGAAAAATTGGATGCAGCCAATATCCCGGTCATGATGGTGAAGACTAAGGAAGATTTGCTGGATGACGAGCAACTTAACGCGACCGGTTTTTGGCATAGCGTCAATCATCCGACAGAGGGAAAGCTAAGACTTGCCGATCCGCCATTCCGCTATTCGAAGACTCCCTCGACGATCCGTGAAATGCCTCCGCTCCTCGGTGAACAAAGCCGTGAGATTCTTTTAGAGGCTGGATATTCGGCCGCTGAGATAGACGATCTTTTTACAAAGAACGTGACTAGGGGATCTTAAACGAGAAGGAAAGCAGAAATGTCTAATCCCATGAGCCTCGAGGGCCAAAACATTATTGTTACCGGCGCCGGCCAAGGTATTGGTGAGGCTGTAGCGCGTCTTTCTGTAGACTTGGGTGCAAAGGTGGTTCTGGTCGATCTGCAGGCGGAGAAGATAAATGCTTTGGCCGAAGCGCTGGGTGACGAGAAAGCCGATGTACATGTTGGCTCCGTCACTGACCCTGGTTTCGTTCAAGGTGTGGTTGCTAACGCGGTGAATAAGAACGGTGCGATTCACGGCCTTGTTAACAACGCCGGTATCGTTCGCGCTGCGATGATCAACAAGATGCCCATCGAGACTTGGCAGGAGGTGATCGACGTCAATCTATCGGGTGTCTTCTATTGTTTGCAGGCAGTTGGGCGCCACATGTATCAACGTTATGAGGACGGGGATACCAGTCCGGCATCTATCGTTAACATTTCATCGGATGCTGGCCGACGCGGCACGATCGGCCAGATTAATTACGGTGCTGCGAAGTCCGGCGTTATGGGCATCACTATGAGTGCTGCTCGTGAATGGGCGGCTAGTCAGGTGCGTGTGAATTCGGTCTGCTTCGGTGTAGTCGAGACAGAGATGACCGAAACTATCCGCTCCGATAAGTTCCGCGACCGCATCATGGCTCAGGTCCCAATGGGCAGGTTCTCAAAACCGGAGGAGGTCTGCCAGCCTGTGTGCTTCCTGCTATCACAGGCGGCTAGCTATATCACCGGTCAGCACTTGTCTGTTAACGGAGGCTATACCATCGGCGTATAACAACTCCGCTCAGGAGATAAGCGGTAAGTATGGCTGGTCAGAGGCAGAAATCAGCGGCTGTCAGCTATTTAGAGTATGACTGACAGGCTTCCCAGGCAGCAATCATATCGCTGCCGTCGCGGCCTACAGAAGCCGCTAACTTTCCGGGTGTGTAAAGCGAAGATCCTATGCCGAACCCCTGTGCGCCAGCGGCAACGTAGACCGCCATATTATCCGTGCCGATGCCACCCACGGGAAGTACTGGAATATATGCGGGTAATACGGCCCGTATGGCCCTCAAAAAGCCTGGCGATAAATTTTCTGCTGGGAATAACTTTAAAGCATCGGCGCCGGCATCTAGCGCGGCGAAGGCCTCCGTGGGGGTGGCTATGCCAGGTACAGAGACTAGGCCCAAGTGTTTAGCTGCCGCGATGACATCTGTATTTGCATTAGGTGAAATCACTATCTGGCCTCCAGCTTCGGCTACCGCTGCCACCTCTTCCTCAGTCAGTACCGTACCGGCCCCGATCATAGCGGAGCTTCCGCAGGTCTTTCGCAGTTGGGCAATTGAGACTAGCGGGTCTGGCGAATTCAATGGCACCTCGATCAACGAGAAGCCAACCGATATCAAAGCCGCACCAACTTCTGCGGCCTCACCTGGCTGAATACCACGCAAGATCGCCACCAAAGGGCATCGCGCTAGGGCATCAGCAAAAGTTGGCATATTGGTCTTCCTTATAATTCTTGGATGTGTTTAGCGGCGGCCCAGATCCCAGCTAGTGCAGACGCCTCAGCGTCACGTGGGACGGTAGAGATGTTAGCCCAATCGAAGGCGTGGGCGTAGGGCTCGGATATCATGCCTGTAGTAAGAACCTGGACGGTATCAGAGCCGCCATACAAAGCCCTCGCGCCCATGATTTCTGAGCCGATCAATTGACCAGACAAGAACGAGGCCAGACCTGGTTTTGTCATTTCCTCCAAAATACCCAGCGCCCGAGCCGAGAATAGGCGATGAAGCAAGCCCCCGGCTTCTCGCGCTCGTTCTAGGCCCTGGGTGAAGGAATCCAGGTTGAAAGTATCCTCGGGATCCATAAGTCGGCCAAGGATGGAATGATTTTTGAGAAGGGAGAACATTTCGCCGGTGATGAAGGTTGCAAAATCATGAATTTGACTGTCCCGCACATGAATCCATTTCGAGTGCGTTCCAGGAATGCAAAAAAGACCGTCGGTCACGCCATTAGCTGTGATCACCCCGCCAACTTGGGTTTCCTCACCGCGCATGATTTCGGGTGCGCCATCTGCCGTGCGCGCGCGAACTCCTGGCATGATGTAAATTTGGCCGTCAACGTCGGGCACGGTGATCATTGAGGCGATTAGGCCTTTCATATCACAAGGTGCTTCTAGGTAGGGAGATTCTATCCAGCCTTGCTGCGAGCCGATCATCCCCGACATGAGCACAGTAATATCTGGGTACGCCTGGCGCCAGGCACCGCAGGCCATCTCTAACTCGCCCGCGAAGTTACCGTTCGGAACTGCCATGATGCCACTTGGCCGGGCAACTCGGCCCAGGGGCTGACCGCTTGATCCAAGAAGTGTCGCACGAAGACTGGAAGTGCCCCAGTCGACGGCGATACATTGTGGGGTGTCGGCCATGCAACAGTTCCCTATTTTATCGGTGAGTTATAGATTTATACATTGATGCTCAACGCGCCCCATAGAGAATAAAAAAGAATGTTAGAAATCATATCAAATAGAATCAGGTTGTTAATTTTCCTTTGAAGAAGGTGGCGTTATTTGAAGGTTATGAGACATTTCGCTGCGGTTCCGCCACACTTTACACCAAATAATGATACCAATGGCTGCGGAAATGGCGATGGGCGGACGTAGGCCGACGTGTTCCGCAATTAAACCTAAAACGAACGCGCCGACACCGGCGCCGCCAATGTGAATAATTCCGTACAAGCTCATTACCCGGCCGCGCATAGCCGCCGGAGTACTAAAATGCAGCGTTGCCTGCATTCCTATACCGGCGACTACGGTGGTAAATCCGATGCCGAGAGCAACTGGAAGCGCGACCATATACTCCTGAGTCGAGATTAGCGCGACCGTAAACAGGGCGGTGCCAAGGACACCCCACAGGGCGACGATCGGCTGATCGCCCAAGCCACCACGCCGTGCCATCCAAATGCCTCCGATGATTGCACCAATACCGAAGATCGCGGTCAACACCGCAAACTCATCTGCCCCTTTACCAAACACGTCAGATGTCAAGCCAGGTAGTAGGTCGACCACTGAGCGAAGACAAAGGGCTGCCATAGCCATAATAGCGATGATCAATCGAATCGCCGCATGCTGTCGAATGAATTGGATTCCCTCGCCAATATCGTCAAGAAGCGATTGTTGCTGACCATCCGTTCTGGGCCGTTCATGCGCAGGGATCCTTAGCGATAGCAATGCAATGATAAGCGCCATATAGGAGCAGGCATTGATAAGAAACGAACCATGAATAGACCAGAGAGCAATCACTGCAGTCGAAAACATTGGTCCTACAAAACGGGCCCCGTTGAAGACCATGGCATTGATGGAAATAGCAGTCGTAAGCAATTCTCGTGGGACTAGATTAGGAACCAAGGCGAGCCGTGCTGGCTGGTTGATGCCGACCGCGCACCCAGTGATGAAGGTGAAGATGGCCAGGTGCCAAACGGTCAATAAGCCCGTGGCCGACAAGCCGAACAGTGTAAGTGCTGACAGAGTTGCTGCCAATTGTGCCCCGACCATAACCATGATGCGGCTGTGCCGATCCGCCAAGGCGCCG
>MDTD01089174.1_pt1 | contig 14459 bp, 11 predicted proteins | sample 811221 | NCBI WGS metagenome assembly MDTD01 (sample SAMN05326646, study PRJNA326480) | marine metagenome | isolation source: seawater | place: Pacific Ocean: South West | collected 2011
TAAGAAAATAAAAATGACGAGAATACAACATCGTGTAAAGTAAATAGCCGCAAAAGCCACTGCTATATCAAAGCTACTTACTCTACACTATTCGTTGGCCACAATTAAAAAATGAACAGGAAAGAAGAAATAGAAAAAAATCTAAACCTTGACATTATGTCTAAGGTGATCCTGATACTCTCGGCATTAGTTATTGGATTTTCATTCTTTTCTCCTTGGCTGTTGACTCTTCCAGCAAATTGGGACTTAGACTTTTCTAATTCAGGACAAGTAGGAGATACGATAGGTGGAATCATGAATCCATTTATTGCACTTTCAGGGGTACTTTTGACATTCTTGGCATTCTTTATTCAATTTAAAGCAAACCGTGTTCAGTACAGTCAATTTCGTCTTGAATTAGATGAACAAAAGCTACAAGCTGAAAAGGACAAAATTGAGAGCCAGTTTTATGAAATGCTTAGACTTCATAAGGAGAATGTTAATGAAATTCGAATAGTTCTTACAAAAACAAGGTATGACTCGACAGGTCCTGTATATAGTGAACAATTGATTAGTGGGAGGTTCCTATTTGACCTATTAAAAAGTGAGTTTGAGATATGTTATTTTATTGCGAAAGAACACTTTCCTGAAGCAAGTCAAAAAGAGTTGGTCAATGAAGCATACGGTGTATTTTTTCTAGGTTTAAATCAAGAACTAGTTAGTAAACATGAATACTTTAAAGTTCTTCAGAAAATACAGAAAGCTCATTCAGATAATGAATTTCACGGGGTAACCGCTGTAATTCACCATTATTCAAAAGTTCGTAACAAATACTATCTAGAATATGATCTTTTTAAAGGACACTCTTCGCAACTTGCACACTATTATCGACACCTTTTCCAAACAGTAAAGTTTATTGTAAACCAATCTGATAGACTATTAACTTACGAAGACAAGAGAGGTTATTTGCGCATACTTAGATCTCAACTTTCAAACCAAGAGCAGGCAATGCTATTTTACAATTGGCTTTCTAAGTTTGGACACCAATGGGAAAACGAAATAAATCATTTCTTCACAGATTATAGAATGATTCACAATCTCTATGACGCCATGTTAGTACCCGAAATAAAACTGAACGAACGTAAAGAGTTCAAACGTGATTTCTTAACTGAAAAAGGAAGGTCTCAAGACCCTCTTTTTGAATATGAAGATTGGAATTAAACTTAAAAAAAATGCCTTTAAATAAATTCGACATTTTTACGTATCAATTAAGCCCTGTATCTAGGCCTCAGCTTGGCCTTTTTGATGAAAATCTAACACGTGAACAGTTAATGGAGCGCAAGAATAAATTGTTCCATGAAGTGTTTAAAGCTGAAGTCTCGTTCTATCACAGACGTTTTAAGTTGAACTATAGAATTGAGCACATTGACAAAGAATTCATTCTTATAAGATTAGCAAATAAAAAGACCGTCAGCATTGAGAAAGAGTTTCACCGAGAGACATTTGAAAGCGAACCAAGCTGCCTGATAGCTATTTACAATAAACCAGAGATTCAGATTATGGCAATTGAGTCTGATAGGACTTCTTTTGGAACAAGTTTTACCGTTGCCAAACTGCTCACAAGAACATTAGAAAGAGAACTAAATCGGCTAAACCTCAGAATCGCTATTAACCCAAAATATGAAGAAAAAGAGTTTTGGCAACTAATCGACCGCTTTAGTGGACAAATAGAAAAGCTAAGATTTGAATTTGAATACCCTAATCTACCTCGTGTAAATGACACCTTGTCTGAAGAATTGAAACAAGCCAGTCGAAATCTAAAAAGCGAAAAAACAAAAATTGAATTTGACGCGGCTAAAAATGAAGTTTTGGACAACCTCGATGAGGATAATTCTGAACTTTCAGACCTTGTTAAAGCTTCCTCCGAAGGCGCAGGTCCCGCGAAGATTAAAGTTAAAGGATATCGGCATTGGGAAACAACTGCTAACAAGGTCAAAAGCGTAGAATTTGACGAATTAGAAGTAGATTTACCGAATACCGAAGTCGAAGATTATGTACAAGCTTTGAAAGATTTATTGAAAAATGGCTGAGATTTATAAATCCATAACTTATCTAGTGCTTGCGCTGCTCCTCAGCTTGTTAGGCCACTATATTGAAAGTTCGTTTATCAGCGAATTTGCAAAAGACTTTATTTCCCTACTTACAACTCTATTAGCCATTAATATCGCAAGTAGCACATTGATTGCAGGTAAGCTAAATGAAATAAATTCGCGGACAGGACAAAATTTCAGCAAAACAAGCAAAGAGTTAAAACGCAGTTTGAATATTCAACTGATTCTAATTGGAGTAGCATTTATAGCACTGTTGTTATCAAACAGTCAATTATTAGAAGTTAAACTTGGTAAGAACGCATTGACTATTTCCAGAAATACGTTAACAGTTGGCATATTCATTTACTACTTAGACACACTAAAGGATATTGGACAAGCATTGTTCAGTCTTTTGAACTTCAATGAGGAAGAAAAATAAAAACTGTGGCCAACAAAAACTATAAAATATAGCCGCAGTCAACGTTTGGCAATGGTTTTCTTACCTTTAGAGCTAAATTTAACCGACACTGCTTGCGGCTACATTTCATAGTCGGAGCGTTGGCAGCAAGTGTAACGGACGATATCACAACGACAAACAGACAATTAATAATGAGAAAAAAGTAAACCATTTTGACAGGTGACCAAAGACATAGAAACGAGATTACAAACAGACAACATTTAACCCAACAAGCTGATTGACCCTTTGTTTTTTATTTTTTTTTGCCGCCCCACATTTTTTAAAAACAATTTTAGCCAGCCACACAAATGGCACATTTGGTTTTGCTCCACCCCACAAAGCCGACCCTTCGGCAAAACCAAAAGAGCCACTTTTTGCCAACGCAACACTGAATTTAATTTCTCAATTCATAATTTAGCTAATCTGTAAATGAATAATTTCTCAAACATAAAAGAACTATTGTTTGCTCTTTACCGAGAGGAGAAGCTTCTTACAGAAATGTTTAAGAAGCGAAAAACAACAGACTACAAATACGAATACGCTCTTGATTTAGTTGAGAATAACGATAACAAACTTCAATATCTGATTGACCGTTCGGTTATTAGACAAAACGGGAATAATATAGAAATAGATGATCTCTACTTACAATTTTTTGAACAAGTTTTGGAAGCTAATGAAGAAATTAACACTTCATACATCAACGAAAATCTTGAAAAGGTGAATCAAAACATTGATTACTATTTCAATGAACAAAACGAACAAAGAAAATATGAGTACCTACGAATAATTAAAAACACGCTCAGGAAAATTGGCATTATTACACTCAGGAATGTTGTAGATTTAAAACGAAACATAGACAATACTTTCAAAAGTGAGCCCAACTACAAGAATAAAAGAGCTAAACTCATCAACCTTGACAACAAACGAAAGGACGTAATTAAACTAATTGAGCAAACTGAACATCTGATTACAGAAGACGACATTACATTTTTTAAAACCGCCACGGATGAAGAACTAAACCGCATAATCGTTCAGTTAAAGTTACAATTACAAAAATGTATGCACAACCTAATTGAAATTGAACGACAGGTCATTGACTTTTTGAATCAAATTCAACAACAAAGCGGTATAGTTGAAAGACTACGACAAATAAAATACCTAAAAGACCAGTTCATTCTTGAAACAACTACCGACATTAAACAAACTTTGGCAATAAATAGTTCCGTAACTTTTGAACCTAAACCAAATTATCCGCTCAAGCTTTCACTTGAATACTTACAAACTGATGAAGAGGTCTTTACAAGCATTAGAAAAATAGCTAACCGCCTGAAATCAAGGATAAAACTGAAGCAACCTATTGCCGACAAAATTTCTGATGAGTATTTGGAGACTCAAATTGAAGAAGAAGTACAAATCAATTTGGAAGAAGCGAAAAATAGTTTTCTTGCAGGAAGTCACAACCTTTTTGATTTTGTAATGAATTACAACTTTGCCAAAGAGGTTGCTTTTAATGAACGCGTTACGATTTATTGTCAAATGGTTTCTCAATACGAACACGTTTTTGAAATAACTGAGCAGTTTGATGAGAAAGAAGAAATTGAATTTGCAATGATTTTTCCGAAATAAACACAATGGAAGTACCTGTACAAACAGCAGAAATATTCAAAATACTGAGCAAAGGACAATTTATCAGTTCCAACAGTTCTGATAAAATGATTAGTGATTTGTACAATGTGATTGACAGTGAAGATAATTTTGAGATTCTACGTGATTATTTCGAAAACATCAATTTTGTTTTAGAAAAAGGAAATGAATACTTTTATTTCAGTCGTCCGGAAACCAAGGTTGACCTTGAAAAGAAATTAGAAAGGGCTTTTGAATGGATTGATACTATAGACTTTTTGAAAACCTTTGACAATTCTTTTGGCTCAGGATACCGCTTTACACCTTCCGATATTTTGGTAAGGATAAAAACAGATGCCGAATTAGAAACAAAACTTGACGGATTGAAAAAACACACCGACAAGGTAAAACATCAGGATATTTTGGATAAAGTTTTGAAGAAACTCATAGACGATACATTTATTGAATTAGAAAACGAAATTACACACCAGTACAAAGTATTGGCTTCTTTTAAATATCTTGAGCAACTGATATTAACCATTAACATTCCTGATGAAGTAATAGATGAAATACCTGAGTAAAATAGTATTTATAAATAGTGCCGATAAATCATTGAAGTATGCCGAAGTTGATTTAGATGGAAACGTACATTTAATAGGTGATCAAGGAGCCGGTAAAAGCACTTTGCTTAGAGCAATCCTATTTTTCTACAATGCAGATACGCAAAAATTGGGCATCCCCAGAGAAAAGAAAAACTATAATGAATATTATTTTCCATTTCTAAATTCGTATATCGTTTACGAGGTACAAACCGAAACAGGAAAGTTTTGCGTATTGACTTTTAGATCACAAGGTAGAGTTGCTTTTCGCTTTTTTAATTCGAGATATGACAAACAATATTTTATAGACAGTGAAGGTAAGGCTTTTGAAGCTTGGGACAAAACCAGAGATGCCTTTGGTAAAAATATTGGTTATACAAGAATTGTCAACAGCTACGAAGAATACAGAAATATTCTGTATGGAAATAACAAAGGATTATCAAGCGAGTTTAGGAAATATGCATTACTTGAAAGCAAGCAGTATCAAAACATTCCAAGAACAATTGCCAATGTGTTCTTGAACGCAAAGTTGGATGCTGAATTTGTAAAAGAAACTATAATCAAATCGCTAAATGAAGACGAAGTAAAGATAGACCTAACTACCTATTCGCAAACACATTTGAAAGATTTTGAAACCAACCTGAACGATATTAAAATATGGACGGACAAAAATCGAAATGGTGAAAATCAGGTTGAAAAACAAGCTGAAAAAGTATCAACTACTTATTCAGCTTTGCGGTATTTAGAAGAAAAGAAAAAGGAGTTAGCTTTTCAGTTGGGATATACTTTAGATAACGTAAAAGATAAACAACCAAAAATTCAAGAACAACTGAATACTGAAGAATTAAAACAGGATAGAGTTAAAAATAAACTCGAGGAACTTGATAATGTTTTTGAGAAAAAGAAAGGCGATATCCAAAAACAAATTGGCGAAGTGTCAAGTAAACTAAAAGATATTTCAGTCAAGAGAAAAGAGTACGAGACATTAAAAATTGAAACCATTCTTGCACGTTTAGCCAAGAAACCTACTTTAGAGTTAGATAAGACAAATTTAACGGAAGAAAAAGATGTTCTTACTTCCAAATTTTTTGAAATACAAAAGCGTTACGAAGCACAACTTAGACAGTTGGAAAATCAACTTGCTGCATTTGAAAACAAAAAACAAACTGAGAAGAACTCGGCAAACAGCAACTTCCTTAATTTCAAAGATGAGTTGAATAAACAGTATGAGCTGATTTACGAAGAAATTCATAAGCAACACAATGAAGAATTAGAAACTGCCAATTCAATGGTGAAAGAAAAAGAAAAGGCGATTACAGTCAAAAAAATAAAACTTTCCGAAATAAAGCACACACGATTTTATGAAACGGAAATTGAAAACTGTAAAAACGAAATGACAAGCCTAAATTCTACTGTTTCAAAAGCCGAAAATCAAATTAAACAAGCAGGTAAGGAAGTCAAAAACATTCAACGAGAGTGGGAGTTTGAAGAAAAAAGAGTTAAAGAAGATACACATAGAAAAGTTGAACGTAAAGCAGATGAACAAGAAAAACTAAAAGGAGAAATCACTAAAACACACAACAAAATTGAGAACAGTAAAAATTCGCTTTACGGATGGCTCAACGAGTATATTCCCGATTGGGATAAAACCATTGGAAAAGTAATTGACGAAGAAAATGTACTATTTCAGCAAGGTTTAAACCCAAAAAAGATATCCGATACAGATTTGAGTTTTTATGGAATAAGAATTGACACAAATGAAATCAACAAGAATGTAAAAACGGTTGCAGATTTACAACAAGAGCAAGAAGAATATAAAAATAAAATTCAGGCAATACAACAAACCATTGCCAATCTTAATGCTCAATCCAATGATGAGTTGGAAAAACTAAAAAGAAAATTCAAACCAAAAATTAAAGAACAAAAAGAACTTATCCAACGCAGTGAATACACTCAAACCAACAGTAAGACAAAAATAGACGAGCTTAGTGTTCGCCTTTCAGAATGGGAAAACAGAGTAAAGTCAGAGAAAAAAGCAGCAATAGAAAATATTGAGAATGCTATTTTAAAATTAAGCGAAGAAAAAAACAAAGCAGAAGAACAAGTTAAGAAAGTAGAAAACGGCATTACTAAAACTATTGATGTAAAGAGAAAAGAAAAGGAAAAGAAAATAAAAGTTGAGCAACAAAAGCTTGATGATACTTTAAACCAAATTAAAGAGGAAATCAAGGAAGAAAAACAGCGCATAGAGAAGAAAAATGAAATAATTAAAGCCAATAAAAAGAATGATCTAGACACAAAAGGAGCGGACACAAAAAGGATTGATGAAATTGATTTACGACTTTCTGAGATTAATTCCGAACTTGTTTTTATTGAAAACAACCGAGATAAAGTTGCTGAATACAAAAAAGACAAACGAGAATTATTTGACAAAGAAGATGAGTTCAAGAATAAAAAAGAACTCCTTGACAAAAAAATAGAAACTGAAGCCGAAAAGCACAAACAGCAGAAAGCTATGTTTGTAGAGCAATTGGGAATTCACAATGCTGAAATTGATGCGTTAAATAAGACGCTTTCATTGTTTCAAAAGGATTTGGAAGCGTTTGAAAGTTTTACTAAAACAGAACTCTATCAAAATGTTGAACAATTTATTTCTGATTATTCCGATAAGCACAAAACAGATGATTCATGTTCTCATTTAGTTACTGAGCTACATACAACCGATAACACCATTACAAAGCGTTATGTTGAATTACAAGAAGCAATTAATAAATTCACGGGCAATTTTCAAGAAAACAACCTTTTTAGTTTCAAAGTAAAATTAGTTGGAAGGATTGAACATTTTGAATTTGCTGAAATGCTGAAAGAATTTGTTGATGAAAATAAAATTTCGGAATACAAAAAACGTGTAGAAGAACGCTTTGCCCATATTATACGGCAGATTGGAAGAGAAACTAATTCGCTTATTGAAAAAGAAGGAGAAATAAGTAAAGTAATAACAGAGATCAACAATGACTTTGTTACTAGGCAGTTTGTAACAGCTGTTAAAAGTGTTGAACTGAAAACTGCGCAAAGCGCCAACAGTATTTTCCAGTTATTGGTTGAAATCAAAAACTACAATGACGAGAATGCATTTAGTATTGGAAAACCCGATTTGTTTTCACCAAATGGACAAAACAACAAAAACGAAAAAGCCATTTCACTTCTAAAACAACTCATTAAAGAAATGGCAGCATCAAGAGAAAAAGAAATCACCCTTTCAGATTCGTTTGAGTTGTTGTTTAAAATCGTGGAAAATGACAATGATACAGGTTGGGTTGAAAAACTAACTAATGTAGGTTCAGAAGGAACGGATGTTTTGGTAAAAGCAATGATAAACATTATGCTTTTGAACGTATTCAAAGAAAAAGCATCTAAAAAACAAAAAGACGATTTTCGCCTGCACTGTATGATGGATGAAATTGGGAAATTACATCCAAACAACGTAAAAGGAATTTTGAAATTTGCCAACGATAGAAATATTTTGCTTATCAACAGCTCACCTACCTCACTCAACGCAACAGATTATCGGTATACCTATCTTTTATCAAAGAATAATATGAATATAACAAGCGTGAAGCGTTTGGTGAAAAAAATAACAAAGTTAGAAGCACAATCAAACGCGTAATGAAAATTCCCGTACACATAGCAGAAAAATTATTACAACTATCACAAGGTGGAATAATACCCTCAGGCAAGGCTAAACACACATTAATTGATGTATTGGTGGCAGAAAGGATTATTGAAAGAAGTGGAAGGATTCAAAAAAAGCTTTCCCTCACAAACAAAAAAACATTAGACCTTTTTTTACAAAACAAGTATGGAATAAATGACCTAAAAAAATACATTGAAGTCAGTCAAAAAGAAGATGTACAACGGAATGAACTAGTTTCCGTTTCTTCTGATTCAAAAACTAGGCAAGTCAGAACATTCAAGGGTTTTTTGGTAAATGGTTTTACACCTGTTCAATCAATACTAAACAACAAGCCAACAACATTAAATTTTGCTGACGGAGTTTTTCAATTCATATATGACTTTGAAAACTTTATTCCGAAATCAACGGTAACGATTGTTGGAATTGAAAACCCAGAAAACTTCCGTTACATAGAAAAACAAAAACATCTTTTTAAAAACATTCAACCACTTTTTGTAAGTCGTTATCCACAAAATCAAAGTAAAGATTTAATCAAATGGCTTCAATCCATTCCTAACCAATATATGCACTTTGGAGATTTTGATTTTGCAGGAATTGGAATTTATATGAATGAGTTTAAAAAACATCTTGATGAAAAAGCGGTATTCTTTGTACCAAATAAAATTGAAGAACTTATTAGGCTAAATGGTAATAGAAGTCTGTACAATGAACAAAAAATTAATTTCAAAGTGGAGTTGATAAATGAAGGTAATCTACTGAATTTAATCGAAATGATTCATAAATACAAGAAAGGATTGGAACAGGAATTACTAATTAAAAAAGCATAATGGATTTTAAAACACTATCTGCATCAGGAAACATTGCTTTTTATAATAGTTGTGAAGTAACTGAAATATTCTTATACAGAAAAAGCGATAAGGCTATTTTCAATTTTTTTACACTAGCTGTTTTTGAAGAAAAAGCCTATAACGGGCTAAATAAAATCTTTTTAGGAGATAGAATTTCTGTTAATGATGATTTTAGTATAGGAATTCAAAGATATTGGCTCTCAGTAACAGAAGCCGAGATAAGATTTGATATTCTTAAAAATCAAAATAAATGGAGTGCAAATAGTACTATTTACTCTCAATTTCCACAACTTAAATACCTTCCAAAGCAATATATACCTTCCGTTGAAGGTAATCGAATTAACCATATTTTGAAGAACAACTATTATAATGGTTCATATTCTATTGAGTTCTTTGATGAAAGTAAATCCAACTTTGAATTCCTTCTCAAAATTGAAGCATTAAGTAAGTTTAATGATATTTGCGAAAAGATAAAAATGCAAGTTCCTATAGACCTATCAGTTGTTCGAGATAGAATTGGGAACTTTATATTTCAATTTCCTGTAAATATAATTGAAGCTCATTCTAAAGCTCTTTCTACTTGGGATGGCGTTGATATGAGCTTTTCTTGGCATAACTCCATTTCTCTCCCTCCAGATTGTCTATTGCAAGTTGAATCGACATTGGATAAAAATTATATGGGTTCTGTAATTGAAGAGTATAACCAAACTCCCACCCAAAAAATTATTATAGGAAATCTTGACCAAATAAATCATATAAAAGTTTGGAGGAAAGAGCCGAGTTTGATTCTAACAACTTTTAGTGGTTCGTATATTCGGGAGTTCATTTCAACAATTGGAATTGTTAGCCCTGAGCCAAGACTTTTTGAAGTTGAGGGTGAAATGCAAAAAGTAGATATTTCAAGTAGTGATAAAAGAACGAGAGGAAAAACAGATGCAAGTTACACTACATACATTAATAACAACCTTTATGATGCAGAAAAAAAGCAATTAGAAAAAAGACTAGCCTTCAAACAATACAAAAATTTCATTTCTGATGTTGCCTTAGACGATATAAGAAAATTAATTGGAGAAAAAGATAAAAATGGTGTGTATTTGTGGGATCCTTATTTGTCATCTTTGGACATCTTAAAAACGCTCTATTATTCTAAGACTGCAAATGTGAAAATAAGAGCAATTGGTGCGTTTAATAAAGATGTAAGAAGAATTTATGAAACGGAAAATGAAGATGAAAATCCCGTTGAGTTCTTGGAAAAGCTTAAAGAATACATAAATAAGAATAAATGTATACTTGAGAATCCCAACCATAACAATTACGGATTGAATCTTGAGTTTCGAATCCAACATTCCAGCTTCGGTTGGGCTTTTCACGACCGATTTCTCATCTTCCCAAGCAGTAAATTAAGAAGGTCGCAAGTATACTCCTTAGGTACATCAATTAATTCTTATGGCAACAACCATCATATTTTACAGGAGGTTTCACATCCCCAACCGGTTGTAGATGCATTTAATGAATTGTGGGAAAAATTAAATCATCCTGAATGTTTAGTATGGAAACACTCGAAATAATCAGATCACAAGCAATAACTCAAAGCTATAATTCTTCTATTCACAAAGAATTAAACAGTATTTTACTAAAGCTTGAATCAAAAACTCTTGAAGAATTTCTTAATGGCGAAAAGAGCGAAGAAATTCGAGCCATAGATAATGAAATACGCAATATTGTAACTTCAAATGTTCATTCTATTCGAAATGAAAGTGAAGATAAAATTGCCATAGTTGCACAAATTATTTTTACTGTTAAAGAATATCTTCAAAAAGGAATTTCAAGTGGGGATGTTAGAGCTATACTAATATTTTTAGGAGTAAACTGTTATTTGAAAATTGAAATTGACAAACTACTTTCTGAGGATGAATTAGAAGAAATTCATACAAAAATAGTATCTGAAAAAATCATTAAAATATTAAAAAATATCAATTTGACAACTCAAGCTTTACCTGATGCTCCATATCATGAAAAAGAAATGATGAAAGAATCTTTAGAGGGTTTTGCTGATAATAATATTGCTAAAACATATATATTGGTTGAAGCCATAGAAAGAGGTGGCAGAGGTTTTCATTTTAACTTTTTATTGGAGAACTTGCTGTCTTTTTTATACAAGATAAATTTTACCTTTTTTATTAAAGCATTATCTTTTTTAGAGAATCCGAGCGAATTTGTCTTTTACCTTCAAAGTTTCAAAAAAGAAGAGCTTCTAAAAATTGCAAATGAATCTACAATTTCTAACAAATGGCTAAACTTTGAACTTATTAGGCAAATTATAAAAAAAGAGAGTAAGGAAAGTTATGAAGAATTAGAAACAGAATCAATTAAAGCTGTTTTAGGTAGAATTAAATATAGCGACTTTGGTTTCCTGAAACAAACAGTAAAGTACTTTCACAGAAGTAAACTTTTTAATGCATCACTGGGTGCTTTTTTGGTATCGATTGAAGAATCTAAAATTGAGGAAATCATATCTGAATGTTTTACCATTGATACATATTCCTTTAATTTAGAAGCAAGAGATACTTTTAGAGAGCAATTTGTTGAACTTGCTTCTGATGACCAATTTAACTTCCTTCATACTTTGATTTTTAATAAATGGAAGCTTTACTTTAATGAAATACACACAACAGAAGAGTTTTATCAAAATGGATTATTAATTACTGACTTTGCAAATTTTATAGTTTACTATCACACCAATTTAACTGATGACAATACATTAGTTTTAATGATTGATGAATTAATCGAAAAAGTAAGATTTATTGACTCTGAATGGTCGTGTTCATCGTCCCAACAAATAACCAAGTTTCATCTATATCATTCGGAATTGTTTTTACTAACATTTGCTTACAGAAATAAAAAATTAAGTGTGCTTCAACTATTAGAAAGATATGAAGAACTCATTAACAACAGAATTCATCTTTCACGATATGTTTCAGAGGAAACAAGAAACCTTTTTAATCAAGGAAGACAAAATATTGATTGGATTAATAAATATGCAGTTTAAACCATCCCTATTTGCAAGCACATTGCCAAAGCCGCACAAACCATTACGCAAATCAAAGCTTTGTCAAAGAGCTTGCAAAGCCATCTAAATAAAATTGTTTTAAAAAATTCCACCCCTTTTGAAAAATAAAAAAAGCCACGCACTAGCCCAGACAAAATGACAATAATGCAAATGGACAATTATACGGAAAATCAACATAGATAATGGTTTACAGACACGATGGACAAAGAACACCAGCTGCCAACACTGTATAAGAGCAATAGCGGGTAAAGTGGTAAATTTGAGGTTCGTGTAATTAATAAACTTTGGTAGTAACCGGATAGGTAATCACCTTGAAATCCTCTACTGCTCTTATACTTGTACGTTAGCAAGCATTATATGAAACAGATGCTTTACATATTACCTTTATTGCTTATAGCTTGTGGAGAGTCAAACAATCAAGACAAAGACAATTCCACGGTCGACAGTTCAGAGTTCATTACTAAAATGACCAAGCAGAGTACTGACTCAATAAATTTGATTGACAAAGAGATTGATTTGGATTCGCTAAGAAGTTTAGAAATCTTCAAAGACTTTGCAATTAATTACACTCCGACAAGAAAACCTAATTCAGGAGTTGCAATCTTGCCCAAGACACCTGACTCTGTAATCCAAGCTATAAATATTTTAAAGTTTTCCAATCCAAAAGAGTTTGAAAAATTCTTGACCTTGATATTCATAAAACTATACAGTGCTCACTTAGAATGTTGTCATCAATCTTATGAGATCAGAAGACAACCACCAAATGGACTTGACAAAGAAAGAGATCCTTTAGTTTATGAATTTAACAACTTGACCAAAAAATACCCATTCGACAAACCGATTGAATTTATTTCATCCAGCATTGGCTATGACTATGTGAAATCACATAAATATCTTATGGATTTTGAACCAATTAAGAAACATGTTGACAAAATTGAACATGTGCAAAAAAAGATTGAAGAAGGATTATAAAATAGAAACGCTTGCTAACATCGGTTATGGCTAATGCGGGCTGATTGAGTAAAAATGAGGATATTGCAAAAAATAAACGCGAGAGCGGGCAGACAAGAATGAAGCTTTGAAATCCGCACTAGCCATAGCCGAGGAACGTTGTGCCTAATTTGAAAAAATGAACAGACTACTAATCATATCGACAATAATCGTTTTGACTTCTTGTGGTCAATCAACTAAGACAGACAATGCAAAACAGGCTGACAAGCTAACAGAGACAACTACTGAAATTGAAACAGCCAAGACAGAACATAAAACTGAGAAAAAAGAATTAACTGAGAATGTAAACTGCACCGATCTTGACTTCTATTCAGCAGAACAACAAGCAGACTCGATATTGGCATATATGGAAAAAGCTAAAGATTCGAGTTCAGCGAATCGAATCATGTGGGAACAAAAGTTTTTCTGTTCCTTTCCGAGCTCATTCAAAGGAATGCAAGCTGTTTTTGGCTATGACAATGAAAATGGAGCAGCACCTTTATATGATTATCCAAAAGGAGAAAATATAATTCAGTATTTCAGCCAGTTGAAATCCATTCCAGACTCAACTTACTATGACAAATACATAAGAATAAACATTGATGGAATTTGGGAAGCCGACAATATTCGAGAAGCCTTTGATTTTGCAAACAGACTTATGCAAGACACCAAAAATGCTTGTAAAGTACTTTCAACATTTTCTGACAATGAGATAAAAGGTGTCTTCCGCTTTATTTTTGACGGACCACACCCAAAGAACGAATACAATGAAAAACTATACAAGAATCTTAAACCTGAAATTGACAGACATAATGAACGATTAAGTCGGTTATTGACCGAATCCTATGAAAAATTAATGGCTGAAGATGACGGATATGGACATTGAAAATGAATGAAAACTAGGCACAACAGCACCTAAGAAAACATGGGGCAGTCAGTGGTTTCCGCAAGGTTCGTCCTTCGTGGCTATCTTTGTCACGGGCGGACAGGAAAGTGCTTCGAAAAGCCCCACGTTTCTTAGCTGCGACACGTTGTATTCCATTGCTTATTTTCAATCGATTAAATCTGCTACTTTTTGACTTGAGGAAGGGTGATTTTCTGGCTTTAGA
>MDTD01045240.1_pt1 | contig 14457 bp, 13 predicted proteins | sample 811221 | NCBI WGS metagenome assembly MDTD01 (sample SAMN05326646, study PRJNA326480) | marine metagenome | isolation source: seawater | place: Pacific Ocean: South West | collected 2011
ACTTCTTGTAAAAATTCCTCTTCTTTTCGATGGAACTAGATTGGGATTTAAAGAAAATAGTTTCCTGCAATATAACATTTCTCAAAAAAATATTGGGAGTGGCTGCTATTTCTTAGCATGGCCAACTGGACACGATTACATAGTTGGGTTTATCGGTGGGCGGTTCGCCTGGGACTTATCAAAGCAAGGCGGAGATGAAATTGTTGAATACGCCCTCTCTAAACTCCAGTCTTTGTGTGGAGGCGATATCCGTAAACACTTTCTAAAAGGCTTTGCATCCGATTGGGCAAATAATCCACTGACTAAAGGGGCTTATTCAGCGGTTAAACCTGGATGTTTCGGAGCAAGGGATTTGCTAAGTGAACCAATTGCAGAAAAGTTAATATTTGCGGGCGAGGCAACAGCAGGAAATCTAGCAGGTCTTGTCAATGGCGCATACGAGAGTGGTAAAATGGCAGCTGCTCGAATATCCAACATCATCAAACTTAAAAATAAGTCTCTGTAATTTTAAGTTAAATGCTAGAAATTTTCTTCATATCTATACCAAATAAATAACTTCGGTCTTCCCTGATAATTTGCCAACCAATTCCATAAGCATTTTCCATACAAAACTCTAAGATTTAATTTTAATGTTTTTTTACTTTCTTCAGATAATCAGCATAAAACACTCTATTGCCCCACTCCATGTTAGATAAAGACCCTGGAACGTACTGACCAGAATTTACTCCTTTTTGCTTGGGTCCAATAATGCGTCCATCGTCTTATTCTACCAATCTCAGCATAACGATCAACGAAAAGACGTGCAATCGAGCAATCATTCGCACATCCTCCTTAAAAGGAATCGCAGAAACGATAAAAACGACCTTTGTGTCGGGCAAAATTGCCTTGAGCATTCATTATTCCTTTTTGATTCAGAACAACATGCCGTAAGTACCGGGACTTTGTCAGCGGGCTTGGGTAAACGATTTGATAGCCACTCCTGCACCGGTAAGCTCCTTTCGCAGGCGTAAGGCAATCTGAACTGCATTAGGCGTATCGCCATGAACGCATAATGTATCGGGTTCGACGGCAAGCTTCTTACCACCCATCGTCGGTATAACCCGGTTCAACACCATCTCCAGAACCTGGTCAACGCTTTGCTGGATGTCTAGGATAACAGCACCGGGTTCCGAGCGCGGTGTAAGCTGCCCTTGATCAGTGTAAGTCCGGTCTGCAAATACCTCGCAAATCACCGGCAGACCAGCCTTTTCAGCGGCCTTTTCTGTTTCCGAATAGGGCAGTGCGACAAAGGACAACTGAGGATCAACCGCCTTTACTGCTTGCACGCAGGTTTCAGCCAGGCTCGCATCTTCCGCAGCCATGTTGCCCAGAGCCCCGTGTGTCTTGACATGTGTCATAGCATAATCCTCAGCAGCAGCCATGCCCCGAACGGCAGCAATCTGGTAGATCAATTGCGCTTCAAGCTCCTCGGGCCGGTCACCAGTGATACGGCGACGGCCAAAACCGTAGAAATCGGCAAAGGAAGGATGCGCCCCGATTGCAATGCCATTTCTTTTTGCGTTTTTAATTGTGCGTTGGATTACCCAAGGATCGCCGGCATGAAAGCCGCACGCTATGTTGGCCGTGGTTATGACCTCCAGCATCGCCGCATCGTCCCCAATTTTATAGGCACCAAAGCTTTCACCCATATCACAATTCAAATCGAGGGTTCTAGTCAACGTGTTTATCCCTATTTTTTATTCACCGTGCTCACACAGTAAACATAGTGAAATATCTTGAAATCCACTTGCTCGTGTAGTTAGTTAAATCTATTATGTACTGAGTTTCAAGGGAGCTTGAGGATAAGTTGGGATGGGATCAAAGGCGCGCATTCTTCATTGCGGCGAACGGGCCTTCAGCGTTGAGCTTGCCGATGAAATCGACGAAAATGTCAATCTTCGCATCATTACATTGGCCGAAGATCTGAAGGCAGATCCGCCGGACGGGCTTGTTGAGCTGATCCCCTCCTATCGATCACTTCTAGTATGCTTCAATCCTGGCCGGATTACTGGAAAGGCCATGGAAAGGGTATTACTGGATCGGCTGGACCAGGTAGACACACCTCGGGAAAGCACCGGAGCGCTGTGGCACATCCCGGCGGTATATGGTGGCGAGATCGGATTAGACTTTGATGATCTTGCCTATGAAAAGAGCCTGAGCCCACTTGAGTTAATTAAACTCCATTCCAGCCCAACCTATCGTATATACATGATTGGGTTCGCGCCCGGCTTTTGCTATCTAGGTGGATTACCGGAAGCCTTACACACGCCGCGCCTGCCTCAGCCGCGGCCGATCATCCCCCAAGGGGCGATCGGCATCGGCGGTCAACAGGGAAGTATCAATTCCGTGGCTGGCCCCTCGGGCTGGCGGTTCATCGCCTGGACTCCCTTAAAGATCTTTGCGCCAGAGCGCCTTGAGCCATTCCTGCTGCGGCCTGGCGACCGGGTACGCTTCGTCCCAGTCAGCGCCGAGGCAGGCAGTAATTTGGCCCGCCAACAGGCTAGCGGTGAAATCATCGTGCGGCCAGAATAGCCATGCCGGTTCTGGAGGTTCTGGATACTGGTCCGCTGACGACCATACAGGATAGTGGGCGGTTCGGGTTGCGCGCTTTCGGCGTATCACAGGCCGGGCCAATGGATCAGTTGGCTTTTGAATTGGCCAATTTACTTGTTGGGAATAAGCAAAATACCGCAGCAGTTGAATTTGCATCAAACGGTGGGCGATTTCGGTTTGACGCCAATACTGCCGTGGCGGTTACCGGCCCCGGGGTCGGGCTCAGCATTGACGGCGCTTCAATGGCCACAAATCTTACCCTAAAAATCGATGCCGGACAGGTCTTATCCATCGGCACCATTCGCAAAGGGCTCTGGGGCTACCTGGCTGTTGCGGGCGGCATCGAAACTCAACCTGTCCTAGGATCGCGAGCGACACACTTACGTTTCAGCCTGGGCGGACTCGCGGGACGCTCTCTGGTTGGTGGCGATCGAATACCGGTGGCAAGCATCAATGGCGCTACGCCTATTCGCATTGCCGAGCGGGATTTGCCTAAAACCGACCAAACCCCGATCAGGGTGATCCTTGGACCTCAGGATGACTATTTTGATTCAGATATGATAGCGCAATTCCTGTCCACCACATTCAGGGTCACAACCCGCGTGGATCGAATGGCAAGTGTTCTCGATGGAGCACCTTTGATCGCAAAACGTGGACACGACATCATTTCGGATGGTACTTTACCTGGTGTAATCCAAGTGCCGGGGTCTGGCCAACCTTTGATCCTCATGGCCGATGGTCAGACCACTGGCGGTTATCCTAAGATTGCTACGATCATCGGAGCTGACTTACGCCGTGTGGCGCAGACCCCTCCAGGCAAAAATCTTTCGTTTACGGCTGTTACTCCAGTAGAAGCCGAAGCCGCCTTGCTCAGTCATCGCAAACAGCACCAGGAGATTTTGAAATCGGTTTGCTTGGCAGAATTTGGACAGACTTGTACTACAAGGCTGTACAGCGCAAATCTTATCAGCGGCGTTTGGGGTCGCAATATCGGGAAAGAATGAGCATGGAAGGAACCTCACAATCACAAGATGTATATCAGCAAATCATAGTATTAATCGGTGATGTTACCTATGCTATTGATGATGTGTTGCAAAAAGGCATGCAGGCATGACGCCCAATGCAAAATGCCTTATAGTGCAGCCGATACATCAAATTGGCATCGAGGTTCTGCGACGCGCCGGGATCTCCCCAATACTTTGCCCTGATCCTTCGCCTGAAACGGTACTGCGGATGATCTCGGGGTGTTTTGCGGTCATCACCCGCGATGCGGGACTGAACGCGGAGGCGATGGCCGCTTCTGGTTCCCTTAGGGTGATCGCGGTGCACGGCACAGGCCATGACACGGTCGACAAGCGGGCCGCAATGGCAGCCGGCGCGATTATCTGTACCACACCTGGGGCAAATGCACGCTCAGTCGCAGAGCTGGCGCTGGGTCTGTCATTAGCACTTGCCCGCCGTATCCCGGCAGCCGATCGGGCCGTTAGAGATAACGCGGCTGGGTACCGTGAGCGCGAGTGCTTCACAGAACTGAAGGGCAAGACCGCACTGATCGTAGGTTGGGGCCATATCGGGCGTTTGGTTGGTGCGATGTTCTCAAGTGGTCTCGGAATGAAAATTCTTGCTTTCTCACCCCGGGTTGCCGATATTCGAGGCGCCGAAAAAATTCACGATCTGCGTTCCGGGCTCGCCCAGGCGCATCTTGTTAGCCTGCACACACCGCTGCAGCCTAAAACGGACCGTATGATCGATGCTGAGGCTTTTGCCGCAATGCGGCCTGGAACCCTCTTGGTCAATACCGCCCGAGCAGGTTTGATTGACGAAGCTGCACTCGCCCACGCGCTTGAGCATGGGGTGGTTGCAGGCGCAGGGCTGGACCTGTTCTCACCAGACGCACCCACCGGTCCGCTGGGCCGCAATCCACGGGTCATACTGACACCGCATCTGGGTGGCACCACCGAAGAGGCGCTAGCACGCACTGCCGAGGCGGCCGCCAAAAACGTGATCAGCGTTCTGAACGGCACTGAGCCAGACACGGCACTAAGCATAAAGGAGTATCTCTAATGAATCCTGTGGAGTTTCTACCCATGCTCACCAGGGTGCTCGAAGAGGTGAGCCAGATCTCGCTGCCGGGGCCTGGGTTCACACGCCCCTCTTATAGCAACGAGGAAAGTCGGGCCCATGAGTGCGTCGCGGGGATCTGCGAGGCGCTTGGACTCAAGATCCACCGAGACCTTGCTGGTAATCTCTTTGCCCGGCTTCCGGGACGCAACCGGTCATTGCCTGCGGTTCATATTGGATCGCATCTGGATACTGTCAGTCAGGGTGGGGCCTTTGACGGAACGGCTGGCGTCGCGGCCGCAGTAGCGCTGGCTGCATGGTTTGCAAAGCGAGGCCGTCAACCGCAGGCTGACATGATTGTGACCGTCACACGCGCCGAGGAAAGCGTCTGGTTTCCGGTGTCCTATGCCGGATCACGTATGGCCCTGGGACAACTTAATCCAGAGGAACTTAAAGCTACGCGTGGAGATACAGGCCGTACGCTGGCCGAACATATGCGAGACCAGAATTTTGACCCAGATGCTATTTGGAGGCTGAAGCCACCACGCAAAGAATGCTTTATCGAGGTTCATATTGAACAAGGGCCGGTCCTGAGTGCAGCCGGCGTTCCATTTGCTCTAGTGACCGGCATAAGAGGCAGTCTGCGCTATCGCACGGCGCAGATCCATGGCGCATGGGCGCATTCCGGTGCCGCCCCGCGCACCGCTCGCGCCGACTCGGTCTTTGCCTTTGCCGATCTGGTCACAGCACTAGATCGTGACTGGTCCGAAACCCTGGCCCGTGGCGACGATCTCGCGGTGACTTTCGGCATCGTCAATGCTGCAAGCCCAATCCATGCCATGGCCAAAGTGCCAGGAGAGCTGAGCTTTTGCCTAGATCTGCGTTCGGATGAAGAAGACATCCTTGAGCGCACTAATGCAAAGCTTGCCAAGCGGATAGCCGAGATCGAAGCACAAAGGTCCGGTATACGGTTCCAGCTTGGCCCACAGAGCCGCTCGACCCCGGTACAATTGTCTGCTGTGATTCTGGAAGGCCTGAAGCAGGCCGCTCTGGACCTGCACCAGCACCCACCTGAAATGCTATCAGGAGGAGGGCACGACGCCGCAGCCTTCGCCGCCGCTGGATGGGATGCCTCCATGCTGTTCGTGCGCAACGAACACGGCAGCCATAATCCCAACGAGACCATGGATCTACAGGATCTCGCCGAAGCGGTTGCCGTGCTCGCCCATTGGCTCGACTACAAACAGGATGGTAACTAGCGTAAGCAATACTCCCTGGAAACAGATTGAAAATGACATCGTAATCGTAAGCCTCTCTTCGGCTTGGGTCTAACCGAGAATTATAAGCCGCAACAAACGCCCCAGGGAGTGGCGCTGGCGACAGTAGCAATAAAAAGGGTGATCTAATGTCTGTAATATAGCATGATATTGGTTTGCCATATCTCGTATTTATCGGCGGAATAACTCTATCGGAAGCTCGCTAAAAACCTCTGGTGTTCCAGTCTCACGAATCGCAAAGGTCTGACCAACACCCGCCATGACCCCGGTTCGAGTGTCTGGGATCATAATATGCACGAAAAACACCATCCCCGGCTCCATAATTAGCGGATTTCCAGAATAGATCATTGGTGGCACATCCATCCAAGTGGGTTTAAATGTACAGCCAAGGGCATAGCCACAAGCAGCAAAGCGTTCTGTTGCAAAACCTGAGTTATCCAGAACCTTGCGGTGAATGTCGTCAAGCTTTCCGAGGGCTGTACCAGGTCGAGCGGCCTCTTTGATCCGATCGAGCGCCTCAGCTGCGACGCTCATCATATCGAGCTGCCTGGGATCCGGAATACCGACGGCCACCGTGGATTCGACACACACGTGATAGCGGCAAGAAGAGCCTGCTAACTCGATCAAAACCTGATCGTTCTGATCGATCCGACGCGGTCCGCCAATGCCGCGCCCAAAGAGCGCACGCGGACCGGTGTTTACTAGCGGACCTCCCGCAGGCGGATCTCCGCCTCCGCTCAACATTGCGGTGAGCGCGGCTGCGCTGAGTTCGCTCTCGGTGGTTCCTGGCGAGGCTGCATCGATTGCGGCTAGAACCGCAGCATCAGCCAACTTTCCAGCCTCGCGCGTCTTGGCAAGTTCTGCTTCGGATTTCACGAGCCGCTGGCGCCTTACAATATCTGACGAGTCTTCCAGCACGCATACCCCGTCGAGCGCAGCCTCAAGCATTCGACCATTGGCAGCTGTTAGTCCGTAGGTCGCAAATTCAACGCCAACACGCCCGCCCTGCAGGCCAAGTTCGCAAAGAATATCTCGCAGATCCTCGGCCGGATCAACATCCTCAGCGTTGAGCCAAATACGGATATCGTCGTAAAGTGAGGCAACTTCAGCCTGCCGCAGATCGGGTCGCCGGGTCAGTACCAAGGTTGGCCGGTCGTCGGCGGTGATCACCCCGACCTGAAAGAAAACGTAGCCCGAGGTGTCGAAGCCGGTCAAGTAATAATGGCTCTCCTGTGCAAAGACCAACAACGCATCGAGCCCCCTACGGCGAAGCTCCGAACGAGTGACTGCTAGCCGGGTGGCATGCTCTTCAGGAGGAAAGCGCAATGATACCGCACGACCGTTAGCGGTTTGAGCCTCGATCTCTTGAAACGCAATGCCACTCATATAACCTCACAGATATCACACATGATCAATAGGTATATACGCACCATGTCAAGGTAATCGGGAATGTCTACGCGTTCGTCCGGCATTGTATTGTAGCGCCCTCCTGGACCGCAGACGACACCTTCCATGCCAGCATGAGCATAAAGATGCCCAGCATCAGTTCCATAGAAGCCGGGAGGAGTGATTACGCCAGTCGGCTGAGGTTCGCCTCGTACCGCCTCGTAGGCAGTATTCAGCGCGGTTACGATACGCGCACCGCGTGGAACCTCGAAAGCTGGCATACTTGAATGACCTTCGCGCTCCTCAATCCGAACGTGGGCCTTCAGGCCCGGCCAGTTGGTCTCAAGTTCATTGAGCACTCGGCGAAAATCCTTAAGCGCATTAGCCTTACTCTGGCCTGGCCCGATCCGACCAGATCCAGTGAGCCGGGCAAAATCAGCGACCTGAGGAGGCCTCCATTCTTCAAAGCTTTGCCCCAATGCGCCGCGGATGGTACCGATATGTACCCGGTTAATGCTGCGGTGCTCATGGCTCGGCGCATCTGAAAATGTCATATCAGTCAGCTGCGGGATCAGGTCACAAGCCGCACGGATAGCGTCTACCGCCTCCTCACGCTTAGACATGTGCCGAGTGATTCCTGTCAATTCTATCGCAAAAACAAAGGCATCGGCATGCATGGTGAGCGCCTGTAGATCAGTTGGTTCTGAGTTAATGAAGTAATCCGCCCGAATTCCTGCTTGAATGGCAGCATAGGTACCAACCCCGCCTTGAAGCTCCCCCACCACATAGGTCAGAATAATATCTCCCTTCAGCCGTTTGCCATTCTGGATCAGTGCTCGTACGGCGCAGAGCGAGGCCGCGTCGCCCGCTTTCATGTTCGATACGCCGATCCCATAGATGAATTTATCATCGACTAGCCCGCCCCAAGGGTCGACCGTCCAGCCTTCACTGACCGGGTTCGTGTCAAGATGACCATTGAAAAGCAAGCTTTTGCCGCCGCCGGTGCCGCGCCAGATGCCGATAGCATTCACACGGTCGCCCTCTACTGGCTGCAGATAAGCTTCAAGTCCCATCCCAGACATAATCTCAACCATACGAAGCGCAAGAGCCCGTTCACCCTCGGTCTCAGAGTAGCTTTTGTGTTGGACCATCTCAGCAAGGGTGTCTAGGCAAGCCTTTTCATCTATGTTTTGGGCGAGTTCATGGATATCTTTCATCTGACAGTCTCCATTTTATAAAACTTGACTAGCATGCGGTGGAACTGCTTCCATCAAAGCGCGAGTATAAGGATTTCGTTCCGACCTGTCTATTTCGTCTCGCTGAAAGACATCTACCAGCCTGCCGTGATGCATAACGCAAACCCGGTGTGCAAGTTGGCGGACAAGGTTCAGATCATGGGTGATGAAAAGGCATGCGGTTCCGGTTTGCTGCTGCAATTTTACGAGAAGATCGGCGACCGAGGCCTGTACCGATACGTCCAATGCGGCGGTGATTTCGTCACATATTACAAGTTTGGGTTCGGCTGCAAACGCACGGGCGATCGCAACGCGCTGTTTCTCGCCACCAGAAAGTTGGTGCGGGAACCGGTCTGCGAACTCTATCGGTAGGCGGACTTTTTCTAGAAGCTCTTCGACGCGCCCTGCGCGCTTTTCCGGCGGAACGATGTCATACAGCTTCAAGGGTCGGGAGAGGATTTCGTGAACACGCTGCCGCGGATTGAGAGATGCGTCTGGGTGCTGAAAAACAATTTGTACGTTGCGGCGATAGTTTCTATCGATCTTACTTCGACTTACGAAATTCTTCTTTCTGAAACGGATAACTCCATCAAAGTCCTGCAAGCCAGACAAGACCTTGGCAATAGTCGATTTGCCTGAACCTGACTCACCAACTAATCCGACAAGCTCTCCCTCAAGGACTTTGAGATCAATATCCTGAGCGCCTAGATGTGTTGGTTTGGGAGACAAAAGCTGGCCAACCCTAGACTGACGGCCGTATTCAACGGTTACGGCCTCCGCAGATATAAGCGCCTGCGCTTCGGGCGTCGGTTCAATTGCTCCCAACCAATTCTTCGGATTGGGTAAGGAGCCCAGTAACGCCTTTGTGTATGGTTCCCTAGGGCTCCCGAACACCTCACTAAGCGGCCCACTTTCGACGATCTCGCCAGCCTTCAGAACCGATACCTTCTCGGCCACCTGTGAAACTAAACCCAAATCGTGCGAAATATAGAGCGCCGATATCGATGTTTCGTCTTGTAGCTGATTGAAAAGCTCCAAAATCTGCTTTGCCGTAAGAATATCGAGCGCCGTGGTTGGCTCATCGAAGATAATTAATTCGGGATTGCAGGCGAAGGCGGTTGCGATAACAACCCTTTGTTTTTCTCCTCCCGATGCCTCGTGTGGAAATCTGCGCAGCATCTCCCTGGGTCGGGCAAGCCCAGTTCGGGCTAACGCTGCCTCGCTTTCCTCTAGCGCTTCCTGCTGTGTAAGGCCCTGATGGCGAACAAACACCTCCGACAACTGATCGCCGAGGCGCATCGTCGGGTTCAACGATGTAGAGGGATCCTGAAATACCATGCTGACCCTACGTCCTCTGATCTCAAGAATTTGCGGTAGTGTGCATTCACGAAGGCTTTCACCAGACAGCAGTAATCTTCCATTATTCTCTGTGACACTGCCTGGAAGATAACGCAGGATGGCCAAAGCCAAAGAAGACTTACCAGAACCTGATTCTCCAACAAGTCCGTGGGTTTGTCCGTGCTCTACGGTAAGGTTGATGTTTTTTAATGCCTGGAGCTGACCAAATTTAGTAGCATAACTCAGAGAATAATCCAAAACTTGCAGGACGGGCGTTCGCTCATTAGCGCTAGAAGTAGAAGCACCCTCCATACTACTGGCTCTGCCTTGGATCGAGACTATCACGTAACGCATCTCCAAACAGGTTGAAACCCATAGCGGCCAAGGCAATAGCTACACCAGGAACGGCCACCGTCCAGGCATTGCGGAACATGAATTGCCGGGCTTCAGCAACCATAAGACCCCATTCTGTCGAAGGAGGTTGGGCGCCTAGGCCTAGAAAACCTAGTGTAGCACCTATCATGATAGCAAAAGCAACCCGAATAGAAGATTCAACAATGATTGGTCCTGCAGCGTTGGGAAGCACTTCTCGCAGCACCACGTAATGTGAAGGTTCGCCTCGTGCGATTGCTGCCAACACGTATTCGCGGGTGCGAATTGAGAGGACCGAACTGCGCGCAATTCTTGCCATACCGGGAGTAAAGGCGACAGCCACAGCCAACATTGCCTGCCCCATACCTCCACCCAGAAACGTGACGATTAGCAGGGTAAACAACAGTTCAGGAACCGCTAGAAGTCCATCAAGAATGCGCATAATGACGCTGTCAATCCATCCACCTGCCGTCCCAGCAATCACTCCGATCAAACTACCCACGCCTACACCGATACACGTTGACCCCAAACCAAAAAAGATGGTTGAAGGTGCACCGTGCAAAAGTCTCGAAAGAAGATCACGACCAAACTGATCGGTCCCGAGAAAGTGCGCAAAAGAAGGCCCCTCCAGGCGGGAAGCCGGATGGAAGGCCTGTGGGTCGTAAGGCGCCAAAAAAGGCCCAAAAATTGCTGCAACCATTACGAGTGAAAGAAGTATAATACCAGTTAATCCCACGGACGTTCGAAAAGCTTTAGGCATATCGCACCCGTGGGTCAAGTATCGCAATAACGATGTCTGACAGCAAGTTTGACAAAGCATAAACAGTTGCTAGAAGCAGCGTAATGGCCTGTATCACAGGTAGATCGCGGTTTTCGAGCGCATAGATCAATAAGCGCCCTAGCCCAGGCCAAGCAAAAATTTCCTCGACGACAATTATGCCGCCAAGAAGGTAGCCAACATCGAGTGATATCACTGCCACTGCTGGGGCCAGCGAATTTGGTAACGCATGGCGGCGGATGACACGACGTTCGCGCAACCCTTTCAAACGTGCGGCTCTGATGTAGTCGCTGGAAAGAACTTCCGACATCTCGGAGCGGACCTGGCGCGAGATATGGGCAGTCAGGATCAGGCCTAGTGTTGTCGCGGGCAAAATAACATGTGAGGCAAAACCGCCTACGCTTTCGTTCAGCGCCACAAAGCCGCCCGCTGGTAAAAGACCTAGGGCCGGGCCAGCAAGAAACAGCAATAGCAGTGTCGCAGTCACAAATTCAGGCATCGACGCGCCAATATAAGAAAAGACGCCTATTACCAGGTCAGCCACGGTGCCGCGTTTGATAGCGGCCAGAACGCCTAAGGGAATGGCGATAATCGTAACCGAAATCAACGCTGTCCCAGCCAGAGAAGCGGAATTCAAGAATGCATCACCGACCACGTCTGCCACCGGTAAGGACAGTCTCAACGATTGACCAAAATCGCCACTAAGAATACCTTTAATCCAACTTAAATACTGGATGTACCAGCTTTTATCGAGGCCGAGACGGCGTTCTAACGCCGCAACGGCCTCATCAGTTCCATATTCGCCCAAAATCATCATGGCAGCGTTCCCCGGAAGGATCATCGTGATCGCGAAGACTGCGAATGTCACGACGATCAAAACAAGGATCACCGCCAGAAGACGCCGGACGAGGTAGCCAAGCGTCATGCTTTTACTCTTTTTCGAGCCAGACGTTCTCTAAGTAGAAGTACCGATTGATCGGATTAATCGAATAGCCCTTTACATGGTCTTTGCTTGCAGTCAGCACATCTTCGTAAAATGGAATGATATATGGCAGCTCCTTTAACATTAGTTCCTGAGCCTCACTATAGGCAGCAGCCCGCTCCGCTTCGATAGTTGTCGAACGGCCCGTATTCACCAGCTCATCGAACTTGGCATTTTTCCAGCCTGTATCCTCGTAGGAGGCGTTAGATGTCAGAAGAAGGTTGAAGGTCGCGTCCTCGGTAGGCTGCATACCCCAATAGGCCATATAGAAGTTGCCTTTTTTCCATACGTTTGCAATGTAGGTGTCATGCGGCATTGTCTCAACCTTAATGTCAAATCCTGCCGGCAGTGCCATCTGTTTGATTGCTATTGCCACCTGTGCCCGAATTGCAGGCCGGTTAGAGGCTACAAGATCAAGGCTTATTCCATCGGGATAACCGGCTTCTGCCAAAAGCGCCTTGGCCTTGGCTGGATCATAGTTTTTTTCAGGCGTGTCTATTCGGAACTTAAACTCCGGTGATAGGATGTTGTCATGCCCTGGCCGTCCAAGACCTTCAAGGACAAGATCAACCAAAAGTTGGCGGTCTATCGCATAGGCAAGTGCCTCACGCACCTTTAAATTATCGAAAGGCGGCTGATCAAAACGCATCACAACGTTCACATAACGGCCGGATGGAACCCGAAGGGCATTTATGCCCGACGTGCCTGAAATGCGTGCGTAGTCGGCCTGTTGCACCAGCAACATAACATCGATGTCTCCAGATAGAAAATTGGTGGTTTCCGCAGCTAGGTCAGGGAAGAGATGCATCTCTACGGCGTCCAGATAGGGTTTGCCTTCACTGAAGTAGTTATCGTTTCGCACCAGCCGTGTTATTCTGGCGCTGTCGTAGCTTTCCATCTTGAACGGGCCAGTTCCGTTCACAACTGTGTCGAGCTTTGTCAGATCACCGGATAGCGCTTCCTCAGAAATGATGCGCGCATTAGCGTGGGCAGTTGATGTCGGAAAGTCGGCAAACGGCGACGACAGAGTGAATTTAACCGTCAGATCGTCGACTGCCTCAACACTGTCAATCATGTTCAGAACCGAAAGGGCTGAAGACGGGATGTCAGGGTTCAAGATCGCCTTGTAGGTTGCGACCACATCAGACGACGTCGCTGGCGTTCCATCATGAAAAGTCACTCCTTCGCGAAGGTGGAAGGTGAATTCGGTAGCATCTGGACTGCCTTCCCAGCTCTTGGCCAGATCCGGCATCGGTTGACTGTCAGGTCCAATCCGCGTTAGGCCGGAATAAGCCATATCAATGACTGGGTATTCGGCAGGTCCAGATAGCGACAGCGGATTCAGTGTAGCGATCCGCGTAGAGTGGCTAATCTTAAGCGTTCCACCGTTGCTCTGAGCTGCGCCAAAGGTTGGCAGCGCCAATGCTAGCGCCATACATAGAAGCACGCTACGGCGTAGTATATTAAATATAAACATTTGTAGTCCTCCTTGTTAATGTCCAGAGTCAGTCCAGACAAATCAATGTATTACTGTTACCGCACGACAGTCAGGTCATCCGGCAACCCTGTAAGCACCTCAGGCGCCCCTTCAGTTACCAGAAGTGTATGCCCTACCCCCATCCCAAAGCCTGTATCGCTATCTCCGATCATAACATGATAAAACAGCGTCATCCCTGGCTCGCAAATGGTCGCATTTCCCGAATAGATCATCGGTGGAACGTCCATGCTTGTCGGAGAGAAAGTGCAGCCCACCGAATAGCCAGTCGCACCGTAGCGATGTTTCCCATATCCGCCATCATCGAGTCCCTGGGCATGAATATCAAATATCTCGCCCAATGTCGTTCCGGAGCGCGCTATTTCAGTCATACGATGAAGCGTTTCCCGCGCCACATCATACATCTTGCGATGGGCCGCTGGGACCTCTCCAAACAAGATAGTCCATTCTGTTTTCACGTTATATCGGCGATAGGCGACCGGGTATTCCACAAGTATTTGGTCCTGAGCCTCTATCCTTCGGGGCTCCGATACCCCTCGCCCATAAACCGCGCGTGGCCCTGAATTGAAAAGCGGTGGATTGGGCGGCATATCTGCGCCATCCCTAAGGATAGAGGTCAAGTAGGCCGCCTTGATTTCGCTATCGAGAACGCCTGGCCGCGATGCTGCGATGACCGCCTCCAGCGATCGATCGAGGATTTTTGCTGCTTTGCGAGTATATTCAATCTCTCCTTCTGACTTGACTAGCCGGAGCTTGCGAATCAGATGCTCATCGTCTTCCAATGTACACCAGCCGTTAAGAGCATTCTGTACCCGCCAGAGGTTCCATCCGGTCAGCCCATGCGTATTCAGTTCTACTGCAATACGACCACCGCTAAGCCCAAGTTCTTCAAGAATCTCCTTTAGATCATACGCCGGGTTAGCATCATCAGCATCCCACCA
>MDTD01060455.1_pt1 | contig 14456 bp, 12 predicted proteins | sample 811221 | NCBI WGS metagenome assembly MDTD01 (sample SAMN05326646, study PRJNA326480) | marine metagenome | isolation source: seawater | place: Pacific Ocean: South West | collected 2011
TCGAAGAGCCGTCATAGCCACAATACTGGTCTCTGAGTCAGACACGATTACGTTGTGTTCAAGTTAAGCATAGTACACGTCGTAACATGGATGTGGTTAGGAAGGTCGTTGCTGCCACCACATTACTCTTGATTTTGGCAATACAATTGAATCCCTCTTTAGTCAATAGCATGGTCATGCCCGATAGGGGTGGAGACAGCGATAATTACGAATCCGACTTAATTACGCTACAAGATGAAGAGCGCTGGCTGATAGTGCCAATTTATTTCCCGACCACACCATTTTCTGACTCTGAGATAACATCCTTAGTCGAAGGAGAGGACGGGGCAATCGAGTACATCAACCAGGCAAGCGGTGGCAGAAGCTCACTGGAAGTCACCATATCGGATAGGCCCTATATCGCTCCTCAACACATAGGATATTGGGGCCAAGATGCGGATGGTTCGAGGGATGTTGATGTCCAAGAACTCGTTAGCATGGCTGTTTCATACTCACTGACCGGGACAGACCTATCCCCTTGGGACCTCAATTCAGATGGCGTTATCGATAGGATTCTGTTCATTCATGGCGAACAGCCACAGGAAATCGGCGGTGGCAGTCAATCCATCTGGAGCCATTTTTCAGCACTAGATAAATCAATCAGCATATCTTCATGGAGTATAGAGCACTATACGATCACCTCGACACAATCGGGGCTCGGTACAGTAATTCATGAGATGCTACATCAGATGGGCGCATTAGACCTCTACGATGTACATGGCGACCTGCCAACGCGTGAATGGAACGGAATAGGCGATTGGGGAATCATGGCTAGCGGTAACTGGAACGACGCGGGAAGCAGTCCAGCATTACCAACAGCATCAACAATCACACTCATAGATCCAGATAGGGATTATCTTGAGATTGATCCATCCATCGGAGGAATCTACGAAATTGAGCCATTCAGCAAAACCGGCCAGATTGCATCTATACGAGTTTCTGCGACGGAATATCTTTGGATGACTTACAGGGATGGATCTGGCTTCGACGCAGGGCTTCCAGGCGATGGTCTACTTGTAGAATATCAGGATTTAGCCAATGGAGACTCTGACGATAATATGCTGAACTCGGATCCGTTTTTTCCATGGAGTTACATCGTGGAGGCCGATGGTGATGATGCACTCTTCTTGAATGATGATTCAGGATCCCCAACAGATGCGTTTGCCCCGGGTTCAAGCTTCGGGGCTGAGGGGATACCAATACGAGACTCTTCCGGAACTCTAGTCAATTGGACTGTTAGCGTTTCCCAATCAGCTCCCCAGGCACTCAACATAACAGTTCAACATCTGGAAAGCAGTATCAGAATATTAGCGCCGAGGGCACCGTTGATACTTCTTCCCGAGGATGAGATGTACTTCACCATGGTAGTGGAGGAATCGTGCAACGTAGCCATGTCATCTCGATGGTCAGCGTCTTCTCAAGATTCGATAACCACTGAAATTGGGTACTCTCAGGGCACTTATTCTGTGAAAGTAATGGACATTGCGAATACTTCTAGGTTGAAAGGAACTTTACAGGCCACATTCAGTTGCGCTCAAGACGATGGCACTACTCAAGAAAATGACATCAATATCCTAGCTAATTGGTACAAGGTTAACCACAAGATTGACCCGATATCCCAGAGCATGGATATCTCGTCATCCTCCTCCTCATCGGTTGATTTGGAAGTTAGAATAAACGGAACGGGTCAGGTAATCTACGAGGTCCTCATCGATGGTCCGGCTTCTCGGATAGCGACTACAGAAAGCCCGGTCAGTCTTTCCGAGGGGGATGTAATCAGCCTCGATATAGACCCTTCAGGGCTCCTTTCTCCGGGCATGATTGCTAGGGGCGAGGTTGTACTGCATGATGGCTTCGGAATCGAAACTAGAATCCCCTTCGTGCTTGAATCAGAAGGTCCTCTAGACGCGATTCCGATAATAGGATGGTTATCGGTGCCCTCAAACGGAATCTCCGTCGCTCTGGCCATGATCTTCTTCTCGTATGCAAGACCCCAGAAAGAAGAATCGGCACACGACACTGGAGTTATTTCGGATAATTCTGATGAGGATCCATCGCTGCCATGGTCGTAACTTCTACTGACTCCGCCTAGTGGTGGACCACCTCGCATCTGGCGGGGGCCTGACTATCGCCACATAACTCACGGACTCTTCGTCAATAACTGGGAGCAACATCGTCTTATTCACTCCCGAGGACAGCCTCGAGCCTTGGCATGCTGATGTCCAATCATCCGGCAGAGAATGCGGGTGCGAGACTAGCCAAGGAGCATGATTCTCAGACATATCTCCCTCATAAGCCCGCCAACGCACACCGTATTTGAATCCGGTTCTTACGAGAAGGCCTCTACCCTCCAAGTCCCTAGCAACTCTTGCACCAACATTGTCGTTTACTTCCGGCGAGGAGTTCTCATCTAGGACAAAACCCCCTAGAAACGAGGGAACTCCCTCTACATCGTCTTTCCCTGGAACCCATGATGATCCATTCAACATGTCTATCGCACCATCCCCACCAAAGTTTGACGCCTCAAACCTGCCTTCTGGTTGAACTTCTTTCACTCTGTACGAAACCACATCAAGATCATCATCGACAATTAACATCTCGGCAAACCTACCTAATTCTCTTACCGCTCTACACCAGTTCAGAAGATCCTCGATATCAAACTCAGAACGAGCGTGATTCCACCTTACTTCAGCATCAGGAACCCCTCTTGAGGGATGATTTTTAGCATCCCATCTAAGTGCCTGGGTGCCATCAGCGAATTCAAAATTCATCTCTTCGAAATGATCGTACCACAGCACCTTGTTTCCGGGTTGCCGCATGGCTTCATTCACCAATGCCTCATGTATCAAACTCGATCGCTTTCTAAGTGCATCATGGAACCACTCTTCTGAGGGCCAATCCATGCCTCTGTGGTCGTGGCAGTAGACAACATCTGTGGGGCAGAGAAGTAACACGTCATCCATCGGCCTTCCAATTGCAGATTTATCCCACCATCGTCGAGTAGCGACGCGTACGTCTGCAATACTGTCTGGAGCCATATGTCGGCGAGTGGCAGACACAACTTGGACTCGTCGGTCATCCCAAACCCTCATTCATCGAGTCTTCGTGGAGAACGCGTGGACCGACAGGGGCTATCCGAAAAAGAACGGAAAGAAGCCTTGAGGAGGTTGTCAAATACTCTTCAGACATCTGAGAGCAAAAAAGTCATTTTGGTCGGGGATGTGATGCTGGATCGTTATCACCACGGATTTGCAAATAATCTCAATTCCACCGCTCCTGTGCCCGTGCTCAAAATAACAAAGACCGAAGAGAACGCAGGCGCAGCTGCTCATATCGCTCAGAGTCTCTGCTCTCTCGGCATATCTGTGGGCTTGCACGCCATCATTGGCTCAGATAGTGAAGGCATGACGATAAGAAATAGCTTGGAAAATTTGGGTGTGGATACATTGGGGCTGGAGGCCATAGAAAACCACTCGACACTGGTCAAGACAAGATATTTCGCTTCGAGAGAGAGTTTGCTGGATAGACCTCAGATTATGCTCCAAGCTGATAGAGAAGACCCCGAAGGCATATCGGAAAGCGTCTCAGAGAGGATTTGTTCCAAGGCACTTGAGGCAATGGAGGGCTCGAGCGTCCTCGTGATTTCAGATTATGATAAGGGCGTAGTAACCCGCGAAAGTGCACGTGATCTGATCGACGAAGCAAATCGCCTCAAGATCCCCGTCATAATGGACCCAAAACTTACGGGCCTCGATAGGAGCGGAGACTCAACAATAGTGATATTCGAGAGGAGGGGGCTTGACCTACTTCGTCGAAGAATGGGCCATGATGATGCCAGTTCAACCGCCGAGGAACTGATGAATGAGTATGGGTGGGGTGCAGTGTTGATTCTTGGTGGCAATGCTGGAGTTACACTCTTCCACTCGGATGGACGCCAACTATTTTCGCCAACCTCAATAATTAATCCAAGACAACAGATAGGTCTTCACGATGCAGCTGCATCAGCGCTTTCCTTCGCTCTTGGTAATGGACATGACTTGATTGATGCCTCAATTTTAGCAGGAGCTGCATGTGACTGCATCCTAGCCTCCCCTCATGGTGAATCTGTTCTGACAAGGGAAGCATTAACCCTCAGGGTTGACGAAATATTGTGGCAAATGAAAATTTCAGATCGTTGAACAGGGGGGCGTTGTCTTCATACGTGCCCCATGAAGGGAATAAACGTGGAAAAAGGAAATAATCGTGCTCTTGCGACCCTCCTCAGTGTGACTATAATCATCTTGTCCACCTCAAGCCCGATTACAGCTGAAGAAGATCAAGACGACTCAACCCCTCCAGTGCCCATTTTCGAGATAATGGGCGAAATCAATGAGAGCCCTGAACCAATGACCCTGGATGCATCACTAAGTTATGATCCGGGCAGCGATTCGGATGATTTGAGATATATTTGGTCAGGTACAAGGGGTGCTGACAACATTGTGATAGAGTATCAGGAAAATGAGTCTGTCGCTTTCATGCCAATTGGGTTGGCAGGAACTTACAAGATTCGTCTTACAGTATTCGACCCATCTATGAATTCAGCAACTCTAGAACATGAAGTCAGGGTAATCGACGTTCTGCCCCATATACGAGGAACATTCGCCTCACAGGCTATATCCGAAGGGGTATCGATAGAACATCCTGACACCTCGGGGCCATGGTCGATAAATGCCTCCGCCTCAACAGATGGAGGCTCAGAGGTGGCTGATTGTGAGTGGTATCTTGACGATTCTATTTGGCTAGAAGGGTGCAAACACTCTATTTTGGAATGGCCTGCAGCGGGATTCGACTCCAGAAATGTACGTCTTGAGGTAATGGATGATGACGGATCATTGAGCTCTATGGAATTCATTCTGGTGAACGAGGCCCAGGAAGATTCGAACCACGTCATCTTTCTTGTCCTTGGAGCACTCTTAGCTCTTGGAATTCTTTCTTTAGCCTTTAGAAGGCGATCCAACTTCGACATACCAAAATGGCCGTCTAGGGTTGCTGATGAAGACCACATGCTCAAGTAGAGGCTGGAATTAGAGCCTACTATGCACAGCAGCCCGCCATTCAGTCGCGAGGAGTATCTCCGACGTCAGTCTGCGCTGCTCGCACAGATCGATACTTCCACTGTACTGTTAGTTCCAACTAATCCGATCATGAGGAGAAGTCACGATGTGAACTTCCCCTATCGAGCATCTTCCAGCATCCTGTATCTTTCGGGATGGGGTGAGCCAAACGCCCTCTTTGCAGCATGGCATGATGACGGCGAGTGGGTAACAGCGTTATTCGTCAGGGATAAGGACGAAACCGCTGAACGCTGGGAAGGTAGGAGAGCCGGCGTCCAAGGAGCATTAGATAACTGGCCCGTCGATCGCGCCTTTCCTCACTCCTCCAGACTGGAGGTACTCCAGGCGATATTGGAAAAGAGAACGACAGTAGCGCTATTGCAGGGTTTCGACAAGGATGTCGATGAATTTGTTATCGAGATGATTGCAGAAAGAAATAGGAATAAAACAGTCACGGGGAGGGGCCCTTCCTCTTTGATAGACCCATTTCCGATACTCGCAGAATTGAGATTGAGGAAATCAGATTCAGAAATTGAGCAAATGAGAGAATCCGCATCAATAGCAGGCGATGCTCATCTATCAGCGATGAGAAAGACCTCTGGGGCTACGACGGAATCAGAAATACAATCAATCATCGAAGCAGTCTTTACACGCAACAATTCCCAATGTAGCTATGGATCCATAGTGGCAGGTGGAGATAATGCTACCATACTCCACTATCACTCCAACTCCGAGGCTATAGGGAATGATGACCTAGTCCTGATAGACGCTGGATGCGAAGTGAACGGATATGCCTCCGACATCACTAGAACTTGGCCAGTATCCGGAAAGTTCAGTCAGGCACAGAAGGAAATCTACGAAATTGTCCTCAGCGCACAAGAAGCAGCCATATCCATGTGCAGGGCAGGAAACTCATGGTCAGACCCTCATAGGGCTGCAATGGAAGTAATTTCAAACGGATTAATCGATCTCGGAATCCTTGATTGCTCGCTAGAGGCTGCAATGGGCGAAGATTTGGATGGCGAAACTCGCCAGTATTTCATGCACGGGACTAGCCATTCCCTCGGATTAGACGTCCATGATGTAGGCGTCACCAGACCGAATGGCGAAGGTCCTGGCAGAATCTTGGAGCCAGGCATGGTCCTGACAGTTGAGCCAGGGCTATATTTCCCCCTATGGACTGGCGAGGGGGGTGCCCCAGAACAATATCTTGGAATCGGCATACGCATAGAAGACGACGTACTCATCACAGACGGTGAGCCAGATGTACTCACCAAACACTGTCCGAAAACAGTTGACGACATCGAGGCGGTAATCGGCGCGGAGGTATGAGTTTGGCCATTTCAAAATCCCAAGTAAGATTGCCGAAATCCCGGATCGGGCTAGACCAGGCCACTGCCATGTACGCTGATTTGGAATTTCACGAGCTCTTGAACATGGCTCAAGCAAGAAGAAGGGAAATGGTTCCGGGGAATCATGTAACATATCTAGTTGACAGGAATATCAACTACACCAATGCCTGCACCATAAACTGCCAATTCTGCTCTTTTTACCGACCACCAGATCACCCTGAAGCTTACACACAGACTGTGGATGAGATAAGTGAGAGGATATACGCACTGGAGGAGGTCGGAGGCACCAGGATTCTTATGCAGGGAGGAGTAAATCCAGATCTACCCCTGGAATGGTATACTGAACTAATCTCAGAGCTAAGATCGAGACATCCGGGCATAGCATTCGATTGTTTCTCTCCAATAGAGATAGAAGGAATCGCGAAAGTTGCGAATATGAACATAGCTGAAGTGTTGGAGGAACTCAGAGAAGCAGGAATGACAGGTCTTCCCGGTGGCGGGGCGGAGATGTTGGTCGATAACGTCAGACTCGACATCTCTCCCATCAAGGGCTCATCAGACAGGTGGATAGAAGTCATGAGGGAGGCTCAGAGACTCGACTTGACCACATCTGCAACAAACGTCTTCGGATTCGGGGAGACGTTACGTCAGAGGATAGAACACCTAGATCGTATCAGGAACCTCCAGGATGAAGCGATTTCGGAAGGGAGAAGGGGATTCACGTCTTTTATCGCATGGCCCGTACAACTTGAGAACAATTCATTCGGACGTAGAAATAGGGGTAGAAATAGAATCGAGTTGGGTGCCGGGCCAATTGATTATCTTCGTCATGTAGCAATTTCAAGACTCTATCTGGACAATATATCTCACATACAGGCGTCATGGCCAACGATGGGGCTCGGCATCGCTCAGATAGGCCTTAGTGCAGGTGCAGACGATATCGGGTCCACTATGATGGAGGAAAATGTTGTTTCTGCCTCGGGAACAACTCGAACCTCAGCCTCTGAATTGGAGCTAAGGAAAACGATAGAATCAGCGGGGTTCACGCCGATTAAGAGAGATTCAGATTATCTCCATCTATAATTCCGGCCATCCATCTAAGGGGTCTAGATCCCTTACTCCCGATAGCGGCATGATTGGTATGGAAACAGCGTCTTCGCGCATCGGAACAATCAGTTCTTGTGACCAACCAATGTCTAACCCATCTTTAGATACGCCATGCCGAATCTGCTTACCCCTGCTTAATTCTTTGACAACCCTCTTTCCTATAATTTGAATTTCCCAATGAACGGTGAAGAGTGGGGAGTAAATTGAACCGGGCCAAAGACTCTCCGGTTCAGGAAGAAACATACTCCCGCCATCCGGTTTGACATGGACCCATTCGCCGGGATCAGAAACTCTTAACGGCTCTAATACGAGAGAACCAGAATTATCAGATGACATTGGTACAGTCTCTCCAACATTGGTCCCATCTGATTCACCAAGGGCTACCCTGGATACTGGCGTGGGTGTAGAAAGCCCTGGGGGGGGCTGCCCTCCTTTTGTTCTTCCAACCATGCTCAGAATTGCCTCTCTTTCTGGAACTGGCATCCCAACAACCAGTCTAGCATGTGTAAGTGAAACTTCGTCTGGCGTAGATAGAATTTCTATCTCTGCACCCCCACCCTTCCATTTTGTTTGGACTACCAATTGTGCAATCGGATCAGAGAGCCAAGACCGCTGCTTCCTCAGATCCCTGAGGTTAGAGGCCACCCTGAGGAATATCGGGACAATGAATATCGGGAATGCTATGAATAAAATTGCCGGATAATCCAATGGACCCAGCGATATTGGCTGACTAAGAACCCATCCGACTACAGGTATGTTTTCTAGCATACTGCCAAAAAAAGCCTGAGTACAGAGCGCTGCAAATATCGCGAATACCCCGTAGGGAAGAATCCGTCTTGATATCTTGTGAAGAGGATCTGGTTTGATGAACCAGCCTTTGCGCTTCGATATGATCAAATCATCAGGAATATGTGACACCGGCAATTCTTCTACAATACTCTCTGGATCACCATCAATAGGTGTCCAGTGGGCATACCAGCTTGACGCAGATCCGATTATAATCGGGTTTTTTATTTCGGCTTTAAGCAAACACTCGACTGGTTTGATCAGTCCGGGATTTGCTAAATCCCTGTCAAAAGGAGGATATCTCATCGATATTTTGCTCATAGACATAATATCACGCAAAAATTAGTGATCCAGCCGCCTTTCGAGCTAGCTTCCTGAATTCAGGGACATCCTTTAGGAGACGCAAGCCCAGAGGTATGGGATTCTCGATCTCCCCATATTTCTGGATCAAGTCTATTACTTCTGGTTTGGCCCATACCCTGAAGATATCCTCTAACTCTTCATCAGTAGTTGATGTAAGGAAAGCATCTCTCAGAGCCCTCGCCCTATCATGCTTTTTCGCTATCGGCTTAATCGCATTAATGCAAATCCTATCTGAGTTCTTCTCATCAATTTCATCCGATTCAATTACTTCAGAGATATGGCCAATCAGTGCATCTACATGATCAAATCCAGGGCCGATACCACCTCCTGTTGTGGGCTTGCATAAACCAGCAGCATCTCCAAACAACATCACTCGACCCCTTGAAGGTCTTCTGACCGGTTTAGCTGGAACAGGTCCGCAGTACCTCCCAACCTCGGAACAACCAGAGAACCTATCTTTCCAGAGGGGGTGGTTTAGAAGGGAGTTCAGGGTTTCTTCGCTCGAGCGACCATCAAGAAGATCGGGCCTGCTGAAAGTCCCAATCCTAGTAGTCGTGCCAGTGGGTATGGCCCATGCAAAGAATCCCGGTGCGACGCTTCTTCCAGTGTACATATCCAACTTTCCTTCCGTATGTGAGTAACCTGTAACGTCAATTTGGAATCCAATCATCATCTCCCGAACTCTCCCCATCCTGTGATGTCGGCGAGTCCAAGAGTGTGCACCGTCAGCACCTAGAAGGACTCTAGAAGATACTTGCACAGTACCGCCTCCACTCTCTATTGCGATCTCCACACGATCATCAAGAATCCGAGTCTCGACAGGCCTTGAATTCAACATTAAACCAGCCCCGGAGGAGACAGCCATATTCACGACTGCCTCGTCGAATAGCTTCCTGCAGACTGACCACGTCCTTGTCCTATCGGGCGACCCTATCTCGACGAGTGTGCCTTTCGGACCGTGGATCCTTGCACCCCATATCCTTGTCTGTGCTACTTTTTCCAAACCAACTTTAGCCATCGATCCAGGATTGATTAGGCCAGCGCATTGAAATGGCCTCCCAATTTGTCCATGCTCCTCTACCATAAGCACGGATTTACCTCTGCTAGCAAGTCTTTTTGCAAGGTAGCCACCAACGGGCCCAGCACCTACAATTAATGCATCAACATGAATCAAATCACTTCCTCCTTCTACGACCTCTGCCCTTTATGCCAAGTCGCTCCCTCATGTCTTGAATCGAACTGCTGACCACGGAGCCATCTAACTCTTCGATACTTTTCGCGGAGTGCTCTTTACAAAATGACTCTTCATTTATCTCAGCCTTCTCTAGCAGAGATCTGAGATATTTGATCTGGCGTTCGGTGGGCGGCCTAGGTCTCCCTCCCTGAATTTCGATTAACTTAGATATCAACAAAGATGCGGATCCCGACCTCCCTCCAGTTAGCTCGTCGATTGAGTTGACTTCAGCCAAAACAGCGGCATCATCCAAAGAAATTTCAAGTTGCTCACAGAGCCTCAAGATCAGTTCCATCTGTTTCTCAGAGGCTCCTGCTACAACATCCATACCCCTAAGTTGCTCAATGAGATCCTTTGCCGTAGAACCATCTATGTCTTCAAGACTCATTCCATTCATGATTTTACCTCGTTCTTCTTCATCGAGGGAATTGAGAAGCTGTTTCAGGAAGGACTTCTGCTTAGGGGTAGGTCTCGATCTTCTCAATTCCAGAGCGGCCTTGTGCGCTTCAGAAAAGCCACCTACAAAATTAGACCATACATCGTGCGCTTCGATTTTGCCATGCTCAATGCTATCCAAACTGGCCTCCATGCCTGCTGTGAACTCCGATTCGAAGACACCCCTATCGCCATCATTGCCGTACATAGGGGCTATTTCCTCCCAAAGGAGCATCCCTCGGTCGGTGGGAATCAGGGACCCATTCTCACTAACAACATATCTCCGCTTTTCATCAAGTAGCTTATCCACTGTTGATGCATATGTAGATGGCCTCCCAATACCGCTTTTCTGCATGCTTTCAACCAAGGTATGCTGTCTAAGTCTACTAGGTGGCTTCGTCTCATCCACAATCAGACGAGGGCTGTCCTCATTTGCCAAAATCTGGATTTTACTGCCCACTGTCGTATCTGTTTCTGGTGGATTCAGATTCGGCGTGACTCTTTGAGAACCAAATGCCCATTCCCATCCGGCTTTAACTCTCCAAGACTTGCTGGAAGTCAGGATTCTGTCGAATCCATCCACACGTGCTTTGATAGACAATGTCGAATATTCCGAGTCGACCATTTGACTGGCAGCAAATCTGCTCCATATCAAAGAATAAAGAGACATCTGTGCCTTATCAAGTCCATCAGGAGATTTGTTGGAAGGATCAGTTGGGCGAATAGCTTCATGCGCATCTTGAACTGCACTATCGCTAACTTCTCCTACGACACCGGGATCAGCCCTGAGAGCATTGGGACCAACATTCTTGGTGAGATACTCTCTGATAGTTTCTCTGGCTTCCGGACTAGTGCGCGTTGAATCCGTCCTAAGGTATGTTATGAGGCCCTGCTGGTATAGGCCATTAGCAACATTCATGACTCTTTTACTCGTCCAATTCAGCTCAGATCCCGCCTTTCTAAGAAGAGTCGGTGTGGAGAATGGTGGCTGTGGCTTACTTTTTCTTGATCCTGTCTTGACATCAGAAATTTCCAATGATCCTACCTTCTTCAGGGCTGCTAGCGCCCCTTCAGCCAACTCTTGACTATTGGTTCGTTCTGGGTGGTGCTTTGGCTTATCCGTTGACGTATCAAACCAGGCTTCAGAGTCACCCTTCTCATGGAACCTCACTTTGAAATGAAACTCATCTGAATCTGCTGTGACGGCATAATATGGCTGTGGTTCGAATGCCAATCTTTCCAACTCCCTCTCGACTAAAATACCCAGAGTTGGAGTCTGAACTCTCCCCATCGAGGTAAGATTCCAAGATCGTGAGAATTTTGATGCCCTATAGCCCACCAATCGATCCATAAATCTCCGAACTTTTGCCGCCTCAACTAGATTCATGTCTACATTCCGGGGATTATCAATCGCATTCATTATTGCACTCTTTGTTACTTCATTGAAAGTAACTCTCTTGGTATCAAAGTCTGAGAAGATCTCAGATAATCTCCATGCAATGAACTCGCCCTCTCTGTCAGGGTCCGTTGCAATATAGACCGTCTTTACACCATTCTTCTCAGCCTTGGAAATCAACGATTCAACTAATCTTTCTGTGCTTTCCCTTTCCTTGGAGCTATTGCCTGACCAGTCCCATGGAGGTTCGGGAAGAACGTCTTCTTTAGATGCCCACATTGCCTTGTTAGCCTGTTTCCTATCGGGATAAGCTCTGCCTGGCAGATCCTGTACGTGACCTCGACATGACTCTACAAGATACCCCTTCCCAAGATACCCCTGTATCTTTTTGCCCTTGGCACCTGACTCTACAATAACCAAGCTACTCATGGATGCTCACTCACTCCGCATCGAGGTAACTGTATAATTTGAATGGGCAATATGTAGTCAATTTTTCACCACTGTCCGCCATTCTCTTTCCGACCATAACTCTTCATCGATACAACCTATACATCCGGGGTATCCGGCAGATGCAAGTGAGACAATTGAAGAGACAAGACTCTCTATCTGAAGTTCAATATCCCCTGGTAGCCAAACAATATCATCAGTATCAGGTTCGCTTCCACCGACAACTCCCCCCCGACTACCGAAGGGGGATATTCTCATTCGACCAGAAGAATCACGCCCACCATATTCGATATTGATGATTATCGAGGGATTGGCGTCCGACGCTATCACAAGAGCCTGTTCTATTCTGCGTATTCCCGCCCCATCTCCTTCAAGCAACAATCCTCTTGATTTTAGAATGCGTTTGGCCAGTTCGAGAGCCCCGGCATTCGGCATCATGGAGCTGCTGAGTCGCCAATCCTTGAAGAACCTGACACAGCAGAGGGGGTGGAAGATCATGTCATACAGGCTGTTGGTGAGGCCACTTCTCAAATTCTTCGATTCTGAAAGTGCTCATGGGTTGAGCCTTTCTTTGGGCTCTACTGTCGCATCTACTATGGTAGGCCAGAAACTTCTCGGCACGCTATACAGAACGCCTTCTCTACCGGTGGATGCCTTTGGACTCAGATTCAGACACCCCGTAGGGCTAGCCGCTGGCTTCGACAAACGATGCGAGGCACTTTCTCTATGGCCATCTATCGGCTTTTCATGGACTGAGGCCGGAGGCATCACATATCATCCACAGGATGGAAATGAGAAACCTAGGATGTTTAGGGCAGACTCTGATCGAGCTCTAGTGAATCGAATGGGGTTCAATAATCCAGGCGCTGTTGAGGCTAGAAAGACCCTGCAAAGGACCCTCGACTCCGGCAATTGGCCAAGAACGCCGCTTGCCATAAATATCGGATGTAGCAAAGTGGCTATGGCGGACAACCAGCCGGAGAAGGACTACATAGCCACATTACAGCAACTATGGGATTTCGGAGATATTTTCGTGATAAATGTATCATCACCTAACACGCCTGGTTTGAGGAATTTGGGGCAAGAGGGAAAACTAACTTCCCTATTCGACGCGATCTCCTCTTTTCGTTCGATGCGCGATTCAGATCATCCAGTCCTCCTCAAGGTTTCACCGGACTCACATGATGACGACATCAGAATGATGGTAGACATAGCCACATCAAGAGGGGTAAACGGATTCGTTGCAGTGAATACGACACTTGGCAGGCCAAATCCTACATCTACCCGCTCAAGAAGAGCATTCAGTGAGGACGGGGGGCTGTCAGGTAGACCCCTGGCAGCTCGTAGCATCGAAGTTATACAAATCATACACAAACAAGCTGGCCCATCACTTCCGATTGTCGGTGTTGGCGGCATAGACGGTCCCGAGTCTGCGTGGAACGCAATCACAAGCGGTGCAACATTATTACAATTATACTCCGCTTTAGTTTTCAACGGCCCGGGGATTGTGAAGCGGATAGTTCGAGGTTTGAAATCAAAGCTGGATAAAGCTGGAATTCAACATATCCACGAGGCAGTTGGCATGGATGTGGAATTCTGAAGGTAAGCCTGATGAATGTCGATGATAACCAATGGTCATGGCGTCTACGCGAGCCTCACGACTCCTCGCCGTCGGCCTCTTAATCACAGTACTCATATTGGCTATGCTAATACAGGCCCAACCTCTCCCCCAGATCACTGTAGATGAAGTTGTCAACAACTCAGATAGGCATGATGGAAAAGAGGTACATGTTCGGGGAATTGTGGTGGAGGGGTCAATATCCGAATCCGGGCTTTCGTTTGTTCTTGGCGGTAATGAGCATGAGATAGACATAGACGTAAGTGGAATTTCAACCCCCGAAGGACTCGTAGAGGGCACCACAGTCGTAGTCCAAGGTAAATTCAGATCAACTACAGATGGTTGGGAAATTGATGCAACTCAGGTTCAGACAGGATGCCCCTCCAAGTATGAATCTGATAGTTAGTTGTGCATTCTTTCAAATGTAAAGCCGCATTTGGACAACTGGGCTAGGGGGAGTGCTGGCGTGCTCTGTATCACAAATCGTCGATATGGTGACCCGAAGTCTGAGGGCGGCGGAGACGATTTTCGAATGTACCATCGATTAACTGAGATGCCTCGCCCCCGAGAGATCGAGGTTAACAGA
>MDTD01203277.1_pt1 | contig 14455 bp, 13 predicted proteins | sample 811221 | NCBI WGS metagenome assembly MDTD01 (sample SAMN05326646, study PRJNA326480) | marine metagenome | isolation source: seawater | place: Pacific Ocean: South West | collected 2011
AACGCAGAGGGACGAGGCAGGGCGAGTTGATAGGGGAAGTCCTGTTCGGTCTTTTCCAGCCATCCAAGGGTTCCCAAATCAGCAGCGAATACGAAAGCAAGACTACTATTTGGGTCGAATGCCACCCCGCCCCAATTGGGCCCTCCTGCCAAGCCAGGAAACAGCAAAGTGGTCCCGCCGGAGCCATTTTCATCGCGCAGTGTCCAAGGCGTATAAGGGCCTTCGTTGAAGATCTCTCCTAGCTGAGCAACAAGGGCGGCGCAAGCACTCGCATGCTCCGGGCTGGTGGAATCCGCTCTTACTATGTCGTCAAGGTTAAAGCTGACTCTGGCCATGGGTGGCGGGCTTACCGGAATCGGTTGCGTCGGAGACGCGGCCTCAGCATCCAAGGGGCTCGCAGGCACAGTTCGTTCCTCTACGCCAAATATTGCTTCACCAGTAATGCGGTTAAGCAAGAATAAATAGCCGGATTTCGTTGTTGCTGCGAGCGCAGGCAGCGTTCGACCTCCTAGGTCAATATCAAATAACGTTGGGGGTGCGGGAGGGTCGTGGTCCCAAAGATCGTGATGGATGGTCTGGAAATGCCAGCGGTATTCACCTGAGTGGATATCCACGGCAACAATGGAGTTAGCAAATAAGTTATCACCTGCTCTATCTCCGCCAAAAGCGAAAGGGAGTGGGGATGCCAGCGGCAGGTAGAGAAAGTCTTTGTCAGTATCCACTGTAAAATAGAATGGCCAGGCATTGGCACCCAATCTGTTCTCCCAGCTCATGCCTTCCCAACTGTCGTGACCAATTTCCCCGGCCACGGGTACCGAATTGAATTCCCAGATTTTTGTACCATCGATAGCGCTGAATGCGCGGGGATTACCGATGCCGCCTCGAGTGCCGGGAGGGGTATTGGCGCCCACGATGATTAGATCTTTGTAAATAAGCGGAACGGATATATAGGGAATACCTATATCTATCACCCCGTTATCTCCAAAGCTCGCATCTTTATCTCCGCTTAGTGCGGATAGGGCCGTTAATTGACTTCCCGCGGTGAAGATAATTCGAGGGCCGAGTTTGTCATTGCCTCCCCAGTAGGCTACACCACGGCGTGAAGGTCGGCCGGTCTCGACAGGATGACGCCAGAGCTCTGTTCCAAGCTGGGGGTCAAGAGCTACGATGCTGTCCACTGTGGACAGGTACATAACGTTACTGACTACAATCGGAGTAATCTGCGAGTTCGGGTTCGGGTCCTCAGCATTATTAAAACTGCGCAAAGAGTAGGTCCATGCCACCTCGAGCTTTCCGATATTCTCAGGAGAAATAGCAGAGAGTTCTGAATAACCGCTGCCGCTGAAATCACCGCGGTACTGCGGCCACTGTCCGGCCGGAACGATCTGTGCCGTGAGTTGCGGAGCGATAGCTCCCAACATAAACATCCCAAGTAATCCTAGAAACCTCATAAGGATGCCTTGGTAGGGTAAGTTATTGGTCCAATTCCGTTCACTGATAAGCATTTCGTCCTCATTTCCTTCTTGTTTTTAAGGATTATGAGCATGCGTGTGAGTGAATGAAAGACTAACTCTCAAGCGAGTTGGTCGTATCGGTTTCCGCACGCTGCTTCTGAAATTCTGATCATTCGTCAGTCCTCGATCAATACAGTGGGCAATCGATTAATCCAAGGCTATGATCAAGTTGGGCCCGTAAAGAGCGGCTGCCTTATCTTCCTTCTGTGGGCAGTCAATCCCCTTGACTAGATCCGCAAGACACTTTCAATGTCGGGCGCGAGTTCACATTTCTTGGTAAGGAGTGAGACGCCGATGAAAAGGATCATTGAGGTGATGAACGCCACTAAAGGCCCGCTAATGCCGTAAGGCAGGACGATACCGGCGAGTTGGACAACAAAATTGATAAGCAGCGCGGAAATAATTGCAGTCACAGCTCCAGCTACGGTGGCGCCTCGCCAGTTAAGCCCTACTGCCACTACTGGAAAAATTGAGGCTGCGAAAGTGCCCCAGCCAAATGCTCCCAGTAGCGCGACCAGGGTGGCATCGGCGTAGTGAGAATAGAGGGCAAAGCTAGCTGCGACCACTGCAAGCAAAACTGTAACGACTCGAGCCCAGAACAATTCGTTTTCGACGCTGCGTCCGCGCAAAGCTTTTGGCATGTCATGGATAACGGCTGCCGTTCCGATGTTTAGAAATGCGTCTGAGGTTGACATAATGGCGGCGAATAGCCCAGCAAAGACAACGCCAGCAAGTACTGGGTTTGCGAAAATGGATAGAAACGTCGATGCAGCATCGTCTGGTAAAGCGAGGGGCTCCACGACGCCGTCGATGACTGCCGCGCGCATCACAATGCCGATTGAAATCCAAAGTAATGCAGCCATAACATAACCAAACAGCGACATGGGCAGGATGCTGCGGTTGTCAGACATATTTTTGTTCATCATCATTTTTGTAATGAGATGCGGTTGGCCCGCGAGCCCCAGTCCGAACACGAAGAACCACCCCAGCGAGGCCATCACGCCAGCGGACCCGAATGGCATGATGGCTTCTGAATCATCGGCGAGGATAATGGCCGAGGCTTCTGCCATGCCGCCGTCAAAGACAGACATCGCGGTCATCAGTATCAGGCTGCCCGCAATCATCATGATAAAGCCTTGTACCACATCCGTGTAAACGCTGGCGATAATCCCGCCGGTGACACAGTAAAAAATCAGCACTGCGGAGGAGATGGCTACGCAGGTCGCGAGTCCAATGTCGGCGAAGATCTCTGTGCCAGAGAGAATAGCTTGCATGACGACCGCCATGGCGAGGATTTGGGTGGCCAGATACCCCATCACTCCCAGGACGATGGTCAGTGCGATTAAAAACCTGACAGTGTCGCTTCCGTAGCGTGCAGCCACGATATCAGGCAGAGAGAGGCAATCCCTCAGTTCGGCAATCATTCGTATGCGCTTGGCGACAAGGAAAAAGCCGATTGCATACCCTGTTGAAGAGATCACAACCATCCAGAAAGAGCTCACCCCGATTGAATAGACCAGACCAGGACCGCCAACAAAGCCAAATCCACTCAGCGTACTTGAAAAAAGAGCCAGTGCTACTACGATGGGTCCTAGCCCACGACCGGCAACAAAAAAATCACTGCTGTTGCGCGTTCGGCGCATAGCCCACAGTCCGGTTGCAATACAGAACAGCATATAAATGACGACAGAGCCGACTATGATTTCCTGACGGTAGGCTTCCATTCCCTATTCCTGCAAGCTGTCTCGCCCGGCTCGCGTTAAAATGGCATTGAATTCCTCTTCATCATCATGAGTGTATATAAATTTCCTGAAGCCACAGCTGTACATTAATATCAGGGGAATTGCTCCGACCCAGGTGCCATAAACCTGCCATGCTGTTGGTACCGGAAAGCCCATGAAATAACCCGTGTCGCTCGTCTGCAAGAATTCCTGGTGCGAACTGAACATCATCAGCCAAATGGCTTGCATGAACATGAAAGATACTCCCATGCCCGCAAGGAATTTGGGGCTGCGGTGACGCTCGCTTACCCCTAGGATGCACAAGCAGACGACGAGGGTCAGTAACAAGCTGTTAAACAGGAATGCTAGGACGCCGATTTGTGCGAGCCGCGCTGCGCCGTCTGCCCCGACAATCATGCCTGGATATGCCGCATGAGGCTGCCCCCCGGCGTTGGGCACGCTGTCCGTCATGCCGATCGCAAGCAAAAGCAATCCCATCGACACGCAGGTCGCGAAGATCCAGTGAATCAGGTGTTTAGTCATGGTTAAAATATTACCCTCCAAAACGCCAGGCAAAGGCGCAATAGCGGGCAGAGCATAAACATGGGGCACGGCAGAGTCTAGGAAAACGTGCCTGCAGGTTAAATATGATCCGCGCAAGACGTCTCTGTGCCTTGACAAGCTGCTCTGGAAAGTCCAATTTTCAACGCTCAGGAGTCTAAAGCAGTCGAAATATAACGAATGAACGCCGCAATACGAGGTAAGAGATCAAAATGCTAAAAACACGCGTCGAAGACAAAGGCAAGACATTAGGGAAAGTAGGGCTGACAGGCCTGTTTTTTTTCATTTCAAGTTTTGCTCTCGCTCAGCGCGGAGCAATTTCACCGGAAGCCCATGCGGGGCAGACGCCAATCAACAATTTACCAAATCCTTATGAAACCCAGCGAGATTTTGGCACCTTGCCTGACAATCGTCGGTGGGGCTCGGTGAGTGCTATAAATGTTGACGTGGATGGTGAGCATATCTGGGCGGGAGATCGTTGCGGAACCAATTCTTGTGCCACCAGCGATGTTGATCCGATCGTCAAGATAGATCCCAGCGGCCGTGTCGTTGCGTCGCTCGGCGCTGGTCAGATTATCTGGCCGCATGGTATGGACGTTGATGCAGAGGGTAATGTTTGGGTCGCCGATACTCGCTTAGCGAATGAAAGTGAGCTGCAAGAGAACCCCGCTGCGCGCAACCATGGCAGTTCGGTTTTGAAATTTAGCCCGGAGGGAGAGCTTTTGATGGTTATTGGCACCCCGGGCGAGATGGGGGACCCGCCCACTCATCTAACTGAGCCTAACGACGTGCTGGTAGCACCGAACGGTCGAATTTATATTGGTGAAACTCACTCAGCCCAGTTTCAGGATGAGCCAGGCCCAAGCTCAAAGAGCCGTATTACGATCTGGGAAGCGGATGGCACATATGTTGGCTCGTTTGGAGAGTGGGGCCAAGGAGATGGGCAGCTCCGCGCTCCGCATTCTCTTGCGATGGACTCTCAGGGAAGACTATTTGTGGCTGATCGCGGGAATAACCGCATTCAGATTTTTAGCCAGGACGGCGAGCATATTGATACTTGGTATCAGTTCAGTCGCAACAGCGGTATCTGGATTGATAGGAGTAATGATTGGCTTTACGCCATTGACTCCGAATCTGACCCGAATTACAACCCTGGGGGCTGGCGAAAAGGCCTGCGCGTGGGCAGTGCAAAAACTGGAGAGGTTTGGTACTTCATCCCAGAGCATGTCTCCCCTTTTCGTTCCTCAGGTATGGGCGGCGTTGGGTCTATGGGCGAAGGCGTGACAGTCGACAGTGCTGGAAATATCTACGCAGGTGAGGTTGGCCCCATACAAGGCGTGACTCGCTTCGTTCCACGTTTGATCCCATAGCTACTTGAATTCCTGATAAGGCGAAGCGTCATTGCTTCGCCTTTTTTGTGCCTGGATAAAATTCAGTTTGAACCGGCTCTTGAGCAGTCCGGGGATCCGAATGTTTAGGTCATTTTCTTACTGCTTAAAAGCTTATCAAGATTTGGATGACGGGATCATCTTTTTAAATCGGTGTCAATTTATTTTCTTTGGTTAACCTTATGTTGATCTGCTTGGCGAATCTTCCAAATGTCCAGGCCCAGACTCAAGTTAAAGTGAGAACGATGCTTGGAGAGTTTAAGCTGAAGCTTCTTAGACGGCACCCGGTATGGTGGCTCACTTTCTCGACTACGTGACGAGTGGGCGTTTCAACGAGGCAGTCGTAAATCGTTCTGTCCAGAACTTTGTCATCCTCAGAGTGCAACACGTTATCCCTGGCGGAACCGAACAGCTCAGGCAAATTGAGATTGATGGCACGATCGACAATGAATTTATTCAGGCAAATCTCAGGGGCATAATCGCTACAGCAAAGTTAACAGCCAGTCCATACAGTGGCTCAAGTCAGTGGTTCAAAGTTGTCGATAACACGAGCCTAGACAGTCAGAATGGTTGATGATGGTATGCAGGCTGTTGAATCAATTTATCAACTACCAAGGGTGGCTTTGGCCGCCTCGCTCAGCGGGCTTCCAGCCGTCAACTTAAGCGGGTCTGTAACGTGAGCAAATCTCGTGCTAGTAGACGTGGAGATTGTTAATGCAGATCTAGTTTCGATAAGCAATCGATTTGATTATGCGACTGGGCAGCTGTTGCTCACAGTCGATGCTTACGCTTCTGGCGTAGTTCAAGCAGCGTTCTTGTTGGAAAGTCAGTCGCCAGAAGTTATCGTTTAAGGAGTTTTGAACAGTGTCACCGCTCTAGATGCGAGCGCAGCAGATTTCGCCACGTTCGCTGAGCCGCCCAGCCATCTGTTCATTCCTGCACTGGAAATTGGCGATCATATCGCCTTGCGAAATTTAGTTTTTATCGACAGATGCGGAAAACCTTCAGTTCACCCTACAAATCTGTAGAGGAAGCATAAATATAGGTTCATCGGAAATGCGATGGGGACGGATCACAGCCTGCCCAGAGTTTTGTCTAGCCCCTTGTAGATTTTTTGTTTGTTCGGGAGACGTTGGATGATTCTTCGAATGGTAGCCGTGAATCCTGGTTGTCTGGCCTCAAGCTGCGCAAAACTCTCTAGAAAGATTCTTATTCCAAAAACAATTGCTCCGGATTCTGGAAGACGCCTCAGGGTTTGCCTTTCAACCCTCCAATAAAGCTCTGTGCACTCTTGGGTAGGATCGAGGTCTGGGAGCCAGCACAGTTCATTGCCCTGTTGTACTGACCAGTTGTAGCGAAGAATCACCTTGTTTGCGCCAAGTTTATGCAGGAGTCTATTCGTCCTATTATGCAGCGTATTTTTGTAACCGGGCACCGGGTCATGAATCGCACCAAGTCCCTCCCCGATTTTTTCGATTAATCGCCAGTTGCTTGGCGAGCAGATGCTTGCTGCAGTCAGAACGTATTCTCCATTAAGCGGTTGTAACAGGCAGATGTCTTCTTGAATCCAGAGACAGCTACTTTCGAGGTCAGTAGCGGGTAAAAGCCACTTGAGCCTGCCACTCCTTGTAGAGAGGTATTGGCCCTCAATGGAGTATTGACCATGGTGATGCGCAATCAGATGATCGAGCAAAAGTTTACAGAATTCCCTTTGCGCCAATTCGGACTCGGGTAGGGCAGCGATCACTTCGGCGCGATGGGCCTTAATTTGTTGTATTTTATGGGCATGAAAGATCGGGAAATCGTCGTCAATCACCAGCCACGTCGGTGTCGCACCGCGCTGTAGGCCAAGCTCGAGTACAGAAGACTGGATTGGGTTGGGCAGGAATGTGCTGCTAATTGTTGAGTTAAGCTTCAAAATTAAAAGGGCTTGGCATTCTCTTTACAATGCTCTGATTGCAGTGTCCCCGTCTTGTTATCAATATTCTAAAACGGGCCCTGAACGAACAGTAAATAGGGAAATAGGCATGGTGGATTATTCATGAAATCAAAGCACCAGTTCACTATTCTAGCGGACGGAATCGCGGTGTAAGCTTGCCTTCAACTTCGACTTTCTCTGTAAACATATTCAGCGGTCTCGCCCAAATCTTAGACTCGCCATAAAGAGGTCGATATACCACCAGCAGTTCTTCGGTTTCGCTATGATGTGCCACGTGCAGCACTTCATATTCGCGGCCTTTATAGTGGCGATATCTACCGGGTGCGAGCTGTAAAGTCTGCGACATGTTGTTAGCTTTTATTAAAGGTGGCGATGCGTCTGAGCAATCAGTCCGATCGGCAGGAGAACGTGCGCATCGGCGCTTCCATCTTTCTCCCTTTTATCTCCTTTCAAGGATCTGTCTGCGGCCATAGCCGCATGGGCCAACGGTATCGGGCACACACTTCTATGAGTCTGAAAGAGCTGAGGCATTAGGTCACTTTAATCCAGATCTTGGCAATTCGCCAAGGGAAACAATAGTTTGTTTACGAATGCCTGGGTGAAGAACCTCCGGCTTTCAAAGCAGGAATGATTGATAACTTATTTTGAAAGTGTAAGCTAGAGACAAATTCTCTGGAAAATTTAACCTGCCATGATTTCTACAAAAAAAAAGCAGCAACTAACTGAGTTAGTTGGTTTGGTCAGTGCCGCTCTTCTCGCTTTCTCGCTGCACGCCCAAGAATATGTCTTAGATCCGGACTGGCCGAAGCCATTGCCTGAGGGTATTGAGTGGGGCCAAGTACCAAATGTAACGATGGACCGGGAGGGTTTTATCTATGCCTTCCATCGGTCGGACCCGCCGGTGCTTAAATTCGACACAGATGGAAACTTGGTTGACTCTTTCGGAAGTTCAGAATGGGTGGCTCTCCCCCATGGTTTTCGTTCGACACCGGAGGGCGACATTTGGGCGACCGACTTTGAGCGTCAGTCGGGCCATACGATCACAAAAATCGACACTAGCGGCAATGTTTTGTTGCGCTTGGGATCTCGTGGCTTCGCTGGCGCTGGCCCCAACACATTTAACGGACCAGCAGACGTCGCGCAGGCTGAGGATGGAAGCTTTTTTGTGGCCGATGGCCATTGGAACAATCGAGTGGTTAAATTTGACGCGGCAGGCAGGTATCTTTTGGAGTGGGGTGCTGAAGGAAGCGGGCCGGGCCAGTTTGATGTGCCTCACACCATCCTCATAGATCGACGCGGTAGGGTTTTCGTGGGAGATCGATCAAATGAAAGAATCCAGTTGTTTACCCAAGAAGGCGAATACCTTGCCGAATGGGATCAATTTGGTCGTCCAAGCGGCATGTTTATTGATCATAACGACGTTTTGTATGTAGCAGACTATGAGAAGCTGCGTGGGGTAACTTTCGGTGATGCTGAGAGTGGCGAGGTGCGTGGTTTTATAGAAGGCTCAGAGCCTGAGGGGGTTGTCGTGGACTTGGATGGGAATGTTTACACCAGCGAAGTAACTGGTGGTCAAGGTGGTGAAGGGAGTATTATCCGTAAATTCGTGAAGCGTTAAGGCACCAATCGCGAAGAACTTCTTTTTTTGTTTGAGAGTACCGGAGTCGATTGTCAGAGCACCCACCGCCAGAACAAAGGGCTTACGTGATCACGATTCATAATTGAGAACTACTCACATAGTTCAATGCTTGAGGAATAGATGGGCAGTACTACGAAAGAGAAGATAACCTCTGTTAAACATTGGAACGACACATTATTTAGCTTCACTTCGACTAGAGATACATCTCTAAAGTTCGAGAATGGGCACTTCGTGATGATAGGTCTGGAAATCGATGGAAAGCCCTTGATGAGGGCCTACAGTATAGTAAGCCCGAACTACGCTCCGGAACTTGAGTTTCTCAGCATCAAGGTACCTGACGGCCCCCTCACCTCTGTGCTTCAAAATGTAAAAGTCGGTGATGAACTTTTGGTTAGCAAAAAGCCAACCGGAACATTGGTTGCTGACCTTCTCATCCCCGGAAAAAACCTATTTTTGCTTGCTACCGGCACAGGGTTGGCCCCATTTTTGAGCATTATTCAAGACCCAGACATTTATGAACGCTTCGAAAATGTTTTCTTAGTCCACGGCGTACGTTACGTCTCCGAGCTAGCGTATCGAGAATTCTTGGAGGATGAGATCCATCAAAATGAGTATTTCGGTGAAGAGATCAAAAATAAGTTGCGCTACTATCCCACAGTGACCCGAGAACCTTTTGAAAATGAAGGCCGAATCTCAGATTTGCTCGTGAGTGGTAAGTTATTTAGTGATCTTGGAGTCGGTAGGGCCTCTGTTGAAAGAGATAGATTTATGATTTGTGGCGGTCCCAGCATGTTGAAGCAGTTGTGTCTCATACTCGAAGAAGAAGGGTTTGAGCAGTCGAGACAAGGCGTTCAGGCTCACTACACAATCGAGAGGGCTTTTGTTGAGCAATAGACCAGTCGTTGATTTTAAAGCTTTATTCTCACGGAACTCCAGCGTCTAAATCTTATCGCAATAAGGTCGCTGAAGCGGCTCCAAAAGTATAAGCCTGGGTCCGCGCAAACTACCAACTATTCATTGATAAATATATTTCGAGGCGAGCAGAAGAGGATCCCTTTTTGGCCCTCTGGATAAGCTGTCTTTAGCTTGACACGCAAAACCCCGGGTGATTATATCCGCCGGATCGGTAATATTTATAATAACGCAAGGTCAAATTATGAAGATTCAATGGCTGCCTGTATTGCTGGCTTTGTCAGTACTAAGCTGCTCACCGTCAGGTCCTACGCTGAGTTCTGGAACGGCCCAAGCTGCGTCCTCAACCGTCACTGACATCCCCCGGACCCCGAGCGGCAAGCCTGATTTCAACGGTATCTGGCAGGTCATGATGAATGCCAATGACAATCTTGAACCGGCAGCCCCTAAAGCGGCCTATCAGCTAGTGCCGGGAGACTTCGTTCCTGTGCCACATCCAGACATCGTGGCCATGGGAGCTGTTAGTGCGGTGCCAGCAAGTTTTGGCGTCGTTGATGGAGGAGTTATCCCCTACAAACCAGAGGCGCTGGCGCGCCGTGACGAGAACGCGGCGAACTGGTTGGAGCGGGACCCGGAGATTAAGTGCTACATGCCTGGAGTGCCTCGCGCAACCTACATACCGCATCCCTTTCAGATCTTCCAAAGTGAGAGTGCCTTCTTTATTGCGTACTCCTTCGCCGGTGCCGTCCGCAATGTCTTTCTGGAAGATCCCGGTCCGGCACCACTGGATTCGTGGATGGGCCAGTCGTATGGATACTGGGACGGGGACACGTGGGTTGTTGAAGTGACTGGTCTTGATGATCGCACCTGGTTTGATCGCGCGGGAAATTACCACACTTACCAGCTTAAAGTAACGGAGCGTTATGACCTGATTAGCGAAAATGTGATCATGTATTCGGCGACGATGGAAGATCCGGATATTTTCGAGCGACCCTGGACTATCAGGTTGCCGATTTACCGCCGCTTGGAGGAGGGCTACGAGTTGCCCCAGTTTAAATGTGTGGAGTTTGTCGAAGAGCTTATGTACGGTCAGTACAGGAAAGGTGGAGAATTTGAGCAGCGACTGCGTCGAGAGATGTTGGAGGAAGCTCAGAGTAACTAATCTCTTTGATGCGCACACTGAGTGAAGAATCTTCGCGCTTGGATTTTACTGCAAGGATTCGGTAGAATAGAGACGCTTAGAGATAAGGTTGTCGTAGTAGCTGTATTTAGCGGTTACAGAGAGCAGCAATTACTGTAACTACAGGTGAAAAGGTGAATTCTATGAAAGCAAAACTTCTAGCTCTTGCCGCCGTGACGGCAATTGGTATAGTGGCACTCAAGCAGCCTGCGACTGCGCATCATGCGTTCTCGGCTGAATTTGATGCCAACCTGCCGGTTCGTCTTGGGGGTCCAATTACGCGCGTCGAGTGGATCAACCCGCATACTTGGATTCACCTGGAGAATAGCGATCCTGAATCTACTCGAGATCCTGGTGCTTGGATGGTTGAGGGCGGTACACCTAACACCCTTCTTCGTCGCGGGATCAATCGAAACTCTTTGACTCTGGGTACCGACATCGTTGTTACTGGTTACCAGAGTAAAGACCGCTTGTGTGAGCCGACTTGCCGCGCGAACGGCCGCGACATAACATTTCCAGACGGTCGCAAGCTGTTTATGGGCTCATCAGGAACTGGGGCGCCAAGAGACGGCTCGGACGTTACCGAGCAGTAGAGAAGGTTAGCTAGGAAACTGTTTTAAATAACCCTGTCGGGAGACTCTTGACAGGGTTTTTTATGCAGTGAATTCAGTGGCGCGTGCGCGCAGCAATAATTGGGTCATTCATTACATTAATCATCATTTGGACAATGATTACCCGTCTGCATTTGCGTGGGGTCCTTTGTGCTGGCAAACCGATTCGTTCATTTCCTTCCGGTCAAGTCAATCCGTGACCGGATCTATCACGCGAGAATAATCTCCGCCGTCTCTAAAAACCGTAGAGTCGACGAAGTAGCCTGAGGCATGCAGTTCTAGTGAGACGGTGCGTGAGCCTCGGTTTTCCCAAAACCAGCCATGAATCCCGGTAAACGGCGCATGAAATGAACCGGTTCTGCTCATGCCATTACCCTGTTCGAAACTTTCGGCGTAGTCTTCCCCCAAACCTGCGGGTTCGGCGTGCATGTCATAGTAAAGCTCGCCGCTAGCTTGCCAGCTAAAAATCATTGGGGCATCAGAATCGAGAGTGTACTTGTACTCCACCGACTGAAAAGGACTCAGCTCAAATTCGACGCTGTCCGTGCGATGAGGTATGGGCTGTTCCTCAAAAGGGTTTGTTTCGGCACCAAGCGCATTTAGCCCCAGCATCTGTCCGGTCCCTAAAGGGTCCATGCCAAACTCTGCAGGGAGTATCGCAACGACAATTAGGGCAGTGCCTAATATGAACGCAAGCCCTACCGCCAGCAAAATGCGTCGTGGCGAGGGTGGTTGATTGGTTTCAGGTTGACTCATTCGGTCCTCGTTTTTCTTTGGATAGCCTGTCGTCTTTGCTTACCCAGATTTTAGGAGCCGGGCAGCAAAAGGTAGGCGCTGAGCTGATAGGTTGTCAGCATGAAGCCCCCAGCCATAAGTACTGTGTTGGTCGCGAAGGCGTGACGCAAATAGCTGGGATTGGTTCGCCAGATGCTTAGAAGAAGCAGAACTGCTGATAGCGCTATGATTTGCCCCAACTCGACGCCAACATTAAAGCTCAGGATATTTACAATGAGTCCATTGTCTGAAATCGTAAATTCCTGCAGCTTAGTAGCAAGCCCCAGTCCATGGAACAAACCGAAAATAAAGACCGCAACTTTAGTATTTGGCTCCAATTTGACCAAGCGTTTGAAGCCATCCATATTCTCAAATGCTTTATATACAATGGAGAGGCCAATCACTGCATCAATAAGAAAGGCATTTACGCGCAGATCAGCGAGAACGCCGAGGAGCAGGGTAATGCTGTGACCGATTGCAAAGAGGGTGACATATTCAATCACGTGTTTGGGGCGATATAGAAAGAAGATCACGCCAACCAGGAACAGCAGGTGATCATACCCGGTGACCATGTGTTTGGCTCCGAGATAGATAAACGGGCCTATTGCAGGTCCATCTATGGCCTGGACAAAGTTAGCGTCGGAGCCCTCTATGGTGTGACCGAGCGCAAGGCTTGGAATCATGATCGCGAGTGTCGTCAATACCGACAGTGCGGTCAGAGTCTGAGGTTTTGGTGGCTGTGCGCGGAAGAGCATAAGTCAGTCAGCTATATTTTCAACCCGGTTGTTGATATCCGGACTGTAGGATTGGTGGCAAGCCGTGCAGACGCTGTAGAGCTGCCCACCAGCCTGAAAAAACGCTTCTTTGTCTTGGGCTTGTGCAGCCTCCATTGCCATAATTCCTGCTCTACTAAGCCCTTCAGAATAAATCATCCAGGCATCGTCATCTTCCGCCCGTCCGGGCAAGGCCAGCATGTTTCCGGCTTCCACGACGATGGCGGCTTGTGCTCTTACAAAATCCCAACCGTCATCTGTCGTTGGGTATAGCTCTTCATAGCCGTACGCATCGAGCACCCAACCTCCAGAGTCCCAAAGAATGTCTGAGGCCGGCTCCAAAACCAGAGACATGAGGTTGGCAACATCGAGATCCACGTTGTAGTTCGCCTCGACCTCTGTGGACGATTCCGTTTCGGGAGCAGAACAGCCGCTCAATATCGTTCCAACAAGAAAACATAAAAAGATAAGGCGAGTGCTATCGACTGGCATAACAACAGCTCCATTACGAGACGGCTAGTCCGGATATCGGAAAATAATGCAGCCGTTCCTAAAGTCCGTAGTCTGCCTGAAAAAAAAGGTATAATCTACACCTCTCATATCCATTCTTGAGCTAAGGCATTGGTTATGTTGAAAAAATCTCTTAGGCTTTGCTATTGCGCCGTCATTCTCATGCCGGCAGTGCTGGCACAAACCGGGCGAGCGGAGGTGTTCGTTCAGCGTACGCCTGACTCGGGCTTGCAGCCGCGTCTCATTCAGGGTGCGGAGGGCTCGGTGCATTTAATCTACTTTAAGAAAAGGCTTAATAGACCGGCTGCACGAGAAGGCAACTTATACTACCGCCCCTACCTACACGACCAAAACCGATTTGGTGCGTCAGTAAGGGTGTCGAGCCAAGCCTTCAATTTGCAGACTATCGCTATTTCCCGCGCTGCCATGGACATAGATGATTCGGGGCGACTGCACGTGTTTTGGTATGTCGCCGAGGAAGCCCAATATTTTTATGCACGCTCAAATTTGGAGCGAACCGGATTTGAATCTCAGCGGCCCTTGGCATCAGAGTTCAGGGAAGGAGTTGATGCTGGAGGAGATGTGGCCGCAAAGGGCTCATCTGTTGCAGTTGTGTGGGGTGCGGGAGCCTTAAGTCGCGAGTACGAGCGCACCATGATTGCCCGTTTTTCAACAGATGGTGGCATCAGCTTTGGCGAAGAACTTCGGATTAGTGATCAGCAATTGGGTGCGTGTGCCTGTTGTTCCATGGCAATTGATTTCTTGAATCCCGACTCTCTGGCTGTTGCCTACCGCTCGGCAGTTGACGGCATCGGTCGTCACATGCAGGTGCTCACCGTTGCTGGTATTCTCGATCAAACTCAGACTTGGCAATATCGGTCTGTCGATGTACTGCAGGAATGGGACGCAACTTTTTGCCCCTTAAGCACAAAC